>ERZ650308.721-NODE-721-length-17832-cov-14.077460_pt1 | contig 17832 bp, 17 predicted proteins | sample MGYA00376244_ERZ650308 | MGnify/ENA primary metagenome ERZ650308 (study PRJEB26733, sample SAMN07839295) | wastewater metagenome | biome: small river; feature: stream; material: water | place: USA: North Carolina | collected 2016-04-26 ... | reverse complement strand
GCGAAGAAGCGTAAAGCGACCCTCTCAACAAAGGCCCGAAAGGGCCTTTGTTGTTTGGGCTCATGGGTAAACAGCACAAGGAGTGCGGCATGCTTGATGCGTGGTGGTTTTGGTTATTCGTCGCTGTGATGGTGTTTTGGAGCGTGGGTGCATATCGCCGTTTGGTGGGGTTGCGCACGGCAGTGAACAAACAATTTGCGGTGCTCGAAGAGCTCATGTTGCGCTACCAAGCGCTGGTGCAAGAGGCCACGACCGCAGCGGTCACGTCGCCTTCGGGTTGGCAAACAGCGGTGTCGCCCGAGTTGGGGGCAAGTCATTGGACGCGTTTGCAAGTCGCGGCCAATCTGTCGGCGATGGCGCTTGCCCGTATGCAAGAGCATCCATTGGACCCCTCGTCGTCCATCGCCCTGGTGGCGACGAGCCGTGATTTACAAGATGCATGGGAAGCCCTCACGCACCCCGAGGTGTATTACGTGTCAGTGCCAGCCGAGCTGACGCAGCGGTGGGCTGAGTTGGGTATTTCCATTCAACCCGACTTGCAGCGTTTCAACCAAGCGGTGACGCATTACAACGAAGCGATAGACATGTTTCCTGCTGCCTGGATGGCGCGCTTGTTCAAGTTCAAACCCGGACGCATTTTGGAATGAACGAACACAAATCTGCACCTGTCCCGTTGTGGCAGCAGTTACAAGCTGTGGCCCAAGCCTTGGCGCAAGTGCGGCGCGGTGTATCAGCGACAGCCGCGATAGAGGCCGTGCCTTCAGCTTTACGCCCTGGCGTGCAAGCGCTGTTGTTTCAAGCCTTGCGGCAGTTGGGACGCGCTCAAGCCTTGCGTGCGCAGTTGGCTTCACGCGCGCCGGCGCCTTTGCCGGATGCTTTGCTTTGTACGGCCCTTGCGCTTGCATGGGACCCGGAAAATGCACCGTATGAGCCGCACACCTTGGTGAATCAAGCCGTCGAGGCCGCTAAGAAAACCCGCAGTTTGCAAATGCAAGCCAACTTTTTGAATGCATGCCTGCGTCGTTTTTTGCGTGAGCGTGATGCGTTGGTCAAAGCCACGGACAGCGATATACAGGCGCAATGGAACCACCCCGAATGGTGGGTGAAGCGTTTGCAGCAAGATCACCCAGACCATTGGCAAGATATCTTGCGTGCCAACAACCACGCGGCGCCGATGACATGGCGCGTCAATACTTCACGCATCAGCCGTGAGGCTTTACAAACCGATTGGGCGAACCACGGCCTGCCGTCTCAGCCCGTTGGGAAGCAAGGGTTGGTGCTAGGCCAAGCACACAGCGTGCATGACATCCCTGGTTTTGCCGAAGGTTTGTGCTCGGTGCAAGATGCAGCTGCACAATGCGCGGCACAAATTTTGTTAGACAACTTTGAACCTGACGCACAAGGGCTTCGCATTCTTGATGCGTGCGCAGCCCCCGGCGGTAAAACCGCGCACTTGCTAGAGTTGCTCAATGACACGTCAGAAGTCACGGCATTAGATATTGATCCGCAGCGCTGCGAGCGCATTGCACAGAATTTGCAGCGTATTGGCCGCACCGCCAAAATCATTGCAGCGGACGCCGCACAGACCAAAACATGGTGGGACGGACAACTGTTCGATGCCGTTTTGTTAGATGCACCATGCACAGCTTCAGGCATTGTGCGTCGCCACCCAGATGTGCGTTGGTTACGCCGTGAGGCAGACATCGGCAAGCTGGCGGCCATTCAGAAAAACTTACTCAAACAGTTGTGGCCGTTGGTTAAGCCGGGCGGACGCCTGCTGTATTGCACCTGCTCGGTTTTCAGGGATGAAGGTGAGAACCAGGCCAAAACGTTTGTTGAACACAACACCAATGCACGTTTACTGCCGTCTCTGGGGCATTTAAGACCCCAAACCAGCACAACAATGGCCACGCTCACCGACAATCTACCAGGTGACCATGACGGCTTTTATTACGCACTGCTGGAAAAAATTCCCGCGCCTTGAGGGGCTCTTTTTGAGCCGTATCAAACGCGGGCAGCAGCTGTGCGTGACCTTCTTTGCGGTGATGTATCTGGGCCTCGCAGGCATGGCGCAAGCGGATACGGTGGTTGATTTACAAGGGCTGAAATTTGAGCGGCAAGAAACTGGGCTTTACATGTCTGGTCAGTGGCGATTCGATTTACCACCAGCACTAGAAGATGCCTTGCTCAAAGGGATTACGCTTTACTTCGTGACGGAAGTAGAAGCCACGCAAGAACGTTGGTATATCTACAACCAACGCCTTGCACATGCAGAGCGCCATGTCAGATTGTTTTACCAACCACTCACACGCCGTTGGCGCGTCAATATCTCTTCGCAGCCTTTCAATGTCAGTGGGCTTGGCGTGAGCTTGGGGCAGAGTTACGACACGGCTGAAGACGCCATGAATGCTGTGCGCCGCATCGTTCAGTGGCGCATTGCGAGTGCAACAGAAGTGAGCCCAGACGCCAAGCTCACCATTGGTATCAACTTCAAGCTTGATCTCAAACAGCTGCCTCGTCCTTTGCAAATTGGTGCCGCCGGCCAAAGTGATTGGAACATCAGCTTTAGCAAAACCCAGCGCTTGGAGCTGACGCCATGATTGAACTTGCTGAAAAGCGTACGCGCCTTTCGAGCTTTCAGTTAAGGTGGTTGTTAGTCATCAGCGCTGCAGTGGTCCTTGGGCTGGGCCTGGTGTTGTTGTTTTTGCTAACGCAAGCGGCCGACAACCGTGAACTTTACGAACAAAACTACCGCCAGCTTTTTGCCCTGAATGTGGTCGTGGCCACCTTGCTGATGGGCGTGATTGTTTGGATGTCTGGGCGCTTACTTGTGCGTTTGCGTCAAGGAAGGTTTGGCAGCCGATTGCTGCTCAAAATCGCCGCGACATTTGCGCTGGTGGGATTTTTGCCGGGTTTGCTGATCTACAGCGTGTCCTACCAATTCGTATCCCGTTCGATCGAGAGCTGGTTTGATGTGAAGGTCGAAGGAGCATTGGATGCCGGCCTGAGCTTAGGGCGAACCACACTCGACACATTGGCGAACGATCTTGGTCAAAAAACACGCGCAGCTAGCTCGCAAATCAATGATTTGCCTGATGCATCCGTAGGCCTTGCACTTGAACGCATGAAAGATCAGCTGGGTGCAGATGATGTGATTTTGTGGAGCACTGCGGGTCAAGCTATTTCAAGTGCAGGCGAGTCGCGATACAAAATCAACCCTGACCGACCTACGCCTTCGCAGTTAAGGTTGGTGAAAACACAAAGTGTGGTGACTGTCATTGATGGTTTGGATGAGGCTGAGTCGCAAGGCACTGCCAGTGCGCGTATTCGTGCCTTGGTGTTGGTGGCGCCCTCTGGCCTTGGGCTTTTGATTGAGCCCCGCGTGCTGCAAGTGACCAAAGCTATTCCCCCCACTTTGGTGAGCAATGCCTTGGCTGTGGAAGTGGCCTATCGCGAATATCAAGAGCGTGCCCTTGGACGGGAAGGGTTGCGCAGCATGTATATCGGCACCCTGACCTTAAGTTTGTTCTTGGCCGTATTTGGTGCGGTCTTGCTGGCCGTCTTGCTGGGTAACCAGTTGGCGCGCCCCTTACTTATGTTGGCTGAAGGTGTGCGCGATGTTGCGGCAGGTGATTTGAGTCCCAAGCCCGCATTGCAAGGGCGTGACGAATTGGGTGGCTTGACACGATCCTTTGCGCAGATGACGCAGCAACTCGCCGATGCGCGTTCAGCTGTGGATCGAAGCATGTTGCAGGTCCACACCTCACGTGCCAACTTGCAAACCATTTTGGATAACCTCACCGCTGGCGTGATCGTGCTCACGGAGGACGGGCGCATCAAATCATCTAACCCTGGCGCTACGCGTATCTTGCGCGTGCCACTGGCGGCTTGGGAAGGGCGCGCCTTGAACGAAATCGAGGGCTTGGTTGAATTCGCAGATCACGTGCGTCACGAGTTTGATGGCTTTTTGGGCGAGCGCAGCCAGCACGGCCTAGACCACTGGCAGCAATCGTTCGAGTTGCATGCGACCAGCATCAGTCCTGCGGTGCAGTTGAGCGACGACAAACAACAACACATCACTTTGCTGGCGCGAGGTGCCGTGTTGCCCAACAATGGGCGCTTGCTGGTGTTTGATGATATTTCTGAGATCGTTTCTGCGCAGCGCGCGCAAGCGTGGGGCGAAGTGGCACGTCGTTTGGCGCATGAAATTAAAAATCCACTCACGCCGATTCAGCTGTCGGCCGAGCGCTTAGAGATGAAGCTGACAGGCAAACTGCAAGAGCCTGAGCAATTGATTTTGAACAAATCAGTCAAAACCATCGTGGACCAAGTGGATGCGATGAAGCGGTTGGTCAATGAATTTCGAGATTACGCGCGCTTGCCAGTGGCTGATCTCAAGCCGCTCGACCTGAACGCTTTGGTGCAAGACGTGATGCAGCTTTACGGCGCCGAGAATGCAGATGTTCCTGTGTATGCCCAGCTCGATGGGGCTTGCCCCATCATTTTGGGAGATGCCCAACAGTTGCGCCAAGTCGTCCATAACCTGCTGCAAAACGCACAAGATGCCACTGAAGGGCAAGCACATCCCATGGTGTCCATCGCCACGCAGTGGGTTCCAACATCAGGACGTGTGCGCCTAGTGGTTCGCGACAACGGGCCTGGTTTTCCGCCGAAGATTTTGAACCGCGCGTTCGAGCCGTATGTCACCACCAAAACCCGCGGCACAGGACTTGGCTTGGCTGTGGTCAAGAAAATTGCCGACGAACATTCGGCACGAATTGACTTGAAAAATCGTGGATTACAGGGGCGGGTGATTGGGGCGCAAGTGTCGTTATCATTCCAAGTTGCAGAATCGCAACAAAACCAACTCATTTAATTCAGCGAGACAAGTTAAGACATGGCAAACATTTTGGTGGTGGATGACGAATTAGGCATTCGGGACCTCCTGTTTGAGATCCTCAACGACGAAGGTCATGCCGTTGAAGTGGCAGAAAACGCAGCTCAGGCACGCATGGCGCGTCAAGCCGCACGGCCAGATTTGGTCTTGTTGGACATTTGGATGCCCGATACAGATGGCGTCACTTTGCTTAAAGAATGGGCGGGTGCTGGTTTGTTGAATATGCCCGTCATCATGATGAGCGGCCACGCCACCATCGATACGGCGGTTGAGGCGACCCGTATTGGCGCACAAGCCTTCCTAGAAAAACCCATCACCCTGCAAAAGCTGCTCAAAGCCGTTGAGCAAGGGTTGATGCGCAAGCCAATGGCGCCGGCGGCTGTTAAAGGAGGAGCGCTTGGCACGAGTAAGGATGCGAGCGTGGCATTCGCAGCGCCTCAAGCGGTTGTTTTGCCACCAACGCACCAGAGCTTCGATTTGGAGCAGCCACTGCGTGAAGCGCGCGATGCGTTTGAGCGGGCTTACTTCGAGTACCACCTCACGCAAGAGAGCGGTTCCATGACGCGTGTGGCTGATAAAACAGGCTTAGAGCGTACGCATTTGTATCGCAAGCTCAAGCAGTTGGGTGTCGATTTGTCGAAGGCCAAGCGCGCGGCCTGAGGCTTGGCCACTAGCGCGGGGTGTCGCTAGATTCGGTGGCTTTCTCGCGCATGCGTTGAATCAGTTGTGTGTTGCCTGCCAACCAGCGCAGACCTAATGCACCGATGATGGCGCCGTTGATATCACCGATCACCATGTACATGAGTTGATTGGGGTCGACCAGTTGAGATCTATCCAGCACCGACCACAGTACATGATGCGTCAATGCATTGAGTACGGCATAAAACAAGGCCAGTTGTAGTAAGTCACTGAAGCGTGTGAGAGATAGCGGTCGCTTTTGCATCAATTGCATCAGCATCACCGCCAGTGCAGCACTGCCCGCTGAGATACTGGTGTTGCAAATGTCCAGCCAAACGCTGTCGCTGTTATTCCAGAAGAACAGCAGTGCGCCGCCAACGGCGGTACCCAGCGTGCCCCAGACCAATCCAAGTACCAACACATTAACCAAACGCAAAAAACTGGGCAGATAAATAAGGCTGATGTGTTCGGTGACTTCAAACCAACCGAATAGCCAGCCATTGGCAATGTGAGTCGCGCAATACAACACGCCTGTCGTGGCGCACAAAATCAGGATGCTTAGATCTTTTCGGCGGCTTTGTGCAGCTTGCATGCGGGGATTCGATTTCACGGTGCTATAATTTCTGTCTCGGCCCGGTAGCTCAGTTGGTAGAGCAGCGGATTGAAAATCCGCGTGTCGGCAGTTCGATTCTGCCCCAGGCCACCAGATTCACCCCGTAGTTTCGCAAGAAACTACGGGGTTTTTCTTTGTGCGCTAACTTTTCGCTGTTTGAAGCCAAGTCTCGATGCGGGTTAAATTTTTCAAGAGTTAAGGGTTACTCTGGATTCAATAGGCCTAACACTCGCATTATTCTCTGTATACAGAATACGGAGCTCAGAATTCAAATTCACCATCAACCACACACGTCATAGGTAAAACAATGAACACACGAGACAAAACCAATCACGCAGATGAGCCAACAGAGAAAAAGCTGGTGCCCTTTGGGGGCTACTACACCAGCCGTGAACCCGGTCACGATCCGGAGTTGACAGAGACAGGCCCTGGCACACCTTTAGGTGAATACATGCGACGCTTTTGGCATCCAGTTTGCATGGCGATGGAGCTCACAGATACGCCACGCTTCCTCAAGATCATGGGGGAAGAATTGGTAGCCTTCCGCGATGGCTCCGGTCGCATTGGTTTGCTGCATGCGCACTGTGTGCATCGCGGTGCCTCATTGGAATACGGCAAGATTGAAGAGCGTGGTATTTCGTGTTGTTACCACGGCATGGTGTTTGATGTGGATGGCACGTGCCTGCGTGTGCCGTTCCCCGAGGGGGAAGAGGAGGAGGGTGAGCGTTACCGCTGCTCCATCCGTCAAGGTGCCTACAAAGCATTTGAGCGTCACGGATTGGTGTTTGCATACATGGGGCCACCGGACCAAGAGCCGCCATTCCCTGAGTGGGAGGGCAACTACACGGTGGCCGAGGGGGATGAACTGGTGCCGTATAGCAACTTCCAGCATTGCAATTGGTTGCAGGTGCAAGACAACTCCGCGGACAACTATCACACCATGGCCTTGCATGCCAAGCGTCAAGTGACGGGCGAGCATTTCCAAGGCACCACATTTGACGAAGTGGGGGCAGCCTCAATGGAGGTGCCCCCCGATATGCATTTCATGCCAGTCCACGGTGGCCGTGGCTTGGCGGGTGCTGGCGCACGGCGCGCTGATGACGGTCATATGTTTATCCGAGTGCAGCACCAAGTGTTGCCTAACCTGAGCTTGCACGCTTACACCTCCGAAGACGGCAAGAAGAAAAAACTCTTCAGCCGTTTCCACATGATTCGATGGACCGTGCCTGTGGATGATCAAAACGCCAAGATGATCGGTTGGCGCGTGATGGGTCCAGGCATCGACACCCGTGGCGTTGGTGATAAGAACATGGTCGGTTACGAAACGATTGACTTCTTAGAAGGTCAAGTCGCCATGCGCAGGCCTGAGCGTTTTGGGAAGTACGAACTCAAAGACATGCCTCCAATTCCGACCGACCACCGCGCACGCGCTAATTACAAAGATTGCCAATACGCACCAGGCGACTACGAGGCCATCATCAGCCAGCGCCCGATTGCCGTGCATGCCCTAGAGAACCCTACTAAGTTCGATGCGGGTCTGTATATGTTCCGCAAACTATTGCGCGATGCGGTGCGTGGTGCCAATCCCAACGCCAGTCCTGAACAATTTGCGCAGTGGCTACGCGACAGCGAAGGTCAGCCCAACAGCTATTGCTCAGGCAATGTGTTTGACTTGCCTGTGGGACGCACCACAGAAGAAGAGGTCACGCTACGCCGCTATCTGGCCAAGCAAGTCGTGGGCATCATCACGGAGGCTGACAAGCTCAAGGGCCAAGAACGCACAGATTTTGTGAAAATCAAAATGGAAGCATTGCAACAAGACGTGCTTGCCAAGCGTCACGCATGAGTGCCAAGATCGAGACAAAACAGCTGAGGGTGCAGGCCATTCGTTGGCAAGCTCAAGGCATTTGTTCCTACGAACTGGTGGATCCCGAGGGTCATGCACTTGAGCCCTTTGAAGCTGGTGCGCATGTGGACTTGCATTTGCCCGGCGACATTCTGCGCTCGTATTCACTGGCGGGTGACCCCAAGGACACCAGCCATTGGTTGCTGGGAGTGTTGCTAGAGCCTAAAAGCCGAGGCGGTTCGTCAGCCATGCACAACAAGGTGCGTGTGGGTGATCTGTTGGAGGTCGGGGTTGCGCGTAACGCGTTTCCCATGGCAAGCGAAGCCAAGCATTCGATTTTGATTGCAGGCGGCATTGGCATCACGCCCTTGAAATCTATGGCACATGCACTCAAGGATGCAGGGGCTTCATTTGAGCTTCACTACTGCGCACGTAGCACTGGCCATGTGGCTTTCATGAAAGAACTGCAAGACCTTGTGCCGCAAGGGCATTTGCACTTGCACTTTGACGGCGGCGAGCCGGGCAAGGGTTTGGACATCGCGGGGCTGCTGAAGGTGGCCGTGCCAGACACGCATGTGTACTACTGCGGCCCAGCAGGTTTCATGAGCGCATGTGCGGCGGGCAGTGCCCATTGGCCCAAAGAGGCCGTGCATTGCGAGCATTTCAAAGCGCCTGAAACTAAACCGCTCGATTTGCCAGATGGCGCTTTTGAGGTGCATCTGGTCAAAAGCGGCGAGACCATTCAAGTGGGCCCCGATCAAACCATTGTGCGAGCCATTGAGCTGACGGGGCGACGTGTATCGACCTCATGCTTGTCGGGCTTGTGTGGTGCTTGCAAGGTTGACTATGTGGCGGGTGAGGTGGATCACCGTGATTTCATCTTGAACGACGAGGAAAAAACGCATTGCCTCACGGTGTGTGTGTCACGCGCCAAGGGCAAAACCTTGTCTTTGAATTTGTAATTTTTATCAGGAGACAGCTATGTTGGATAAAGTGAAAACATCTCAGTTGAGTGGCCATAAAAAATCAATTTACGATCCCACACAGACTGGATTGATCTACCCAGAGATTCAGCAGTTTGACAGTTTTGAGGCCGAACGTTTGCACCGTAAGCAGCGCTTGGTGGCCGCATGCCGCGCCTTTGCTTTGGAGGGGTTTGATTACGGTTTTGCCGGCCATCTCACCATCCGAGACCCTGAGCACCCAGAGCTGTATTGGACCAACCCCATGTGCGTGCACTTTGCACAAGTCAAAGTGTCTAACCTGATCTTGGCAGACCACAAGGGGCAAGTGGTTGAGGGCAAGCACGCCATCAACCGGGCGGGATTTGTGTTGCACGCAGCGGTGCATGAAGCCCATCCAGACATCATTTCCATGTGTCATGCGCACACGGTTTATGGCACTGCATTTGCTGCCTTGGGCCGACCGCTTGAGCCCATCTCTCAAGATGCCGCCGCTTTTTTTGAAGACCACATCGTCATCAAAGATGAAGCGGGTCAAGTGGCAGTCGAGGAAAAGGCAGGCTTGGCTGTTTGCGATTGGTTCAAAGGGGTGAAAGCTGCCATTCACCAAAACCATGGCTTGCTGACAGCCAGCCGCCACAGCATCGAGGCAGCCGCGTTTTGGTTCATTGCGCTTGAGCGTTGTTGCCGTCAGCAAATGCTGGTGGAGGCCTCGGGTCATCAACCCGTGCTCGTGTCACCAGAGCGTGCACGCTACAGCCGAGAACATGTGGGTTCTGAGTACATCGGTTGGTTGCATTTCCAGCCTATTTACGACCACTTGGTGGCAACACAACCGGATATGTTTACCTGAGCTTTTCGCTTAGAAAATCCGTTAGGCTCAGCACTTATGAAAACATGGAGTTCTGAATGAGTTTGGCGAAGATCCCCAACCGCACCGATTACGTTGACGAAGTTTATAAATCTCTGTTGGATGCCATCAGCGCGGGCGTGCTAGCGCCCGGAGAGCGCATCACGCAAGAGGATTTAGCCGAAAAGCTCAATGTTTCTCGGTCGCCAGTTTTGCAGGCTCTGCGTTTGCTGAAAAAAGATGGCTTGCTAGAAGAGGCGCCAGGGCGCGGCTTGGTGGTCACGCAACTAGATCCGATTCGTATTGGGCACCTTTATCAAGTGCGGGGTTCGTTAGACGCTTTGGCTGCACGCCTTGCCTCCGTGAGAAAAGCAAAAATTCCCTTGTCTTTGATTGAGGCAGGTCGCGAAGCTGCTGCGGGTCACGATGTGAATGCCTTGATTGAAGCCGACACGGCTTTTCACAAGGCAATTTACGAGGCGTCTGGCAACCCGTTCATCATCGAAACTGCCATGCTGCATTGGATACATCTGCGCAGGGTGATGGGCGCTGTTCATCAGCATCAGCTGGGGCGAAGCGGGATCTGGGAGGAACACGCAGCCATCGTCAAAGCCATCCATGACGGCAACGCTGATTTGGCCGCTAGCTTGTCAGAGACGCACACGGATTTGGCCAGGGAGTCCTTGATCCTCACGCTCAACACCAATGACATCACACTCCTTCGAATGAAAGCATGACGTGAATCAGCACGGCGATTCTCTGCAACTCACGCTTGATCAGCCACACCCTGTGTCCAAGTGGCCGCGTGCTTGGTATATGTTGATTGGCCTGTTTTGTATTCCAACTGCGTTTTCATTGTTGTTGGCTGAGCCTGCTAGTGCATTTTGGAATTCCAAGCATTTGGGCGATGCAGATTTTGCTGCCTTATTGGTACTCATAGTAGGGTCGTTTTTTCTGGCAAAAGCATTGGTCAGCGACCTGCTTAAGGTGTGTGCTGTCACGTTAACGCCCAACGGAATATTTTTAACATGGAGCTATGTGCCTCAAATTTTTGGGGGCGGTGTCAGCAAAAACATTCACCTGTCGTGGCGCGACATCGAGACCTTGGTTTGGATCGAGGGCGAGAGTGAGTTGGACTTGAAACAGTATTTAAAGATCGAGTTCAAAGAAAAAATCCCTATTCGTAAAACAGCCTTGAAAGTCTTGGTCTGTGACGACCGTAATGAGACTGAGTGCAGAAAAATAATTCATTTGCTACCCCCAAGCCTTGTCAAGCCAGAGTGGATTCAACCCGCTTTTCAAACAAGACTGGAATTACCAAACTCGTCGTACCTATGATGTATCACCGCAAAATCCTCCTTGGCCTTGTACTGACGTTTACTGCAGCCTGCCCAGCGCTTGCCCAAGATAAGTTTCCTAACAAACCTGTGACGGTCGTTGTGCCGCAAGCCGCAGGGGGTGCCAACGATGCGATTGCCCGCGTGATTGCACAAAAGCTCTCCGAGCAAATGGGGCAACCCTTTGTGATTGATAACCGCACAGGCGCCGTTGGCAATGTAGGCACCACAGCGGTTGCGCGAGCCAAGGCTGACGGCTATACGCTGATGGTTAATCGCAGTTTTCCGGGCAAGATCAACATTGGCTATGCAGGTAATGCCACCTTGAACCACTTGATTGGTGAGATGCTGAGTAAAGCTGCTGGCATTGACATGGTGCATGTGCCTTACAAGTCCACGCCAGAACAGTTTGCTAACTTGGTGCGCGATGACTTGTCTCGTTGGGCCAAGATTGTGAAGACCTCTGGCGCTACGATCGACTGATGGATATGACTATGACGATTCCTAATTTGAGTCCTGGCGCGCTGCAAGGACTCCGGGTGGTTGAAATGGGGCAATTGATTGCAGGGCCCTTTGCAGCCAAGACCTTGGGTGATTTTGGCGCTGACGTTATCAAGATTGAACCACCCGGAGCGGGGGATCCGCTGCGCAATTGGCGCATGCTGCAAGACGGCACATCGGTTTGGTGGCAAGTGCAATCACGCAACAAAAAATCGATTGCCCTGGACTTGCGCAATCCCGAGGGTCAAGCGATTGCAAGACAGTTGATTGCGCAAGCTGACGTGTTGATCGAGAACTTTCGGCCCGGCACGATGGAGGGCTGGGGGATGGATTACGAATCTTTGTCGCGTGAAAACCCAGGCTTGGTGATGCTGCGTATTTCTGGCTACGGTCAGACGGGGCCGTATCGCGACTTACCTGGATTTGGTGCGATTGGTGAGGCGATGGGGGGCTTGCGTCACCTGACGGGTGAAGAGGGCCGAGTGCCTGTGCGTTGCGGCATATCGATTGGCGATAGCTTGGCTGCTTTGCACGGCACGATTGGTGTCTTGATGGCCATTTATCACCGCAAGGTCAATGGCGGGAAAGGACAAGTCATTGACGTCGCTTTGAACGAGGCCGTTTTCAATGTGATGGAAAGTTTGGTGCCAGAGTACAGCGCATTTGGCGCCATTCGCGAGCCCGCCGGCTCCGCATTGCCAGGCATTGCTCCATCAAACGCATACCGTTGTGCAGATGGCGTCGTGTTGATTGCTGGTAATGGTGACAGTATTTTCAAACGACTCATGGAGGTCATTGGCCGCGACGATTTGGGGAATGACCCTACCTTGGGCAACAATGCGGGGCGCGTTGCACGGGTGAAAGAGTTAGACGATGCGATTGAGCGATGGACGCGCATGCATCGCGTGACGGATGTTTTGTCGCAGCTTGGGGATGCCAAGGTGCCCGCAGGTCGGGTTTACACCGCGCAAGACATTGTGGAAGATCCTCACTACCAGGCGCGCGACATGATCTTGACGCAAAAAACGCGTCAAGGTCATGAGATTCAAGTGCCTGGTATCGTGCCGAAATTGATGGGTACACCTGGGCAAGTACGTAGTGCCGCGCCGGATTTGGGTGATGACACCGATGCGGTGTTGATCGAGCTCGGACTGAGCGCTGAAGCGATTGCGCAATTGCGCGCTAAAAAGGTGGTTGCATGAGTTCTCAGGTATGGCAAGGTCAAAACAAACGCATTTATTTGCAAGAAGTGGGCACCCGTGATGGGCTGCAGGCAGAAAAAGTTTTTGTTCCTACCGAAAATAAAATCGGTCTGGTGAACGCCTTGTCAGACACGGGGCTAGCCAAAATTGAGGTCACGGCCTTTGTGTCGCCCAAAGCGATTCCGGCTTTGCGAGATGCAGAGCAAGTGTTGCGCGAAATTAAACGTGTCCCCGGTGTGGTCTACACCGCATTGGTGCCCAATGTACGAGGGGCTGAACGTGCGGTTGAATCGCGGGCCGATGAATTGAATTTGGTTATGTCTGCAAGCGAAAGCCATAACCTGTCTAATTTGCGTATGACGCGACAACAATCTTTTTCGGGCTTGGTCGAGGTGGTGAAAGCGGTGCAAACCACGGGCATTGCTATCAACGTATCGTTGTCATGCGCTTTTGGTTGTCCCATGGAGGGTGACGTACCTCAAGCCGATGTGTTGGACTGGTGTCGTCGTTATGTGGAAGAGTTGGGTGCGACAGGTGTGACCTTGTGTGACACCACGGGCATGGCTTATCCGCCGCAGGTGGCCGAGTTGACAGCTTCTTTTCGAGCTCGCTGGCCGGAGACTGAACTGACGCTGCATTTCCACAATACGCGAGGCATGGGATTAACCAACGTGTTGGCTGCGATCGATGCAGGGGCTGACCGGTTTGATGCGTCTTTTGGCGGCATCGGTGGCTGCCCTTATGCGCCGGGCGCATCGGGCAATGTGTGTACGGAAGAAATTGCACATGCCTTGGCCTTGATGGGGTACGACACGCAGGTCGACTTAGCCTTGTTGTTGGCGGCGGCACACCAGTTACCAGCGTTGATTGGGCATGATGTCCCTAGTCAAATTCTCAAGGCGGGTCGTCGTCTTGACTTGCATCCACAACCTGCTGATTTTTCTTAAATTACGGTGCGCGCATCGTGGGATAGAGGCGTCGACGAATCCATTCGCCTTCTCTTTTATGCGTTGAATTTTTAGCCCCAGTGCGGGTGCTAATGGCAAGGCGCACAGGTGCGGCAAGATAGCTACGCCTGTGCTTAGCCGCATACACACGACTGACAGTTATTTAAATTCGGTCATTAAGTGATTGGTTTCTTGACCTGGTCTCAAACCAAGGGTCTGCTGATTAAAATTACGCGATTCCCTATCAAATAATCTGTGATATACTTTCGTTTTTCCAGAGCGGCTGTAGCTCAGCTGGATAGAGTACTTGGCTACGAACCAAGGGGTCGTGGGTTCGATTCCTGCCAGCCGCACCAAATTGAACAAGGGTTTACATCTTCGGATGTAGACCCTTTTTCTTTGGTACGTCTTTTTACTTTCGGTGCATAAAATTCTTCTATGAAAAAACACATTGCTATTTCTGGTTTGGCGGCGCTGACCTGTGTTGTGGTTCTTGGTCTGAGTGGCTGTGCCACCCCTGTTGCTAAACCTGCGTTTTATCCAAATGCGCACTATCAATACGTGGGTCCAGCGCAAGCCCAAGCAGACGCCCAGGCGTGTGCGAATTTAGCTCAACAGTCAGAGGTTGGCGCAGTGAACAAAGTGGATGCTGGTCGTGCGGCTGCGGCAGGCGCTGCAGGTGTGGGTACGGCGGGAGTTGTTGGCTCATTGCTCAGCGGTCATAAGCCGGATTTGAAGAACATAGCCGCCGGTGCGGCAGCGATTGGCGCAGGGGGTGCTGCGGCAACAGCGGCAGGCCAGTCTGTAGGCGGCAGCAGTTTGTATCGCCAGTTCGTGCAGCAATGTTTGGCGGAACGCGGCTATCAAGTGATTGGCTGGCACTGATTTTTTGTCGGCTATGAGCAAAGCTTTCACGCGCGAAACGGATGCGGATGATGAAGACATCACCTTACCGCCATTGCCTGTCGGCAGTAAAAACTACATCACACCGCAAGGCTATGCGGTGCTTCGTGCGGAGCTGTTTGAGCTGATTGACAACGAGCGTCCACGCATCGTGGAAATCGTGCATTGGGCCGCCAGCAATGGCGATCGCTCAGAAAATGGTGATTACCTTTACGGTAAAAAACGCCTGCGCGAGATTGACCGCCGAATTCGCTTTTTGACCAAACGTCTAGAGATTGCCGAAGTCACCGACCCCAGCGTGCACCATGGCAGCGATCAAGTTTTTTTTGGGGCAACGGTGACCTATGTGGATGAAGCGGAGACAGAGCGCACGGTCACCATCATGGGGATTGACGAGGCGGACAGTTTGAAGGCCCAAGTGACATGGGTGTCACCCATTGCGCGTGCTTTGCTCAAGGCCCGCGAAGGTGATGTGGTGAAGCTGGTCACGCCCGTGGGCGTGCAGGATGTTGAAGTGGTTGAGGTGCGTTATCCCGCACCGCCTGCTCAAAAAGCTTAGGCTTCGCGGCCTACACCCGACACCACGCGCTGCGCTTGCAGCACAGACGGTACGCGGCGCAAGTTACCCAACACAGCCTCTAGGTGCGCCTTGTCGCGCACCGAGAAGATAAAGCGCAAATCAGTGGCCTCTTGACCGCTCACTTCATCGGCCATCAACACATGGGTAATGTCGGCTTCGGCACTGGTGATGGCCGAGGCCACGCGGGCCAATACACCTTTGCCGTTGCTCACGGTGACCACTGCAGCGACTTCAAATGCGCGTGTGGGTTCTTCGGCCCATTCCACCGCAATGAAGCGTTCGGTGTCTTTTTGCTTCAAGCGTTGGCCGACGCCGCACTGGTCGGTGTGCACGACCAAACCTTCGCCACGACCTAGATAGCCGATGATGGCGTCACCCGGTACTGGACGGCAGCAAGTGGCATATTGCACCGAAGCGTTTTCGCTGCCATCCACCATCACGCTGCCCTGCGACACAGTTTCGTGGGCGGTAAAGCGCTCTCGGCTCAGCAGCAAAGCGTCGGGTTTAAGGCCGGTGTCTGATAGCAATGTCGCCAAGCGTTTGGCCACAATGCTGGCCACGCGTTTGCCCAGGCCAATGTCAGTGAGTAACTCGGCTTTGGTTTTACTTCCGGTGAAGTGCAGTAGTTTTTCCCAAATGGGGGCATATTTCTCGTCTTGTGCAGGCAAGTCTTCAATGCCTTCAGCGCGCAGCGCTTGAGCCAACAGTTTTTTGCCGAGGCCTTGCGACTCAGAATGCGCCATGGTCTTGAGGTAATGGCGAATCTTTGAACGTGCGCGCCCCGTGCGCACAAAACCCAGCCAAGCCGGGTTAGGCGAAGCCACAGCAGAGGTGACGACCTCAACGATGTCGCCATTGCGCAGCTCAGTGCGCAGCGGCACTTGCTCGCCATTGATCTTGCCGGCCATGGTGCGGTCGCCCACATCGCTGTGCACGGCATACGCAAAGTCGACGATGGTCGCGCCGCGTGGCATCGCCATGATCTTGCTCTTGGGTGTGAACACATACACCGCATCTGGGAACAAGTCGACTTTGACGTGGTCCCAAAACTCGGTGGCGTCGCGTGTTTCGTCTTGAATGTCCAGCAGCGATTGCAGCCATTGGTTGCCTAAGTTGGCATTGGCTTCATTGCTAGAACCACTGTCTTTGTAGAGCCAGTGCGCGGCCACGCCGGTTTCAGCCACCAAGTGCATGGCCTCGGTGCGCATTTGAAACTCTACGTTCAAACCCGACGGCCCCACGACGGTGGTGTGCAGCGATTGGTAGCCGTTGAGCTTGGCAATGGCGATGTGGTCTTTGAACTTGCCCGGCACGGGCTTGTACATCTGGTGCAGCACGCCCAGCGCGGTGTAGCAGTCAATCACATCGGGCAGCACCAAACGGAAGCCGTAAATGTCGGTCACCTGTGCAAAGCTCAGGTGCTTGCCATCCATCTTTTTGTAAATGGAGTAAAGCGTTTTTTCGCGCCCCGAAATGCGAACCTTCAAACCCTTCTTTGCAAAAGAGGCTTCCACCTCTTGCTCCACCTTTTGCATCAAATCGCGGCGGCGGTGGCGGGCTTTTTGAATGGCTTTACTGAGCACCTTGTGACGCCATGGCCACAGGTATTGAAAGCACAGCTCTTGCAGTTCGCGGTAGGTTTGGTTCAGGCCCAAACGGTGGGCGATGGGGGCGTAAATTTCCAGCGTTTCGTTGGAGATGCGGCCCCATTTGGCGCGGGGCATATCGCCCATGGTGCGCATGTTGTGGCTGCGGTCGGCCAGCTTGATGAGGATGACGCGCACATCACGCGCCATGGCTAGCAGCATTTTGCGGAACGACTCGGCTTGGTTTTCTTCGCGGGTGTTGAACTCTAGTTTGTCGAGCTTGGTCAAGCCATCGACCAATTCGGCCACTTGGATGCCGAAGCGCTCAATCAAATCGGTTTTGGTGATGCCGCAGTCTTCCATCGCGTCGTGCAGCAGTGCGGCCGACAGGGCTTGTGCATCGAGCTTCCATTCTGCGCATTGCGCAGCCACGGCGATGGGGTGGGTGATGTAGGGCTCGCCACTGTTGCGCAACTGGCCCAAATGGGCTTCGTCGGCATAGCGGTAGGCGCGGCGCACCATGTCTAGGCCTTCTGCATTGAGGTAGCCTAGTTTTTCCGTCAACGCAGCAAAGCTGGCCGCTGCCGCATTGGCTGCAGCCGCGCTTCCAGACAGGGAAGCAGGGGGCTTTAACGTGGATTGGGTGACGCTCATAGTGAATACTTTACCCGCAATAAAAAAGCACCGCAGTGCGGTGCTTTTCTTGAGGGGGTAACCCCGATTTAGCCGGGTACTTTTTTCAGCATCTCGATGCCGATTTGGCCAGCAGCAATTTCGCGCAAGGCGGTCACGCCTGGCTTGTTCTTGCTCTCAACCTTGGGTGTGTGACCTTGGCTGAGCATGCGAGCGCGGTAAGTGGCGCACAGCACCAATTGAAAGCGGTTAGGGATTTGCTCGAGGCAATCTTCAACAGTGATGCGGGCCATGTGG
>ERZ650308.720-NODE-720-length-17836-cov-15.478882_pt1 | contig 17836 bp, 14 predicted proteins | sample MGYA00376244_ERZ650308 | MGnify/ENA primary metagenome ERZ650308 (study PRJEB26733, sample SAMN07839295) | wastewater metagenome | biome: small river; feature: stream; material: water | place: USA: North Carolina | collected 2016-04-26 ... | reverse complement strand
ACTTAGATGAAGTAAAAGAGCGCGTTTCTCAAATTTTGGGAATGCAATTAATTACGCATCAAACTGGCCCAGAAGGTAAGAAAGTTAACAAGGTTTTAATTTCTGAGGATGTGTATTATCCTGGAGATTCTGAGCCGAAAGAATACTACTTATCGATCTTATTAGACCGTGCTAAAGCTTGCAATGTAATCATGGCAAGTACAGAAGGTGGTATGGATATCGAAGAAGTAGCTGAGCATAGCCCAGAAAAAATCATTAAGGAATGGATTGATCCACGTGTGGGTCTTCAAGACTTCCAAGCTCGTAAAGTTGCTTTTGCTTTAGGTTTAAGCGGAGTGGCTTTAAAAGAGATGGTTAAATTTATCCAATCACTTTACCGTGCCTATGTAGAGACTGATTCATCTATGTTTGAAATCAACCCTGTGTTGAAGACTTCAGATGATAAGATCTTAGCTGTAGATGCGAAAGTGAACTTAGATGATAACGCTTTATTCCGTCACAAAGACTTAGCTGTTTTACGTGATATCGAAGAAGAGGATCCATTAGAAGTAGAAGCATCAGAAAATGATTTGAACTACGTTAAATTGGATGGTAACGTAGGTTGCATGGTGAACGGAGCTGGTTTAGCGATGGCAACTATGGATATTATCAAGTTATCAGGTGGAGATCCCGCTAACTTCCTAGATGTAGGGGGTGGAGCTAATGCGAAGACTGTTGAAGCTGGTTTCCGTATCATTTTACAAGATCCTAACGTGAAGGCAATCCTTATCAATATTTTTGGTGGTATTGTTCGTTGTGATCGTGTAGCAAATGGAGTTGTTGAAGCTTACAAAAACATTGGTGAAATTAATATCCCAATCATTGTACGTCTTCAAGGAACAAATGCGGAAGAAGGTGCGGCGATTATTAATAACTCTGGCTTGAAAGTATTCTCTGCCGTTTTATTAAAAGATGCAGCTCGTTTAGTATCAGAAGTATTGAAATAAGCCATGAAAATTATTTGCATCGGTCGTAATTACGTAGATCACATTACCGAATTATCGAATGAGAGACCTACAGAACCTGTGGTCTTTTTGAAGCCTGATACGGCTTTATTAGATGCAAATAGTCACTTTTACTATCCTAAATTCTCCTCTGATGTTCATTATGAACTAGAGTTAGTTTTTAGGATAGGCAAAGTGGGCAAAAATATAGAAGCAAAATTTGCGCATAAATACATTGATTCTTACGGATTAGGTATTGATTTCACAGCACGTGATGTGCAGAGCAAATTAAAAGAGAAAGGTTTACCGTGGGAGAAGGCAAAGGCATTTAATGGCTCCGCTTTCGTTAGCACTATGTTACCTTTTAAAGCTAGTCTTTTAGAAAACCCAATTCATTTCAGTTTATATAAAAATGAAACCTTAGTTCAGGATGGAAATTCTGGATTAATGATTTGGAATGTAGCTGAATTGATTGAAGATGTATCGAAATATTTCACACTGAAAACAGGTGATTATATCTTTACTGGTACTCCAGCGGGTGTTGGTCCCATTGCCATTGGTGATGTATTAAAAGGATCATTAGAAGGCCAAAAATTATTCGAATTAACTATCTCCTAATATGAAGCTAAAAGTAGGCGATCAAGCTCCAAGTATCCAAATGCTTGATTCTGATGGAAATTCATTTGCAATTCCTGGATCAAATAAGGTGGTATTGTACTTTTATCCAAAAGATAATACTCCAGGATGTACGGCTCAGGCTTGTAATTTAAATGAGAATTTAGATGCTCTAAAAGCTAAAGGTTTTCAGGTAGTAGGAGTTAGTATTGACAGCAATGCTTCTCACACGAAGTTTAAAGCTAAATTCAATCTTCAATTTCCTTTATTGTCAGATCCGGAGCATGAAATTGCTGAAGCTTTTGGTGTATGGGTGGAGAAATCCATGTATGGAAAACAATATATGGGAGTAGCTAGAACCACCTTCATCATCGACGAAAAAGGAATTATTACAGACATTATCGAAAAAGTGGATACAAAGAACCACAGTTCTCAAATTCACTAATATTCTACCATGCAAACACAAGAAATAAAAAAGATTAGCTCTCAAGTACGTAGGGACATTTTAAGAATGGTTCATGCCTGTCAATCAGGTCACCCAGGTGGATCATTAGGTTGTACAGATCTCTTAGTAGATCTATATTTTAGCACAATGAATCTAAAAACAGATGCAGCTGGTAAAGTTGTATTTGATATGGATGGAACTAATGAAGATTTATTCTTCTTGTCTAATGGACATATTTCTCCTTTGATTTATAGTGTTTTAGCACGTCGTGGCTATTTCACTACGTCTGAGTTAGCTAGCTTCAGAAAAATTAATACGCGTTTACAGGGACACCCAACACCACATGAGCATTTAGAAGGTATTCGTATTGCCTCAGGTTCTTTAGGTCAAGGCCTAAGTGTGGCTATTGGAGCAGCACAAGCAAAGAAATTGAATGGTGATAAATCGACTGTTTACTGTCTAATGGGGGATGGAGAGCAGAATGAAGGACAAGTTTGGGAAGCAGCGATGTATGCACCTCACCACAATGTAGATAATTTGATTGCTTTCATTGACGAAAATGGTCAGCAAATTGATGGTCCTACAGAGAAAGTAATGAGCAACCGTGATTTACAAGCAAAATATGAGGCTTTTGGCTGGAATGTGATGCGTATGGACGGAAATAATGCGGAGGATATCCAAAATACCTTAATCAAAGCAAAAGCTGCTTTAGGCAATGGTTCTCCCATCATGATTATCATGAAGACAGAAATGGGTGCTGGTGTTGACTTTATGATGTATTCGCATAAATGGCACGGTGTAGCACCTAACGACCAACAATTACAAGACGCATTAGCGCAATTAGAAGAAACTTTAGGAGATTATTAATCAGATAGAAATGGCATTATTTACCTACGAAACAAAAAAAGATACACGTTCCGGTTTTGGAGCAGGAATGGAGTATTTAAGTCAACATAATCCTAAGGTGGTGGCTTTATGTGCTGATTTAATCGGTTCATTAAAATTAGAAGGTTTTATTAAGAATAGTCCTGAGCGTTTTTTCCAAACAGGTATTGCTGAAGCTAATATGATTGGTATTTCAGCAGGTTTAACTTTAGGTGGTTTTATCCCTTATGCTACAACCTTTGCTAACTTTGGAACAGGTCGTGTATATGACCAAATTCGTCAATCAGTAGCCTATTCAGGAAAGAATGTAAAGATCTGTTGCTCTCACGCTGGTTTAACACTAGGAGAAGATGGAGCTACGCACCAAATCTTAGAGGATATCGGGTTAATGAAAATGCTTCCAGGAATGGTGGTTATTAATCCATGTGATTACAATCAAACGAAAGCAGCTACTATCGCTATTGCAGATTATGAAGGTCCTGTTTACTTACGTTTTGGACGCCCAGTAGTTCCGGTATTTACACCAGAAGATCAGAAATTCGAAATCGGTAAGGCTTTACATTTAGTAGAAGGTAAAGATGTGACTATTTTAGCGACTGGACACTTAGTGTGGGAAGCTATTCAAGCTGCTGAAGCCTTATTAGAAAAAGGAATCAACGCGGAAGTAATTAATATTCATACAATTAAACCATTAGACGTTCAAGCTATCTTAGCCTCAGTGAAAAAGACGGGATGTGTGGTTACGGCTGAAGAACACCAATACAATGGAGGTTTAGGCGATTCAGTAGCTCAGTTTTTAGCGATGAATCACCCAACACCAATGGAATTTGTAGGTGTAAACGATTCATTCGGTGAATCAGGAAAACCAGCTGAATTAATGGAGAAATACGGCTTAAATGCGAATGCGATTGTAGAAAAAGCAATCAAAGTAATGGCACGTAAATAATCCCTAGAAAGGATATCCAATACCAATATTAAACTCAATTGGGTTTTGTCCTCCTTCGAAAGAAGTCTGCGGCAAAACCCATTTTTCATTTACAGGATTTGCGGGGTTAATCACTTTAGTGGCTAAATCGAGGCGCAACAAGAAAAAGTCGAAATCCCAACGTAACCCAAACCCAGTTCCCACAGCTATCTGATTATAAAATTCATCGAACCTAAATTGAGTCGTAACATCTGTGTTTCCTTGGCTCATATTCCATACATTTCCGGCATCAACGAAGAATGCACCATTCATTTGGCCAAATAAAGAAAAGAGTTTAAATCTATATTCTAGAGACGATTCAAGAAGAATGCTACCCGGTTGCTCTACTAAATTAGAGGAGGAAACATAGGAACCGGGCCCTAATCTTCTCGGTTTCCACGCTCTAACACTGGAAGGCCCTCCTATAAAGAAGTTTTTTTCATAAGGTAATTGATATTCATTTTCATCACCATACGCATAAGCAACACCACCCAAGACCTTAAAAGCTAGTTGAGAAGTCCTATTTCGTCCCAGCATTTTATATTTACGGTAATCAAAATTAAGTCGCAAAAAACGATAAAATTGAATGTCTTGACCGGAGCTTAATAAATCATTTACAAAATTGAATTTATGACTTTGTATAAAATTCAAAGTAGTTCCACCTGATTCTAATCCTAATTGAAAGATAGAACCATCCTTTAATTCGTTGGAGGGGAGAAGATCTCGATAAACGTATTGAAACGATACGCTACTCACAAAGCTGGGATTGAAACTTCGGTATAAATTATTCCCTTTTAATTTTAACTCTTGTAGATACGATTTAAACGCATCAGAAGTTGACGTCTCAGGATAATTACTATTTAGGAGATTAAGATTAACAAGAGATAGCGTAAAGAAGCTTGTTTCCTTCTTTTGCCACGTATATCGCTGAAATAAATTGAAATTGGTTCGTTGATATTCTGGTCTATTAATAAAATCATAGCCAATTCCTACCGATGTTTTGGCACCATAATAAGCTCCTAAAGTTCGAATGATAGAAGAAGGTAAATAGAGGGTAGGGAAATTAATCGAGGCAGATAAATTCAGTTCTAAATTATTTCTGGTTTCATCGGTATTAATGAACCCAGATTGTGCCTCATAACCTAATCTAGCAGAGAAATCTAAATAATCTAGACTTGAAAATAGGCGTCTTACTTTGAACGAATTTGTTAAAAAGGGCCCAGGAATACCTCTAAATACACTTCCACCTAGTTCAGAACTAAAATTGTATTTCTCATTTTGAAACAACTCTATCTTAGGAAATAAACGCGTCCTAGTAGAGTCAAAACGAATAGAAACCGTTTTAAACTGATCGGTGAGATAGATATTCTTTAAACTTTGGTTGAATAGATCAACCGAGTACAAATCGTCTTCTTTGAGGTTAATTAACTTACTTAAACTCTTTATAGGTGGATATAAGGCCGGATTACCAAAGGGGTCAAGGATAATGAACTCAGGTAATCCGATGCGATAGAGACGATCGTAATTAGGAATGGAAGTCCGATTCTTGAATTCAGGTATTTTATAGAAAAGAGATACATTTCGTAAAGTAGAATCTTTTCTATCGTTTAATCGAATACCTACCGCATCAGGTGAGAAATAATAATACCCCTCATTTCGTAAATGATGACTTAATTGCTCTTTTTCCTGTTTAATCACAGCTAATTTCAAACGTTCCATTGGTCGGATGAGACTATTCTCTTTTAAATACTCACTGACATGAGTGGCCAAAATAGGATTGTCTACCGAGACTGAATCTTCTTTAGTAAAATAACTTGGTTCCCCTTCTTGAATTCGGAAAGTAATAGTAAATAAATTACCAGCAGAGTCAATTTCTGGTGAGATTTGTGCACTTAAAAAGCCATTTTCCCGATAATAACGAAGGATCTGATTTTGATTACTTTTTAACCAAGTGGTATTATAAGCTGGATTGGGTGATTTAAAGAATTGAATAAAACTTGGCTTTATTCCCAGAGAATCTCTTCTTTTTCTTTTATTGCCCAGATAAGTATATAATTTTGCAGGTAGCAATCTTTTGTACGAGTTTTTAATACCTAACACATTGTTACGTAATTCAACACTGGAAATTTGCTGATTACCTACCAGATTAATTTGATTGATGATAGGTTCTTTCATTTCATATGCCTGATATTGGCTACATGAAAACAGGCCTAAACACAAAACAATAAAACCGATAATTGATTGATTCTTCAAGAGATGCTAAGTAATAAACAAATAAAGTTAATTAATTCCCTACATTCTAAAAAAGGTAGAAAAGAGAATGATTTATTTTTAGTAGAAGGAGAGAAGTCGCTGCTTGAATTAGTTAAATCTGATTTTTCAGTTGAGTTTTTTGTGCTAGCGGAGAATCAAACCGATTTACTTCATGAATTAAGCCTTAAATCCCCTGCTTACATATATATCGTCAGCGAGGAGCAATTAACTAAACTAAGTACACTAGTTACTAATCAAGTTGGATTAGCCGTTGTTAAGCAAAAGCAATTCAATCAATTTAAAATCAACTCGCCTTACACAATTGTATTAGATGGCATAAGAGACCCTGGTAATTTAGGTACGATAATTCGAATTTGTGATTGGTATGGCTTCAAACAATTAGTCTTATCGGAGGATTGTACGGAGTTTTATAATCCCAAAGTCATCATTTCAACCATGGGATCATTTTCAAGAATTGAATTCACCTATGTTGATTTGCCAATATTCTTTAAAAGTCATCCTGAGATAAAAAAAATAGGAGCCGTATTGAATGGGGAAAATATCCATACGTATTCGTTCCCAGAAAATGCATTTATTATTCTAGGAAATGAATCAAACGGAATAAGGGAAGAGATAATCGATACTTTGGATGAAAAAATAACAATTCCTGCTTTCGGAGAGGCAGAATCATTAAACGTAAGTATCTCTACCGCTATTATAGCTGATAATTTAAGACGTTTTATCCTGAGCTAAATACTTCTCAATCGCCCAGTGAGCTACATATAATAGCGGGGTAAAAAGAATGGCTACAAAGAATTTGTAGAAATAATTATTGAATGAAACGTTCATCCATTGACTAAACGTCCAATTTCCAAAAAGGTAAAAAGCAATACCAATTACCAGCACACTGTCTAATAATTGAGAAATAAGTGTCGATCCAGTAGCTCTTAACCAGATATGTTTCGAACCTGTTCTTGCTTTTATTTTCTCAAAAACAAGTGCATCGATAATTTGGCTAACTAAAAAGGCTGATAAGGATCCTAAAATGATTCCCAAACCTTGTCTGAAAATCCGTGAAAAAGCCTGATTAATATTAAAATTTTCAAAACCCTTATTTACCTCTACCCAAAAATCAGCAGGAACTAATAAGGTAGCAGTGTAAATAATGAAAAAAGAGAATGCGATGAATAGGGCAGTAGTAAAGGAAATAAAACGTACGCCTTTCTTTCCAAAATAATCATTAATGATATCTGACGTTATAAAAACCAAAGGCCAATTCAAAGCTCCTGCCGTTTGATTTAAATCCCAAAAGTCCCCCCAAGGTGTCGCCCAATGTAAAGGAGAGAATCCGAGTGTTTTTTCGATAGAAACTATTTTGACACCAATAATCTCGGCTACAATAGCATTCGTCAAAAATATTCCGAACAGAAATATAAATAACTTTTGCTTCCGAGAAAATTGGTCAAAAATCATTTGCGGTAATTTTCAAAATGAAGCGCTATTTTATCTAAAGCAACACTTAATTGCTCCACATGGGGAAGAAACACAATTCTAAAATGATCCTTCTCTTTGAAATTAAATCCTTGACCACCTACCACAAGAATCTTTTGTTCCTCTAACAAAGACATTACAAAATGGTTATCGTCCTCGAAGTTAAACTTCGATAAGTCAATTTTCGGGAATAAATAGAGTGCCCCTTTCGGTTTAACTGCACTAACACCGTCAATCGCATTCATTCTTTCATAAGCTAAGTTCATCTGACGATTTAAACGTCCTTCTTTAGCGACTAAATCATTGATGGACTGGTATCCACCTAAGGCGGTTTGAATACCATATTGTGTGATCACATTGGCACATAAACGCGTACTAAAAAGGAAATTTAGACCTTCAATGTAGGATTTTGCTTTATGTTTTGCACCTGTTAAAATCATCCAGCCCCCTCTAAAACCTGCCGCGCGGTAGTTTTTAGATAATCCACCCATCGTGATGATTAAAATGTCATCTGATAATCCGGCAGCTGTATGATGACTAGTTCCGTCATACAATATTTTATCATAGATTTCATCCGCAAATAATACTAATTGGTGTTTAGCAGCTAAAGCAACAACCTGCTTCACTGTTTCCTTCGAATAAACTGCGCCTGTCGGGTTATTGGGATTGATTAGTACAATTGCTCTTGTCTTAGACGTGATTTTCGCTTCCATATCCACTAGATCTGGAGCCCAATCTTTGGCCTCATCACACGTATAATGAACTGCTTTTCCACCGGCTAATCCTGCCACTGTAGTCCATAAAGGGTAATCTGGGGAAGGTATTAATACTTCGTCATCCGAATTTAATAAAGCCGTCATGACCAAAGAGATCAATTCGCTTACTCCGTTTCCGATGTAGATATCTTCAATTAATATATTTTTAACTCCTAAATTCTGATAGTATTGCATTACCGCCTTACGCGCTGCAAATAATCCCTTGGAATCTACATATCCCTGAGCATTTCGTATATTTACGATTATATCATGGACGATTTCATCTGGAGTCTCAAAGCCAAAGGCGGCAGGATTACCAATATTTAACGAAGTGATCTTGTAACCCTGATTTTGAAGCGACAACGCTTTATCATATACAGGCCCACGAATTTCATACTTGAGGTGATCAAGTCGTTTACTTTTTAATATATCCATGCTATTTTTGATAGAATTGTAAAAATAGCAATTAAATTTTATTCAATTTAACCGATTATATGAATTTAAAGGAAATAGGTGTCTTATTGGTAGGTATTTACCTCATTACATCTCTTTTAATGGCGTATAAATATTATGTAGCCAAAGGGTCGGTTTATCAAGTCTCCAGGTTCGTTGTTTTTAGGTACCTGTTACGATTTATACTTCTTTCTTCCTTTATGCTATTGACTTTTTATAGTCTACAAGTAAAGCAAACCTATTCTAAGTCCATTCAAAATGAGCAATCCTATTTATTCGGGATATCAAAAGACGCCTCCAGCTTAACTTGGAACCAATTGCAAAAGAAAGCGCAGGATATGTCAAGTAATAGCAATTTGGGATTAATTGTCTTCGATCCTCTGGAAAGACAATGGATGCAAGTACTACCTCAGACTGATCAAGATTCATTTTTAAATTTAATTGAGCAACACGCTTTCAATGCTACTCAGTTTCGTCATAAAAGATATGAAGGAATAGGTCTTTCAATACCAAATAAAGAGGAAATTTTACAGTTTCAGAAAAGTAAGAATAAGTGGGAAAAAGTAGGGGAATTAGGTACTTCTAATTCCTTGTTTAACACGAGTGAGCTGAATAACTGGATAACGAGTTCTTACGTAAAAATATATTTAGTAATTTTAATAGTGCTTTTATTGTTCATAGATAGTGTATTTACGGCAAAAGCAATCAAAATGTAAATGTTTACAACGCTATTTTACATCTTTATTTTATTCTACGAAGGTTTATTCAACGCTTCTTCGAAGCAGTATAATGTTGCGGTGGCAGAAATTAACCAGCAAGTTCAGGCAAAAAATTACGTTCAGGCTTTAAAAGGTGCTAAAAGTATTAAACAAGCTACGATTTTTGTTAATCCCGAGATCGAGCGATTAATTGCTGTTCTGGAATTGAAGTCGAGAAAGAATGGGATGGATAAACAAACTTTGGCGTTGAATTCCCAAAGTATGGAGATTGATATCTTGCTAAGTCATTTTTCAGCCAATGCTGGTGATCAACAGAAAGGGTTAGCTGATTTACAGAATTCGATCAAGAAAAATGGAAATGTGGATACTTTAGTGAAAACTTACGAATTGTACGCATTCAATTTTCCTCAGAACAAATTAAAGAAACAAGCTAAATCAACGCAAATGATCAGTCAAACTCAAAAAATAAATACGCAAGAAGCGTTATCTTTACTTGATTTGATGAAAAAGAAGCAAAAGAATTTCATTTACTAACAATACAAACCATGAGTAATGTCCCTTATCAATTCCCTAAGCAAACCTCTTTTTATAAAGGAAAAGTGCGTGATGTATATGGAATTGGAGATCATTTGTTAATGATTACGTCTGATCGTATTTCTGCATTTGATGTAGTTTTACCGCGTTTGATTCCATTTAAAGGGCAAGTGCTAAATCAGATTGCGAGTTATTTTTTACAAAAAACAGCAGATATTGTTCCAAATTGGTTGTTAGCTACTCCAGATCCCAATGTGTCATTTGGTCTTAAATGCCAGCCGTTTCCAATTGAAATGGTGATTAGAGGCTATTTAGTAGGGCATCTTTGGAGAGAATATAAGGCTGGTAAACGTAGTGTTTGCGGGGTTTCACTTCCTGAAGGTTTGGTAGAAAATCAACAATTACCTACTCCTATTATTACTCCTACAACAAAGGCGAGCGAAGGACATGATGAAGATATTTCTGTGGAAGAGATTATTTCTCAGGGAATTGTATCTAAAGAATACATGGACGAATTATGCCAAATAACGCACCGCTTGTTTCAAAGAGGGCAGGAGATGGCTGCTGAAAAAGGCCTTATATTAGTCGATACTAAATATGAATTTGGTTTATATGAAGGTAAAATCATGTTGATGGATGAAATTCATACACCTGATTCTTCCCGCTATTTCTACAAAGCACCTTATGAGGAATTATTTGCGAAGGGCTTAGCCCAGAAACAATTATCCAAGGAATTCGTCAGAGAATGGCTTATCGCCAATGGATTTCAAGGAAAAGAGGGGCAACAGGTTCCTACGATTACCGATGAGTTTGTTCAACAAATATCAGAAAGATATATTCTTTTATATGAAGAAATCACAGGTTTGAAATTTAATAAAGAACCACAAGAAGATTTATACAATCGTATTTACACTAACACCATTCAGTATTTAAAACATGTCTAATATTAATTCATTTCAACTCGAACAAAACGAAAGTTATGCCGTTATTGATTGGAAGGCTGAACAATTAGCGGCTGCTAATTCAGAGGAATTAGAAAATGCTATTCGCCTTTTGTTTAAAAAAGATTACGCTAACATTATCTTAAATCTTTCTAAAACAAGTGAAATTGATGGTTACGGAGTTTCCGCCATTCGTAAAGGCACTAAGATTTGCACGAATGAAGGCGGCTTATTCGTCGTTGTAACTAAAAATGAAGAAATAGCTGAAAGATTAGATACTGCCAAAATTGAACATCTAACTCTGTTGAATACCGTTCAAGAGGGAGTTGATGCTATCTATCTAAATGATCTAGAAAATGAGTTCCAAGATGAAGATGATACGGAGTCTGGGGAGGAATATGGCGAGTCTTACGGTGAGGATTACGACTAAAATTGTATAATATCAAGATTTTTTGTGTTGCAATTTTGATATTTGTGAATCCGAAGAATATTTTGTCATTAGATCGTTTTGCCAAATTTATTTTTAATTAAATTTGAAATTAGCTATATTATCTACCTGAAATATACGTTTCTGCGGTCATAGCTGTTTTTGATTTATTATTATTTTTATTAGAATATTTATAGTTTCCTATGAGAAATCCGAATGAAGTAGGTTTGTACAGAAAAGAATTCGAGCATGATGCTTGTGGTATTGGTTTTGTAGCCAGTTTAAAAGGCATAAAATCACACCGCATTGTTCAGGATTCCATCAAGATGTTGATTCGTATGGATCACCGTGGAGCCTGTGGCTGTGATCCTAACTCAGGGGACGGGGCAGGTGTATTAGTACAGCTTCCACATGAATTCTTTTTAGAAGAAACGAGTTCATTAGGATTCGCTTTGCCGTCTTTAGGAAACTATGGCGTGGGTATGGTCTTTTTTCCAAAAGACGAAACTTTAATTAAAGAATGTAAAGAAGTCATTGAGCGCAAATCGAAGAAATTGGGTTTACGCATTTTAGGTTACCGTTTAGTTCCTGTTGATAATTCGGAGATTACAGGGGCTGATTCTGGAAATGCAGAACCATCGATTCAACAATTATTCATTGAACGTCCAGCTGATTGTGCTACAGAAATTGATTTTGAGCGTAAATTATATGTTTTCAGACAGTATGTTTCAAAATTATTAAATGAAACTATTGCTGGATTAAACAATAAATTCTATTTCGCTTCTTTGTCTTGCCGTACCATTATTTATAAAGGTATGTTAACGACAATGCAGGTGCCAGGTTACTTCTTAGATTTATTCCAAGAGAACTTTACATCAGCTTTAGCAATTGTACACTCTCGTTTCTCAACGAACACCTTCCCAGAATGGAAGTTAGCTCAACCGTTCCGCTTCATTGCGCACAATGGGGAGATTAACACGGTAAAAGGAAATTCATCTTGGATGCAAGCGCAGTCTGCCTTGTTCTCTAGCAAGTATTTCACTCAGGAGGAATTAGATATGATTCTTCCAGTTTGTAGTTTAGGACAATCTGATTCGGCTATTTTAGATAATGCCATTGAATTATTGTACTTAACAGGTCGTTCATTACCACATGTGATGATGATGTTAATCCCTGAAGCTTGGGATGGCAACGAAAGCATGGAGAAGTACAAGAAAGATTTCTATGAGTACCATGCTGCCATGATGGAACCTTGGGATGGTCCAGCTAGTATTTCATTTACAGATGGAAAGATGATTGGAGCCACTTTAGATCGTAATGGATTACGTCCTTCACGCTATTGGGTGACATCTGATGACCATGTAATTATGGCTTCTGAAGCTGGTGTATTAGATCTAGATCCAGCAACTATTGTCTCTAAAGGTCGTTTACAACCAGGTAAGATGTTCGTTGTGGACATGGAACAAGGTCGTATTATTCCTGATGAAGAATTAAAAGAAAAGATTTGCCAGCAACAACCTTATGGGGAGTGGCTTTTAAATAATAAGATCCGCGTAGAGGATTTGCCGGAAGCTGGCAGTGAATACAGACAGCCGAAAGCTATTGAATTAGTTTCACGTCAGCAGATTTTTGGGTTTACAACGGAAGATATCCGTGTTGTATTAGCTCAAATGGCTGAAACGGGTAAAGAGGCCTTAGGTTCGATGGGTATTGATACCCCATTAGCTGTTTTATCTGAGAAAGCACAACACTTATCGTCGTACTTCAAGCAATTATTTGCTCAGGTAACGAATCCTCCAATCGATCCAATTCGGGAGAGAATGGTCATGTCATTACTTTCTGATATTGGTGGTTTATCCAATTTATTAGAGGAAAGTCCTACGCATTGCCGTCAAATTGAGATCCAGCAACCTGTTTTACGGAATAAAGAGGTAGAGAAGATTCGTTGGATTGACCATGAGAATTTCCAAACAAAATCAATTCACATGACCTTCCGTGCTTCTGAAGAGGAGGGTGTGTTGAAAAAGGCTTTGGACCGTATTAATCAATATGCAGAAGATGCTGTGGATGATGGATATTCTATCATTTTATTGACAGATAGAGGTATTGATAGTTCACATGCGCCTATTCCTTCTTTATTGGCTTTAGCTTCCGTGCACAATCACTTGATTCGTACGAAGAAGAGAGCGAAAGTTGGTATTATTATTGAGGCGGGAGATGTTTGGGAAACACATCACTATGCTACCCTAATTGGTTATGGTGCAAGTGCCGTTAATCCATATATGGCGTTTGAAACGATCAAAGCCATGAAAGATCAAGGTTTTGTTAATAAGGACCTAAGCTATGATAAATTAGAGTATAATTATATCAAGGCGGTAAATGGAGAATTACTGAAGATATTCTCTAAAATGGGTATTTCGACATTACAATCTTACCAAGGTGCTCAAATTTTTGAAATCCTAGGTTTAGGAAAAGATGTAGTAGATACCTATTTCACTGGTTCAATTTCACGTATTGGTGGTATTAATTTAGATACGATTGCCAAAGAAGCACTAATCAAGCACTCTTCAGGTTATCAATTATTGAAGCAAGAATCTCCAAAATTAGAGGTGGGTGGTATCTATCAATGGAAACAAAGAGGAGAGGAGCACTTATTCAATCCAGCAACGATCCACTTATTGCAGCAAGCAACTAAACAGAACGACTATTCTGTTTATAAAAAATATGCTCAATTAATTGATGACCAAAGCAAGAAATCAATCACACTACGTGGTTTACTTAAATTTAAAACGGGTAAATCCATCTCTATCGATGAAGTAGAGCCGATTGAAAATATTTTAGCTCGTTTTGCAACGGGTGCTATGTCATTTGGATCTATTTCCTACGAAGCACATACAACCCTTGCCATCGCCATGAATCGTATTGGTGGTAAATCAAATACGGGTGAAGGTGGAGAGGATCCGATTCGTTTTGAGAAAATGGCGAACGGGGATTCGATGAATTCCGCTATTAAGCAAGTGGCATCGGGTCGTTTTGGTGTAACTGCGCATTATTTAACCAATGCCAAGGAACTTCAAATCAAAATGGCTCAAGGTGCTAAGCCAGGTGAAGGTGGCCAATTACCTGGTCATAAAGTAGATGATTGGATTGGTAAAACGCGTCACAGTACGCCAGGTGTAGGTTTAATTTCACCTCCACCACACCATGATATTTATTCAATTGAGGATTTAGCTCAATTAATCTTTGACCTTAAGAATGCTAACAGAGCTGCGCGTATTTCTGTAAAATTAGTGTCAGAGGCAGGTGTAGGAACGATTGCAGCAGGTGTAGCAAAAGCACATGCGGATCATATCCTTATCGCTGGTTACGATGGTGGAACAGGTGCATCACCTTTATCATCTATTCGTCACGCCGGTTTACCTTGGGAACTTGGATTAGCTGAAACGCATCAAACGCTTGTAAAAAATAAATTACGCGGACGTGTGACTATCCAAGCGGACGGCCAAATCAAAACAGGTAAAGATATCGCCGTAGCTGCATTATTAGGCGCGGAAGAATTCGGTGTAGCAACAGCTGCCTTAGTTACTGCGGGTTGTATTATGATGCGTAAGTGTCACTTAAATACGTGTCCAGTAGGTGTGGCAACTCAGAATCCTGAATTGCGCGCTCTTTACACAGGTCAAGCAGATCACGTCGTTAACTTATTCCATTTCTTAGCGCAAGAATTACGCGAAATAATGGCTGAGTTAGGCTTCCGTAGATTAGAAGACATGGTAGGTCGTGTTGATCTTTTAGAAATGAAAGACTTATCAAATCACTGGAAGTTCAAAAATGTTGATTTAAACCCAATCTTAGCTCCAGCAGTTCTTTCAGAAGGAGTAGCTGTCTATAAATCAGAAGAGCAAGATCACGGTTTAGAAGACCAGTTAGATTGGGAGTTATTGAAAATTGCTAAGCCAGCGATAGAAAAAGGAGAGGTAGTTCATGGTGAATTAGACATCATTAACGTAAACCGTTCCGTAGGTACTATTTTATCGAATGAGATCACGAAAAAATATGGTGAGAAGGGATTAGCGGCTGATACGATTAACATTAAGTTTAAAGGTACAGCAGGTCAATCATTCGGAGCCTTCTCTGTAAAAGGGATTAAATTTGAGATTGAAGGAGATGCGAATGACTATGTAGGAAAAGGTTTATGTGGTGCTACCTTAGTGGCCTATCCTTCACCCTTAGCTTCCTTTAAAGCATCCGAAAATTCAATTGTAGGTAACGTTTCTTTCTATGGAGCTACCTCAGGAGAAGCTTATTTAGCTGGTATGGCTGGTGAACGCTTCTGTGTTAGAAATTCTGGTGCGAAAGTAGTCGTAGAAGGAATTGGTGATCACGGCTGCGAGTATATGACAGGTGGTTTAGTGATTATTTTAGGTAATACGGGTAGAAACTTTGGTGCCGGTATGTCAGGTGGTGTTGCTTATATTTTAGATGAGCAAAACACGTTTGATGCTAAGGTAAATCGCGAGATGGTTGAAATCACTGATTTAACTCCAGAGGATAAGAATATCATCCTAATGTACTTAGAAAAACATGTGTCATTAACTGGTTCAGTGAAAGGGAAACAAGTTTATGATAACTTCAGTGCCTTAGCTAGTCAATTCAAGAAAGTGCTACCAATTGACTACAAAAACGCCTTAAGTTCTCGTCAATTGAGCATATCAGATGTATTAGCTGATAAAGACAGAGTGTATCAAGATATTAAAGTAGATTTAAAATAAGATAGAATGGGTAAGCCTACAGGATTTTTAGAAATTGACCGCAAATTAGCTCCTAAAAGAGCGGTTGCTGAGCGTGTTAATGACTACAAAGAAATTGAACAATTGAATTCGATTGCGGATACAGAAGCGCAAGCTAGTCGTTGTATGGATTGTGGTACACCATTTTGCCATAATGGTTGTCCACTAGGAAATATCATCCCTGAATTCAACGATGCTGTATACGAGCAAAATTGGAAATATGCTTATGATATTTTAAGTACAACTAATAATTTTCCAGAATTTACAGGCCGTATTTGTCCTGCACCTTGCGAATCAGCTTGTGTACTAGGGATTAACAAGCCGGCAGTTGCCATTGAATTAATCGAGAAATCAATTATCGAGAAAGCCTATTCAGAAGGATGGGTTGTTCCATTTATCCCCAAAACACGTACAGGTAAGAAAATTGCAGTGATCGGTTCTGGACCAGCAGGTTTAGCGGCAGCTGCACAATTAAATAAAGCAGGTCACCTAGTGACTGTTTATGAGCGTGCGGATCAAATTGGTGGCTTATTACGTTATGGTATTCCTGATTTTAAATTAGACAAAACGGTTGTTTCAAGACGTGTGGATGTCATGAAGAAGGAGGGAATCACTTTTGTAACGAATGCTAACATAGGAACTACTGAGAAGCTGGCTAATCTAACGAATGAATTTGATGCCGTATTAGTAGCAACGGGTAGTACAACTCCTCGTTTCATTACTGCGAAAGGAAATGATGCTAAAGGTATTTATCCAGCCATGGAATTCCTTTCTCAACAAAATAAACGTAATGCCTCTATCGCTTTAGAGGTAAATCACAAAGGTGAGGCTTACACGAATAATAACATTTTAGCTGAAGGCAAACATGTGGTGGTCATTGGTGGTGGTGACACGGGATCTGACTGTGTAGGTACATCTAATCGCCATAAAGCTGCTTCTATTACTCAAATTGAAGTAATGCCGAAGCCTCCAGTAAACAGGGCTGAGAATACACCATGGCCCAATTGGCCATCCATGCTACGTACATCGACTTCTCATGATGAGGGAGCTGAGCGTTTATGGTCTATTTCTTTGCAGGAATTTGTGAAGAATGACAAAGGTGAATTGGAAGCATTGATCATCGGTGACATCGTTTATAACATGAAGGATGGTAAAATGGAGCAAGAAGTGATCAACACAAGAAAAATTCCATGTGATTTAGCTTTAATTGCTGCAGGTTTTTTACACACGGATCATGGTTCACTTTTTGAACAATTAACAGCCGTAGGAGTGAAGTCTGATGAGCGAGGAAACTTAGTTGCGAATGCATCTTATCAATCTGATAATGAGAAAGTTTTCATTGCAGGTGATGCAAGAAGAGGCCAATCATTAGTGGTTTGGGCTATCTCTGAAGGACGTGAAGCGGCTAGAAATATTGACTTATATTTAATGGGTAAAACAGCCCTTGAAGGTAAATCAGTGTCTAGTTTTGACCTAATGGCGAAATAAATTTTTCGCCATTTATTTCATTTACTAAATATATTTAGTACATTTGTGCTCTCTTAAATGCTAGGAGAGATGCCTGAGAGGCCGAAAGGACAT
>ERZ650308.719-NODE-719-length-17848-cov-9.457596_pt1 | contig 17848 bp, 12 predicted proteins | sample MGYA00376244_ERZ650308 | MGnify/ENA primary metagenome ERZ650308 (study PRJEB26733, sample SAMN07839295) | wastewater metagenome | biome: small river; feature: stream; material: water | place: USA: North Carolina | collected 2016-04-26 ... | reverse complement strand
AAGGCACTAGCCCAACTACACCAGGAGCTCAAGATACTGATGGTGATGGTGTACCAGATTATGTAGAACAACAACAAGGCACTAGCCCAACCACACCAGGAGATAGTCTTTTAGATACTGATGGCGATGGTGTTCCTAATTACGTGGAGCAACAACAAGGCACTAGTCCAACTACACCAGGTGCTCAGGACACTGACGGTGATGGCGTTCCAGATTATGTAGAGCAACAACAAGGCACAAGCCCAACTACTCCAGGATCAAGAGATACTGATGGTGATGGTGTTCCGGATTATGTAGAGCAACAACAAGGCACTAGCCCGACAACACCAGGAGATACTCTTTTGGATACCGATGGAGATGGTGTTTCCGATTATGTAGAACAACAACAAGGCACGAGTCCAAGCACACCAGGAGACAGTCTTTTAGATACCGACGCAGATGGTGTTCCAAATTATATCGAACTACAACAAGGTACTAGCCCTGCAATACCAGGAGCAAGAGACACCGATGGTGATGGTGTTCCAGATTATGTAGAGCAACAACAAGGCACTAGCCCAACTACACCAGGAGCTCAGGACACGGATGGTGATGGTGTTCCAGATTATGTCGAGCAACAACAAGGCACAAGCCCAACTACCCCAGGATCAAGAGATACTGATGGAGATGGAGTTCCCGATTATATTGAAGTTCAACAAGGCACAAGCCCTACCATCTCGGGTGACAGACTTTTAGACACTGATGCAGATGGTGTACCCAACTATATTGAAGTACAACAAGGAACTAATCCAAGATCACCAGGCGCAAGAGACACTGACGGTGATGGAGTTCCGGATTATGTGGAGCAACAACAAGGCACAAGCCCAACTACCCCAGGCGCAAGAGATATTGACGGTGATGGAGTTCCAGATTATGTAGAGCAACAACAAGGTACGAGTCCAACTACCCCAGGCGCAAGAGATACTGATGGCGATGGAGTTCCGGATTACGTTGAGCAACAACAAGGATCAAATCCTTCAGTAGTTGATGCAACAGACTCAGACAATGATGGAATGTCTAATTATGAAGAAGGGTATAATTATAGAAATCCAGGAGCATCATTAGATACAGATCGAGATGGCACACCAGATTATTTAGATTTGGACTCCGATGGTGATGGCATTTTGGATCGTTATGATGCTTTTCCACGAAACAAATTAGAATGGAAGGATACCGATGGTGATGGATCAGGAGACAATACTGATTCGGATGATGATAATGATAGTATTTTAGATACTTGTGATGTCGATACCAATGGCGATGGTATTCCAGATAATGGGATTGATATGGATGGAGATGGAGTTATTGACACTTGTGATACCGACAAAGACGGTGACGGAGTAAACAACACATCAGATAACTGTCCAGAAAAATCAAATCCAGGTCAAGCTGATAGAGATCGCGATGGTAAGGGAGATCTTTGTGATAATGTTGAATTAAACACAATGGAAGCGATTACCCCTAACGGCGATGGTATCAATGACACTTGGGTAATTTATAACATTGAGAATCATCCAGGATCAACTGTTAGAGTATTTAATTCTAACGGAACACAAGTATTCTACTCATCGAATTATCAAAACAATTGGGCAGGAAGTTACCAAGGCAGTAGCGAGATGCTACCAGTGGGATCGTATCTATACCAAATTGATTTAGGAGGCGATGGCACGATAGATTCACAAGGTTGGTTGTATATTACAAAATAATAAGTATTACAAATAACGAGAATTAGATTAGCGATGAAACAAATTCGAAATATATTAGCCACAGTACTACTTCTTGTAAGTAGTATAGCTGTGGCACAACAAGAGAGTGTCTATACATTCTACCGCCAACACATGAACTTAGTAAACCCAGCCTATGTAGGAATGGACAGTGTCACTATAGCCACCAGCACGCTAAGAAAACAATGGACAGGGATTGCTAACGCCCCAGAAACACAAGCAGTGTCTTTTGGAACTTCTATGGGTAAGAAAGTAGGCCTTGGAATGACGGTCATAAGCGACAAAACCTTTATTGAGAAACAAACCTATTTTAGTTTGGACTTCTCTTATAGATTAAAGATGAGTGAAACCGCCGAAGTGTACTTCGGAATCAAAGCAGGAGGCAACTCCTACAATGTGAATACTTCAGGACTAGAAACCTATAATGTACAAGCTGATCCTGCATTAGCCTCAATTAGCACATTTAATCCCAATGTAGGTGTAGGAGCGGTATACAAAGAAGGAGCAATGTATATTTCATTGTCTATTCCAAGATTATTGAATTCCAAGAGAGCTAAAAATGACGCGGGTTATGCAAGCGTGGCTACCGATAGCCCACACATTTATTTAAGCGGAGGATACGATATTCCATTGCAAGGAGAGTTCTCGACATTAGTCTTAAAACCATCGGCAATGTTGCGATATGTAAGTGGTGCACCGGTATCGGTAGATTTAACAACGATGTTGCAAATAGATAAAACCTTTGAATTAGGAGCCATGTACAGAACAGATAAGGCCTATGCCGCTATGGCAACAGTAGTGATCAGCAAGAGGTTGTTGTTTGGCTATGCTTATGAAATGAGTACACGTCCAGCCTTAGCTAGTACTAGAAACACTAATGAAATACTATTACAGTTTCGATTTTAATTATATAATTTTTTTTAAAATAGTCAATTTATCAATCTAACTATTTGAATATTAAATTAGTATTTTCTCTAAATATAGTTCAAAAGCCTCTTCGAAAGAAGAGGCTTTTTTTGTTTTTCATCACTTCCTAGTACTTACTTCCCCGGATTTATTTTGTGATTTTATTTCTTTTTCAGTCACTAAATAATCGTACATTTGTTTAGTGTTTTTATAAAATAATTAAACAAAATAAATTCAATCCATTTTTACCAATCTTGAATAAACAGCCCATACATATTGTTTGGTTCAAACGCGACTTTCGTTTGGTGGATAATGAAGCTTTGTTTCATGCCCATCAATCGGGTGTGCCGCTGTTATTGATTTGTTTTTTTGAGCCATCCGTTATGAATTATGCTGATTCCGATGTGCGGCATTGGCGGTTTGTCTACGAATCCATTCAAGATTTGAATAAAAAATTAGCGCCATTTAGTGCTAGAATCTATTTTTTTCACGACGAAGTCAAAACCGTTTTTTCTCAATTAATTCAAGAGTATGAAGTCAAGTCTGTTTTTTCGCATCAAGAAATAGGAAACAAATTGACCTATCATCGAGATATAGAAATGAAAGCATTTTTCGATTCGAATGACATCACCTGGAAAGAATTTCAATTGCATGGGGTGATACGAAAATTAAAATCAAGGCAAAATTGGGACCAACGCTGGGAACAAGTAATGCGGGATACACCTAAGATAATTAAAGAGTCCGATTTAAAAACGATTGTCTTACATCCTGATTTTTATGACAAATTAAAGGGTGAGGATTTGTCTGCTGACATCACTACTCCAAATCCGAATTTTCAGCGAGGTGGCGAATATTGGGCCTGGCGCTATTTGGATAGTTTTGTCAAAGAACGTTATGTTAATTATAGTAAACACATTTCGAAGCCGGCTTTGAGTAGAAAAGGCTGTAGTCGATTGTCGCCCTATTTGACTTATGGTAATATTAGTATGCGGATGATATATCAATATACGAATCAGCATTATGAAGCGTCTAAGAATAAACGCGCCATTTTAAATTTCGTTTCGCGTTTGCATTGGCATTGCCATTTTATGCAAAAGTTCGAAGATGAATGCGAAATGGAATTTGAAAATGCCAACCGAGCCTATGATGTTTTAGTAAAACCAAAAAACGAAACCTACATCAAAGCCTGGCAAGAAGGAAAAACAGGCGTGCCAATTGTTGATGCCTGTATGCGATGTTTAGTCGCAACCGGTTATATCAACTTTAGAATGCGTGCGATGGTCGTGTCATTTTTCACTTTTAATTTATGGCAAGATTGGCGTGAATTGCATTTCTTGGCTAGGCAGTTTTTAGATTATGAACCCGGCATTCATTACCCACAAATTCAAATGCAATCAGGGACAACGGGAATCAATACAATTCGAATTTATAGTCCAATTAAAAACTCTGAAGAGCACGATCCAGAAGGGGTTTTTATCAAACAATGGTTGCCTGAATTAGCAGCGGTTCCGTTGCATTTGCTACATGAACCTTGGAAAATGAACGAAATGGAACAGCAATTTTACAATTGCATTATTGGCACAGATTATCCGGAACCCATAGTAAACATAGAAGCAACTCGAAAATACGCTAGCGATATCGTTTGGAGCTTTCGCAAAAAAGACGAAGTTAAATTAGAAGGAAAACGAATTTTGCAAAAACACGTGAATAACCCCAATAAACCCAACAATGAAAGGAGTAAAAAAGCAAAACCTACCGACTAAAATGTGTGTCGTATGCCACAAACCATTTACTTGGCGAAAAAAATGGGAAAAAGTTTGGGACGAAGTGAAATACTGTAGTGATAGATGCAGGAATGAAAAATTGAAAAATTGAATGATTTAAAGATTGAAAAAATGCAAATCTTTAAAATTTTAAATCCTTTAATTTTTAAATAAAAAAAAAAATGTCAAAAACCCTACGATTAGTTCTTGGAGATCAATTAAACAGCCATCATTCTTGGTTCAAAACTGTTGATGATTCAGTGACCTATGTCATGATGGAAATTCGAACAGAGACCGATTATGCCACACACCATATTCAAAAAGTGGTTGGGTTTTTCTCGGCAATGCAAGAATTTGCAACTGAATTACAATCGCAAAAGCACCAAGTTATTTATTTTCATTTGAATGATGCCAATAACTTACAATCGTTTGAAAAAAACATTCACTTTTTAATTGAAAAAGAAGCGTTCACACATTTTGAATACCAATTGCCTGATGAATACCGTCTAGACGAACAGTTGAAACAGTTATGTCAATCGCTTTCCATCATTACTTCGGTTTACGATTCGGAGCATTTTATGAGTTCAAGAGACGAATTAGGAGATTTTTTTGAAGGTAAAAAAACCTTTTTAATGGAAAGCTTTTATCATATGATGCGTAAAAAGCACCATATTTTAATGGAAGGCGATAAGCCGCTGACGGGAAAATGGAATTACGATGGAGAAAACCGAAAAAAATTACCCAAAGACCATAAACCCACTTCGCCTTTGGTTTTCCAAAATGATGTAACACAAATTGTTTCTGAAATTCAAAAAACAGACATCAAAACCATCGGAAATATTGATGCTGAAAATTTTATTTGGCCTGTCAATAGAAAACAATCGTTAGCCTTACTCGATTTTTTTGTAACCGAATGTTTGGCACTTTTTGGAAGTTACCAAGATGCCATGACACCAAACGAATGGTCTTTGTATCACGCCCGACTTTCGTTTTCGATGAACGTGAAAATGATTTCGCCATTGGAAGTGATTAACCGAGCCATATTGGAATGGGAAAATAATCCAGACAAAATAGCCTACCACCAGTTGGAGGGGTTTGTGCGCCAAATTATTGGCTGGCGCGAATACATGCGCGGAATTTATTGGAACAAAATGCCAGAATATGCTACGATGAATTATTTCAATCATGAAAATTCACTGCCTGAATGGTTCTGGACAGGCAAAACCAAAATGAATTGCTTGAAAGACGCGATCAACCAATCTTTGAATTATGCGTATGCACATCATATTCAGCGATTAATGGTAACTGGGAATTTTGCACTTTTAGCTGGAATCCACCCAGATGAAGTAGATGCTTGGTATTTAGGAATCTATATTGATGCAATTGAATGGGTAGAAATTACCAACACGCGCGGTATGAGTCAATTTGCTGATGGAGGTATTGTAGGCACAAAACCCTATGTAAGTTCGGCAGCTTACATTGACAAAATGAGCCATTATTGTGGAAGTTGTTTTTATAAAAAAGCAATAAAAACTGGTGACAAAGCGTGTCCTTTCAATAGTTTGTATTGGAATTTTTATGATAAAAATGAAGACAAATTAGGTAAAAATCCCCGAATTGGAATGATGTATAATGTTTGGCGGAAAATGAAACCGGATGATAAAGTTGCTTTATTAGAACAAGCGGATTACTATTTGAAAAACATCAATAATTTATGATTAAGAATGCACTGGTTTGGTTTAAAACCGATTTACGAATTGAGGATAACGAGACTCTTATTAAAGCTATTGCGCAAAGTGAGAAGATAATTCCTATCTATTGTTTTGACGAAGCCCATTTTGAAACTACTCCGTACGGATTTAAAAAAACAGGGAGTTTTAGAGCGCAATTTTTATTGGAATCGCTTCAAGATTTGGATGCCCAATTAAGAACTTTAGGTTCTGGTTTGCGCATTGTGATAGGAAAACCAGAAGTAGAAATTCCGAAGTTGGTTCAGGAATACAAAGTGCAAAAAGTCTTCGCCAAGAGGGAAGTTGCATTTGAAGAAATTCAGACTGAAAAAAAGGTTCGCAACGAACTATTCAAATTGCGATGTGAATTAGAAACTTTTAGCACCAGTACGTTGTATCATGCCGAAGACTTGCCTTTTTCTATCAAAGACATTCCGGATGTATTTACCAATTTTAGAAAAAAAACTGAAAAAGATTCTGATGTCAGAAATCCGTTTGTGGCACCAACGAAAATAAATTCACCTGAAATTTTACCATTGGAATTACCCACATTAGAAGCCTTAGGTTTGACTAAAACTACTATTGATTCTCGCGCTGTCCTTCAATTTAAAGGAGGAGAAAGCGAAGCGATGCAACGATTGAACTACTATTTTTTTGAGACCCAATGTTTGTCAACCTACAAAGAAACACGCAACGGAATGGTAGACGCTGATTATTCGTCTAAGTTTTCGCCATGGTTGGCCTTGGGTTGTATCTCTCCAAGATTTATTTATGCTGAAATCAAAAAGTATGAAAATCAATTTGGTGCTAATGATTCGACCTATTGGTTGGTTTTCGAGTTGCTTTGGCGCGATTTTTTCCGATTTATGTTTAAAAAATACCAAACAAAATTTTTCTTGTACGAAGGTATAAAAACAGAGAAAGTGAATTCGAAATCCTTAAATGAAAAGTTGCTTTCGCAATGGAGAAATGGCGCAACACCTTCTGATTTTATCAATGCGAATATGCTTGAATTGCAACAAACCGGATTCATGAGTAATAGAGGGCGACAAAACGTAGCGAGTTATTTTTGCAACGAAATGAATATGGATTGGCGTTTTGGTGCAGCCTATTTTGAGGAGCAATTAATCGATTATGATGTAAGCAGTAATTGGGGTAATTGGGCCTATTTAGCTGGAGTTGGGAATGACCCAAGAGGGCATCGTTATTTCAATATTGAGAAACAAGCGAATGATTATGATAAAAAGAAATCGTTCCGAAAGTTGTGGATAACCGAATAAATTATTCAGTTGCAGTTTCAAGCACCACCCACTTCTTATCACTATTGAGTTTAAATGAACCGATAAATTCTTTGTTCCATTCGTTAGGAGCAATTAGGGATAAAAACTCAATACCATCATCACCTAAATACATATGATAGGTTTCGCCAATAACTGGTTCAAAAGCAAATTTAGCATTGTATACCAATTCATTCCATTTGTAATCGTCCATCAGTTTTTGGTAAGCCGATTGCAATTCTTGGAATTTGTTTTCAAATTCTTTGTTGACACTGTGAATACCACGAGATTTCCAAGCTACCACATCATCTGCTTTAATTACTGGCGCTCCTACAGAAGTTGCATAAGGCAATAAACTAGCGTTGTAACCTTGTTCTTCAGTATATACAATATTGTCCGGTTTTTTATCGCTCATTGTTTATTGGCTGTGTTTTCTTAATCGTTTCTAACGTTTCAAATTTACAATAAATTGTATTTTAAATTAGTCACTTTGGTATAAATAATCTGTATTTATATAGAATTTCTTATAATGATTCGACTTGGGTTTTCAATTTGTGTTTTTGAATTTTTTAGAATCATTTCTGCAAGTGTTTTACCCATAGTTTCAAAGTCAGTTGAGATTGTGGTAATACCATTTTCTACTAATTTTTTCAATGGAGTTTCGTTGTAGGAAATGATGCCATAATCAACACCTAATTGTAGTTTTTGCCTTTTTGCTTGCTCAATCACTTGTACAAGATCTCGGTCACTTGGAATAATATAAACACAGTTTTGTATGACATTTATGTCGGTAAAATCGGCTATAATTTCATGGTTAAAATTGAAATCATGACAGAATCTTTCAAAACCAATTTTTAGTCCAATTGGTTCGCGAAAACCTGGGAAAATTAGTATCAATTTAGAATATTTCTGGAGGTGTTGTTTCCCTTTTGCCAGACCATCATAAATGTCTTTGACAAAGTTTTGATAAACTGCAGGAAATTGTAAAAGATCGGGATTGGTTTGGTCTAAAATAAATACGTCTTTGTGGGGAAGTGTTTTTATACTTTCTGTTGCTTCAATTAAATTGGTGGGCATTACAATGTATTTATTATAATTTCCTTTACTTTCTTGAATTAATTTTTTAAACTGATTGGTATTGAAATGATGAAAATACAAGTCAATTTCTGCTTCAGAACCAATTGTTTTTAGAAATGAATTGTATAAATCTTCTTTAAAAATATTCAATTCATCAAAGAGTAAGAAGAAGCGTTTCTTGGGTTTTATTTCGGTACTTTTTACATAATATCCTTTGCCTAAAATAGCATAAATTACGCCTCGTTTTTTTAACTCATCATAGGCTTGAAGTACAGTATCTCTTGAAATGTTGTGCGTTAGAACTACTTTATTTATTGAGGGTAATTTTTCGTTAAGTTGCAGTACTTTCTGCTCAATCGCTTTTTCAATAGATTGAATAATTTGTGTGTATTTAGGAATGCCGTTATTGTTTTTTAAGGTAATCAAGTTGGTTTATTTTTTTGCAAGTTACAAAAAACTGGTAGGTACCGGTATGGTAATATGAAAATTGATTCTATTTTTGAAATTCATCTCGCATAGCTACTTCAATGAAATTAAATGTAAATACAGATCCAAAGCCATTCTCTCAATTGTTTGGGATTTTAGCAGATGGCAGCCAAGTAGTCGCCTACGAAATTTCAAATTCCAATGGGATGACTCTCAAAGTCATGGATTATGGAGCGACTGTAATTGCATTGAAAAAAACCTTACTAAATGGAAAGGTAGTTGATGTTGTCCTAGGTTTCGATTCATTGTCTGATTATGTGGATTCTTATTCGCTTCCAAGTGCACCTTATTTTGGAGCAACGGTAGGACGTTATGCCGGGCGAATTGCCAATGCAAAATTTGAACTGAATGGGAAGACAATGCTACTTAATCAAAATAATAATGGTAATTCTTTGCACGGGGGTTCAGTAGGTTTCAGCCAAAAAATCTGGCAATTAGAACAGTTGCATACAGGGAACAATCCTTTTGTCAAGTTTAGTTATACAAGTCCAGATAATGAGGAACATTATCCTGGCGAATTGAAAGTGACGATTACTTACTTTCTTACCGAACAAAATGAATTAAAAATTGAGTACAATGCGAGTACTACTAAGGCTACAGTGGTTAATTTAACACATCATAGTTATTTTAATTTAGACGGTCACAAGAACACTATTTTTGATCAGGAGCTCCAAATTTACGCAGATGAAATTTTAGCAACAAACGATATGATTCCAACAGGGGAAATAGTTGCCGTAAAGCAAACTGAATTTGATTTTACTGCTCCAAAACCCTGTCCGTCCACTATCGATACTACTTATGTTTTGGAGGCTAATTTCTCTTTGGCAGCCACCCTTTTTAGTAAAAAAAATAATTTGAAATTGTCAGTTTTTACAAACCAACCTGGTTTACATGTCTATGTTGGAGGAAATTGTTTTAATCAAATCAAAGGAAAAGAAGATGTAAATTACCATCCGCAAAGTGGTATTTGTTTCGAAACTCAAAATTTTCCTGACGCACCCAATCATGCTCATTTTCCTTCGGCGACACTTTTGCCAGGCGATATCTATTTACATTCAACTATTTATAAATTTCAATCCATATAAGATGAAGAAAAATCTATTTATTTCTTTTTCGTCGGTACTGTTAGTAGCTTGTTTTTCATGTAGTTCTCAAACAGAAATAACGCCGAAACCAGTTGAACCTATTTCACCCGTAGCATCCTCTTTTGTTAAAGGGGCCGATGTGGGTTGGTTACCTCAAATGGATGCTACTGGCTACCGTTTTTTGGATCAAGATGGTACGCCAAAAGACGGTTTACAATTGTTAAAAGACAGAGGGATTAATTCGGTACGACTACGCGTATGGGTGAATCCTTCCAATCATAAAATTGATGGGCATTGTAGCAAAGAGGAAACGGTTACTATGGCAGTTCGTGCTCAAAAATTAGGAATGCGTATCATGATAAATTTTCATTACAGCGATTCCTGGGCAGATCCATCCAAACAAAATAAACCTCTAGCATGGGCCAATCATACAGTAGCCCAATTGAAGCAAGATGTTTACAACCATACTTTAGACGTCTTAAACGCATTGAAACAGGCTGGAGTAACTCCCGAATGGGTCCAGGTTGGGAATGAAATTCCAGGTGGGATGTTATGGCCTGAAGGGAGTAGTACTAATTGGAGTCAGTTAGCGCAATTCTTAAATAGTGGATATGATGCCGTAAAAGCCGTTGACCCTAAAATCAAAGTGGTAGTTCATGTTGACGAAGGAAATAATAATGCCAAGTTCAGATGGTTTTTTGATGCTGCCACTGCGCAAAATGTAAAATATGATATTATTGGATTATCCTATTATCCGTATTGGATAAAAAAAGATTATAAAGAAACTATTGTCGATTTAACAAACAATATGAATGATATGGTGGCTCGATATAACAAAGACGTTATGGTAGTTGAAGTAGGAGGAGAGTACGATAAAGTACAAAACACCTTTGACATGTTGCGCGCTACTATTCAAGCAGTTAAAAACGTACCAAACAATAGAGGCTTGGGAGTAATGTATTGGGAGCCACAAGGCGAAAAAACCTGGAGCGGATATTCACTAAGTGCATGGCAAGCCGATGGGAAACCATCTCCTGCACTTGATGCTTTTAAATAACTCTTTGCATAGTAAAATTTGAAATATGAAAAAATGTATAAGTAGTATTATTGTATTTTTAGTTTACACACAAATCGCAGTTTCTCAAACTCGGGAAGTTAAAGTGTTGGATGTTAATTGGAAATTTCAAAAAGGAAATTTTGAAGAGGCCTATAAAGTTAATTTTAATGACTCGAAATGGCAATCTGTAACTATTCCTCACGATTGGGCAATTTATGGTCCTTTTGACAAAAAAGTAGATATTCAGCACGTAGCTATTGAACAAAATGGAGAAAAAATTGCTACTGAAAAAACCGGACGAACTGGTGCTTTGCCCCATATTGGAACTGCCTGGTATCGCAATACATTTACATTACCAAAAGAATCTAAAGGGAAAAAAGTAATACTTCTTTTTGAAGGTGCTATGAGTGAACCACAGGTGTACTTAAACGGACAAAAAGTTGGAGAATGGACCTATGGGTATAGTTATTTTTATTTTGATGTTTCCCAATTCATACAGGAAGGGGCTAATACATTGTCTGTAAAACTAACCAATAAAGAATTTGCTTCTCGATGGTATCCTGGAGCTGGTTTATATAGAAAAGTTAGTTTAATAGTAAAAAATAAGGAAAGTATCGATCAATGGGGTCAATTTGTATCCACACCTTTTGTTAGTCAGAAAGAGGCAAAAGTTAGTATTAAAACTAAAGTGTCTGTTCAAAATTCTCGTTTAGTTACTACTATTTTTGATGCAGAAGGAAATCAATTGAATTCAGACGAATCAGTTACTTTATACGGAAACGAGTTTGATCAAAATATCAAAGTTTCTAATCCTAGATTATGGTCTCCAGAAACACCCTATCTCTATAAAGTTGTTTCTAAATTTTATGTTGGAAAAGAACTTAAAGATGAAATTTCAACACGATTTGGAATTCGAGAAATACAATATGAACCCAATAAAGGCTTTAGTCTAAACGGTAAGATAACCAAATTTAAAGGAGTTTGTCTCCATCATGATCTGGGTCCACTTGGCGCTGCGGTAAATAAATCTGCTTTACGCAGACAAATGAAGATATTAAAAGACATGGGCTGTAATGCTATTCGCAGTTCGCATAACATGCCCTCTTTTGAACAACTTGAGCTAGCAGACGAAATGGGCTTTTTGTTTTTAGCAGAAAGTTTTGATGAGTGGGCAAAGCCAAAAGTTGAAAATGGCTATCATCGTTTTTTTGACAATTATGCCGAAAAAGATATTGTCAATTTAGTACAAGCTACAAGAAATCATCCATCAATTGTCATGTGGAGTGCCGGGAATGAAGTTCCAGATCAATGGGGAGAGGCAGGCGTAAAAAGAGCGAAATGGCTGCAAGATTTATTTCACAGAGAAGATCCAACTCGTCCTGTAACTGTAGGAATGGATCAAGTAAAAGCGACTTTAGCCTCTGGCTTTGGAGCGTTACTAGATGTTCCAGGGTTGAATTATCGAGTACACTTATATGACGAAGCTTTTTCAAAATTTCCACAAGGATTTATTTTGGGTTCAGAAACAGCTTCTACAGTAAGTTCTAGAGGGATTTATAAATTCCCTGTGGTTCAAGAAAAAATGAAACAATATCCAGATTTTCAATCTTCTTCTTATGATCTTGAAGCATGCAGTTGGTCTAATGTGCCTGATGATGATTTTGTTCTTCAAGATGATAAACCATGGGTAATTGGCGAGTTTGTTTGGACAGGATTTGATTATTTAGGAGAACCAACACCTTATGATGAAAGTTGGCCATCTCGAAGTTCCTATTTTGGAATTAACGATTTGGCAGGATTACCTAAAGACCGCAATTATTTATATCGTAGCCGTTGGAATACTAAAGAATCTACACTTCATATCTTGCCACATTGGAATTGGGAAGGTCGTGAAGGAGAGACGACTCCAATTTTTGTTTATACGAGTTACAATAGTGCTGAATTGTTTGTTAATGGCAAAAGTTTAGGTGTGCAGAAAAAAAATAACGACACCCCACAAAATCGCTACCGATTAATGTGGATGAATGTCAAATACGAACCAGGAACAGTAAAAGTGGTAGCTTTTGATGAGAATGGTAAAGCTGCCGAAGAAAAAGAAATGCATTCAGCGGGCCAGCCATATCAAATTGTTTTGGATGCAGACCGAAAAAAAATAACGGCTGATGGTGAAGACATTTCTTTTGTTACGGTATCTGTAGTAGATAAAAATGGAGTCCCTTGTCCCACAGCGACAAATCAATTAAAGTTCAAGGTTTCCGGATCAGGCACTTACAGAGCCGCCTGTAATGGAGACGCTACTTCACTCGAATTATTTCATAAAGACACAATGAAATTATTTAGTGGGAAATTGGTAGTATTAGTCCAATCAAGTAAAACTGCGGGCAAGATAAAGTTGGAAGTAAACGGAGCAGGACTTAAAAGCAGTACACTAAGTTTAGAATCAACCAAATTGTAGATATAATCAGTACAACTAGATATTTTTTAAAAGTATATAAAAACTAAATTAATGAATGATATAGTAATTAATACCACCACCGCTTTCTTTGAAAAGACTTTTGGGAACAGCCCTCAAAAAATAGTTGTTTCTCCTGGACGAATCAATATCATTGGCGAACACATCGATTACAATGATGGCTATGTGCTTCCAGCGGCTATTGACAAAGCGATTTGCTTTGCTTTTGAGAAAACCAATTCAGCATCTTCAACAATAGTGGCTATTGATTTGGACGAAAGCTTTGAAATCAATGTTGAAAGCCCAATTATTCTTAGTGAAACTATTTGGACGAATTATTTTAGAGGCGTATTACAACAATTGCAAAATAAAGGATTGGCCATTGGAAATTTCAATTGTGTGTTCAGTAGTACTATTCCAATTGGTTCAGGTTTGTCTTCTTCAGCGGCATTAGAATGTGGATTTTTGTATGGTTTGAACGAAGTATTCCAACTCGATATTAAACCCGTTGACATTGCATTAATGGGTCAAAGTGCAGAACATTGGGTAGGTATTAATTGCGGGATAATGGATCAATTTTCTAGCGTAATGGGAAAAGAAAATCAAGTTATAAAAATTGATTGCCGTACCTTAGAATACGAATACCACAATGCTAATTTTAGTGATTATTCGTTGGTTTTGTTTGATAGTAATGTGAAGCATTCGCTATTTAGTTCGGCTTACAATCAACGTCGTCAAGAATGCGAACAAGGATTGGCTATTCTAACTGCTCATTTTCCTGAAGTAAGTAGTTTTAGAGACTGTACCGAGGCACAAATTCTTAGTATTAAAGATAAAATGACCGAAAACGTTTTTAAAAGAAGTCATTATGCAATCAAAGAAATAAAACGGGTTACATTGGCCTGTGAAGCTTTAGACCAAGGGGATATTTTGACCTTGGGGCAGTTGTTATTTGAAACACACGATGGCTTGTCCAACGAATACGAAGTAAGTTGTGCTGAATTGGACATGATCGTAGCAACTCTTAAAAATGAACCTGCCGTGATTGGTTCCAGAATGATGGGAGGCGGCTTTGGTGGTTGTACCATCAACTTAATTAAAAAAGGAGAAGAAGAAGCTATTAAAACGAAATTGACACAAATGTACCAAGCCACTTTTGGCATCGAATTAAAAACCTATGAGGTTAAAATTTCAAACGGTACCTCCCTTTATACTGTATAATAAATGAGAAAATTTGATAGTAACGAAGATCCGCACAGAAGGTATAATCCTTTAATTAACGAATGGGTTTTGGTTTCCCCTCACCGTTCCAAAAGACCTTGGCAAGGCCAAAATGAAAAAATTGCTGGCTCAGCTTTACCGCAATACGATTCAAGTTGTTATTTGTGTCCAGGAAATGTGCGTGCCAATGGAATGCACAATCCCGATTACAAAGAAGCTTTTGTTTTTGAGAACGATTTTGCCGCTTTGAAGCAAGATGAAATCGATTGTGAATCAAGTCAAAACAGCACTTTTTTTAGAGTTCAACCAGAAAGAGGAATCTCGAGAGTGGTTTGCTTTTCGCCAAATCATAATGAAACTTTACCCGAAATGTCAGTTGTAGCTATAGAAAATATTATACAAACTTGGCAACTAGAATATACTAGTTTAGGAGAGATTGACTACATTAATCATGTTCAGATTTTTGAGAACAAAGGAAGTGTAATGGGCTGTAGTAACCCGCATCCACACGGACAAATTTGGGCACAATCGTCATTGCCAACTCAGGTCGAGAAAACTCAAAACAATTTAAAAGCTTATTTTGACCAACACCAACGAAGCCTTTTACAAGATTACATTCAGGAAGAATTGCTAAAAGAAGAGCGCATTGTCATTCAGAATGATCACTTTGTAGCTTTAGTACCTTTTTGGGCCATTTGGCCTTTTGAAACGATGATTGTGAGTAAGCGTGCTGTTGCCAAAATAACCGATTTTACAGTAGAAGAAGTTCACCATTTTGCTACTATTTTAAAAGAACTCACTACTAAATACGACAATTTATTTGAAACTTCTTTTCCCTATTCGTCAGGGATTCATCAAGCGCCAACTGATGGAAAAGAACATCCAGAATGGCATTTTCATATGCATTTTTACCCCCCTTTATTGCGTTCTGCTACAGTGAAAAAATTCATGGTAGGCTATGAAATGATGGGCGAATCGCAGCGTGATATTACTCCTGAGAAAAGTGCTGCCATGTTGAGAGAACAATCTAATGTGCATTATAAACTGCGATAATTTACGATGTATGTTTTAGAACAAAAACCATATAAACCAAACAACTTTACACCAAAACCCCTATATTTATTTCCGCTATTTAACCAATTATAATTATGAATCAGAACAGTCTTGAATTAACCGATTACATTGTCTTTATCATTTACTTTTTAGTAGTATCAATTTACGGATACACCATTTATCGCAAACGCGAAAAAAACGAAAACGATGCAAAAGCTTACTTTTTAGCCGAAGGAAAACTTACCTGGTGGGCTATTGGCGCCTCCCTAATTGCTTCTAATATTTCGGCAGAACAATTTATTGGAATGAGTGGTGAAGGCTTCTTTTTAGGAATTGCCGTGGCCGCTTACGAATGGATTGCTGCAATTACACTTCTTATCGTTGCCATTTGGTTTATACCAGTCTACTTGAAGAACAAGATTTACACCATGCCTCAGTTTTTAAAAACACGATACAACGAATCGACGGCTTTGATTATGGCAGTGTTTTGGTTGTTTTTGTATGTTTTTGTGAACTTGACTTCCATTTTATATTTAGGAGCTGTAGCGATTAATGGCTTGGCCGGTGGCCAATACTTGCATGTTATTATGATTGGTTTGGCTTTCTTTGCTTTAGTCATTTCGCTTGGCGGAATGAAAGTTGTGGCCTATACTGATGTGATTCAAGTAGCCGTTTTATTGATTGGTGGTTTGGTCACTTCATATATCGCTTTGACAACGGTAAGTCATTATTTTGGTTTTGGCCACGATGCGATCGCTGGTTTCCAAGTATTAATGGAGCAGGCGCCAGAGCATTTCAAAATGATTATGCCAGAGCCAACAGCCACTTCGACTCAAGAAGAGATTAATAAATACTTGACGATTCCAGGATTAATGGCTTATTTGGCTGGTATTTGGATTATTAATTTGAATTATTGGGGTTGTAACCAATACATTACCCAACGTGCTTTAGGTGCCGATTTAGATACCGCTCGTTCGGGAATTTTATTTGCGGGTTTCATTAAATTATTTATGCCACTCATCGTTATTTTGCCAGGAATTGCAGCCTATGTTTTGCACGAAAGTGGTCATTTACCACAATTAGTAGGAGGAAAAGATGGAGCCTATTCGGCTATTTTGACCTTCTTGCCTACGGGTTTAAAAGGACTTTCTGTAGCTGCTTTGACCGCTGCAATTGTGGCTTCTTTAGCTGGAAAAGTAAATAGTATTTCTACTATTTATACTTTAGATGTTCACAAAAAGTATATTCAAAAAAATGCTAGTGATAATAGTCAAGTAAATATTGGGAAATATGCAGTTTTTGTAGCAATGATTGTAGCGGTTCTTTTTACTTGGGACGATCTTTTAGGAATAGGTGGAGAAGGAGGGTTTACTTTCATTCAAAAATACACGGGATTTATTAGCCCAGGAGTGTTTGCGATGTTTATCCTTGGAATGTTTTGGAAAAGAACTACAGGAACGGCTGCTATCGTTGGGGTAATTGCAGGTTTTGTTTTGTCTGTTTTGTTTAATGAAATGGCTCCAACTTTATTTGGAAATAAGACACTTTTATATACTGCGTATGCAAATGGCAAAGGCGGTTTTGAGATTCCATTTCATATTTGTATGGGCTTGTCTTTCATGTTTACAATGCTACTTATGGTGGGAATTAGTTTACTTGGTCCTAAAGTAAATCCAAAAGCTTTTGAATTGGATACAGAAATGTTTAAACTTAAACCACAAACTACCGTTTTAATTGTGATTACGCTTTTAGTAATTTTTGCATTATATGTTAAATTTTGGTAGGAATCCTGAATTTGATAGTGTAATAATTGTATAAGCATTATATAAGAAATAGTACAAAAGCCTCTTCGAAAGAAGAGGCTTTTTTGTTTTGCTAACTTCTCTGATCGACATTTACTTTTTATTTTTTTGTGAGGCTAAAAACAGTATATTTGTTTATTGTTTTAATTAAATAATTAAACAAAAATACTATTCAATAG
>ERZ650308.718-NODE-718-length-17855-cov-5.677809_pt1 | contig 17855 bp, 17 predicted proteins | sample MGYA00376244_ERZ650308 | MGnify/ENA primary metagenome ERZ650308 (study PRJEB26733, sample SAMN07839295) | wastewater metagenome | biome: small river; feature: stream; material: water | place: USA: North Carolina | collected 2016-04-26 ... | reverse complement strand
CGCCGGCCACCTCGTGGCCGAACCACGTCCAGGAAACTGCCCGGTCCACTGCGGCGCCAGGGTCAAAATTGGAGCGAACAGCAGGAGCCAGACGTTGCGGATCGGCCCCGGTGTTGCCTTTAGCGCGTGCCACCACCCAAAGCCATTGCCCGACAGGCCGCCAAAGCCGCCGCGAGCAACGCGAAGCCAACCCACCGACGCTTGCGCATGACCTCCTCCCCCGTGGTTGGACGGAGGATGCTTCGATTCGCGGAGCGTGGTCAATGGGGCTCACTCATGGTAGAAGCTCCATGTCGGACGGCAGCGGATGCTGTCGAGGGAAGTGGCGGCCGACGCCACGCCCAATTGCAGGTCCAAGGACACGATCACTGCGCTCGCGCACATCCCCTTGGGCATTAGGGCTGGGGCCTCTGCCCATGCACAAGCGCCGGGAGTGATCGCCCCGGCGTTGGGTACGCCCCGGTCATCACCGCGTCCCGCCGCCGAGATTGCCGCGCAGCCAACGCCACATCCGCTTCAGCCAATTCATAGCGGTCTCCTGTTCGTGATCAGCTAAGCTGTTTCGAGCGCGGTCAGCCGCGCCTCGATCGCATCGAGCCGCGCCAGCAGCGGTGTCAGATCGACCGCCGGGCCGGGCACGCCCTGTGCCCCTGTCGGCCCGACCAAGCTGACGCCCGTGCCCCACCCCGCCGCTGCCTTTGGCCCGTACAAAACCTTGGCCGCCCGATCGATGTACCAGTCGTCCAAGTAACCGATGCTGGTCGATGGCGGGCCGGGGCCATTGCGAACCGATTTGCCGTTGCTGCCGTTGGCACCGGCCGGCCCTTGCGGCCCAGGATCGCCCTGTACGCCCTGCGGACCCACCGGGCCGACAGGACCTTGCGACCCCGCCACGCCGATGGGGCCGGCAGGCCCTTGCGGGCCGACGGGTCCCGTTGCCCCGCGCGCACCGGTAGCGCCTGTTGGGCCGGCGTCGCCCCTTGGCCCCTGCGGGCCGGCAGGTCCCGGTGTAAGACTGATGGTGGCGAGCTTGGCATCCACCTCATCCGAGGCATAGACCGTCTTGCGAACGGCCTCGAATACCTCCATTGGCATCTCGATCTCCTACAGCCAGGCCGGGCGAACGACGTTCGTCGCAAGCGGGGTTGCAGTGAGCGCCGTTGGCACGTAACGCCGTTTCGGTGGGCGCAACCAGCGCTTGCGGAACACGCCGTAGCTGCGCCTCATCGCTGAGCCTCACAGCAGAACGCAGCGACCTCGTAATAAACCGCATCCCGCCAGTCGCCGGCCTCCTTGGCGGCCGCCTCCTTGGCCCGCAGCTTCGGCACCTCCGCGCGGAGCGTGCTCTTGGCTGGCGCTTTCTCGTTACCAGGCAGCCAGCTGCGCATTGCGGCATAGGCGACCCGCTCGCCCAGGTCGCTCATGCGGCTGGCGGCCTTGGTCAGCAGCTCGGCGGTCATGACCCGCTGCCCGGCTCCGCGGCCATCCTTCTCGACCAGCTCGCCGATTGTCACCGTCAACATCACCATTCCTCGATGTAGAGCGTGCCGGACAGCGTGATCGCGTCGGCCGGTGCAGACATGCGCAGGACCCCGCGCTCGGCATTGCGCAGGACCGGGCGCGTCTCAGGCGTCCACCACTTCTCGGCCCCACCCTGCACATTCCAGCCGCCGCCGAGATAGGTCGTCGTCGTGCCCGCACTGGCAATCGTGGTGTTGTTGGCCTCACAGGTGCTGCTTGCGGCGGCGTCGATCGTGTTCTGCTTTACGGGGGTCGCCGAGGAGCCACCGGACCCTGACGTGGTGTGCCCGCGAATCCAGAGGAGCTGCAGCCCCTCGGCCTGGGCATCGCCATGATCGCTGGTCTGAAAAAGCTCATACCCGTGAATGATGACGATCCCGGCGGATGGTGCGACCACCTCGAATAGGTCCTGTTGTGCCGATACCGCGACCGCGCTGAACGTCACCGAGTACACCGGCATAGCTGCTACCTAACCATCATTTGAGTGAAACGCCGAGCGCGGGGGCGGAGGACGCGAGCGGCACCGCTGGATTCTTGAACCTCGACGAGGATGCCGACACCGTTGGTGTTCGTGGTCGACCAGGAAGTGCTGGTCGCGGCCGAAACGGCGTCGTAGACCGCCTGAACCCGGAGATCCGAGCTGAAGACTTGATCGTCCAACTCGGTGAAGCCGGCCGGCGGTGAGACGGCGGTCGATCCGCCGGCTGCATACCAGCCGACAACCGTGCTCGACGCGGCAGGCGCTGAGGGCAGCACGACGGTCATATCAGCGCCCGAGTCGTTGCTGGACGCATAGTTGCTCGGGATGCCGCCCGCACCGGTAATCTGGACGATCGCCAGTGCACACTTGCCGGCCGAGGTCGATGTGACCTGCACCGTCATGGCCGTAGCGGCGCTGACAACAGCCGCCCATGCGCGCGCCCGGACGCGCGGAGCCGCGCCATCGTCGAATAGGTCGGCGACGAGCGGCGTCCAAGTCAGGGCGCTCGGGTTGAGCGTCAGCGCTCCCGGCAGGCTGGCGCCGCGACAGGAGCCGAGCGCGATCAAAAGCGCGCCTAGAGTCGGTGTGAAGCTCGCCGTCGTGATGCTTGTCCCGCCCGCACCCACCGTTGGGGTCACGAGCGTTGGAGTGCCTAGGGCCAATCGCTAGCCAGGGGTGAATGCCGCCAGGACGGCATCGAGCAGCCCGACTAGCGCCGTCCGGGCCGAGGCACCAATGTTGATTGTGAACTTCTCCAGGACGCCCGTGCTGGCGTTGAACTGCACGAAGGCGGGTTTGTTAGCGGCGCTTCGCTCGGGCCAGTTGGCTTGGAACCACATGCCGAAATTCACGATCGCAGTGTTGGCAGCGCTCCACTCCGTGATGGGGTCAAATGCGCCAGGCAGGCCCGGGAACCGGCGCAGGTATGCTGCAGCCAGACCGGGCACGCCGCTATTCGCGCCGACGTATGCCCGCAGGCTGACGAGCGCCTGATAGACGGCCTCCGCCTGTAGGCTGTCCAGCGCTGCCCCACCGTTGATCGATGCGCGCCATGCGGATGTGAGCGCAATGGCCGATGCGGCGAGCTGGTCGATCTGCTCGGCGACGCTTTCCGCATTGGAGTTGGGGCCGGAGTAGGGGAACGCCATTCGTTTAGGCCCTCTTGTAGCGGAAGGAGATGTAGAGCGGCCCGGCGCCGACGACCGAAGCCAACACGAGCTGGAGCCGTCGATCGGTCGATCCCGTCTTCAGCATCGTGTTCAAGGCGCTCGCCGTAGCTTCGGTCAGGCCCGTGGTGATCGCGAGGCTGGCCATCCCGGTGATGTTGGTCGCATTGGCGCCGCCCTGATCGGCGATCTGCCATGTCGCGGTGAGGCTGCCGGCGCCCATCTGCATATCGGCGCCGATCACCGTGCCGATGTTGCGGTTGTTGTTGACGACAACCAGCGTGCCGCTCGCGGGCGCGGAGATCGGATACTCGAACCCCAGCTCATCGGCCTTGAGGATGCAGGGCGTGCGGACCAACGCTGCCGTGACGGACTTGAGGATTCCGCCTTGCCAGAGCGGCATCTGGTCGGAGTCCTCGGCACTGCTAGCGACAGTGAGCGCGCCGACGGTTTTTTGCGCCACTTATGCGGCCTTTCGCCGAACTGTGAGTTTTTGCACTTGCCGCCGCTGCGATCGGGCGCAACCTGCGCGCACAGACCCTGGGGAGGGATCACGATGGCTGAGATTTTCGGGACGCCGCGGGCGGATACCCTTGTTGGCACCGACGAGAACGATCTGATTCGTGGCGGACGCGGCGAGGATACCATTACAGGCGGCCTCGGCGATGACATCCTGTATGGCGGTTGGGGAAACGACTACATCGAGGACTTCGATGGCCGATCCGAGATCTGGGGCGGGCGCGGCAGCGACCGGATCTATTTTGCGAGCGGCCAAGCTTGGGGCGGGCTGGGCAACGACCTCATCCAGGTGAGCGAAGGCGGCTGGGCGATCGGCGGCGTCGGCAATGACAGGCTCCTTGTGACTGGCCATGGTGCTCTGTGGGGCGATCAGGGGCCGGGCACCCCGCCGGAACAACAGGTCGTCGGCAATGACAGGCTCGATCTCATCATCGCCACCGACGGCGACAGCGTATGGGCGCATGGCGGCCTCGGCCGCGACGAATTCCGCGTCCTCGCGAACATGTTCGGCCCCAGCAGCGCCGTCATCGACGACTTCCAGTCTGGTCAGGACAAGCTTCTCGCCTATGGCGATGTCGGCCACGACTTGCCCGAGAACGTATGGGGCCGGCTCGACGACAACGGCGACGGCGTCCTGTCTTGGCAAGACAGCCTGAGTGGCGGTGCGGTCTATAGCGACGGGACCAACCTCTTCCTCGGGCTCAACGCGACCACGGCCGACCCAAGCTCGACCGATGCGACGTGCTGGCTGACGCTGCACGGCGTGACTCAGGTCAACGAGTCCGATTGGCTGTTCCCGGATTGGACGACTTGACCTCATGCCGGGTCGCAGCCGACACCCGAGGCGATCAGGTCAGGCCCGGTTACCCACGCCGGAACCGTGTATCCGTTCGTCCCCGTGAGAATCTGACAGCCGGCATCGCCGGCCGCCACCGCATCGACGCCCGCCCCGGCGGGCCTTGGCGGGGTGGTGGTGGCGCCGTTTTGCCAGTCCTTGAGGCGGACGAGGGTTGGCGCTGCCTGGGTACCCCGATAAATCTTCACCCCGGTGATAACGCCGCCCTGTCCAGGATCGAGCTTGTACGGTTTTTTGTCGTCGCCCTCGTCGGTGCCAAGCTCCATGTTGCCGCCGAACTGACAGCCGATAAACCAGTTGCGGCTTGCGGCCTGTATCCAGCCTTCGGCAGGCGAAGGCTCCCAGCCCGTGCTGGCGGAGTTCTTCTGCCACCGCCGGCCGCCGTAGCGCAGCTCGACAATCTTCGCGAAGCGATTGCCAAGCCACAAATGATCTGTGTCGTTGATAAACACCCTGCCGTTGGCAAAGTTGTTGCCCTCGACCCAGCCGCGGGTGCTGTCGGAGAGGCCGGGGAATACTTCGCCATTCGGTTTCGAGTATCCTCCGTGGCGAAATTGAAAGCCCTGTTGATTGCCGCTGGCAATGTTTACTGCGATATAGTTCCTGCGCACATCGTACGTGCGCTTGAGGTAGAAGCCGCGGCCAATCCTATCGACGTCAACGTGGTTCTCCCAAATCCTCACCGTCCTATTGACACCGACATTTGCTGTATCCGAGGTCAGGTGGCTATTGCCCACATAAATGCAGAACCTGGTCTCCATGGGATCTTCGGCTTTATGCGTCAGCGCAGAGTCGTTCATCCATCGATTACGAGCGATCGTGATATTGTCCGGCCCATTTGAAAGCGTGTCGATGCCGCCAATATAGATGGAATTATTCTGATTCCAGACCGGAGAGATCTGATTGGCGAAAGTGTTATAGCAGACGTCGATGTGATGCACATCGTCTGGAATTCCGACGCCCTGCGGCGACTTAATAAGACAGTTAGTGAGGCGCATGTTATTGCCATGGAGACGAAAGGCCGTCTCGGGGCGGTCACTGTTGAAGTAATAATTTTTATTCGGATCAGGAGAGTGCTGCGCAGGATTTTCCGAGATAAACCCGGTAACCCAGATATAGCTGCCGGTGAATTTCCAGCTCTTTGGCACGCGATCAAGCACAGCGGCGGCGTTTGTCCCCGCCAGCGTCGCGCCGAGATGATTGGCAGGCCGGAACACGATGTAGCCGCCAGAGGCGCTGCCGCTCTTGGCGGTGTCGATGCTGTACCGATAGGTCCCGTTCGGGAAGACGATGTGATCGCCTGGATTCGCGGCAGCGATGGCGGCATCGAGACCGGCTTGGGAGTCGGCATAGGTCGTGCTACCCGGCGGGCCGCCGCCGCCGATCCAGCGCTGCTTGGCTGCCGCGACGGATGGCGGCACCTTCGGGAAACCGGACAGGGCATCCAACACCCGCACCGTTACAATAGCCGTGCTCGTCGGCAGCGACTTGCTTGACGGCTTGGCCGTGTAGTTAAACGAAACGTCACCGGTAAAACCACTCACAGGCGTATAGAGGATTTTCCCGTTAGCCTGCAATGCAGCCGTGCCACTTGGGGCCGGGGTGGTGATCGATCCTGGCTGCACGACCAACGGCAGGTTGTCGGCTGAGGCGGTATCATTCGCGATAACGTCGATCTCGGCCGCGACGCCCTTGACGGTATCAGCCGAGTCCGGTCTAGCGTCTACGAACGAGCCGGCCTCAATGTTGACCGTGACGGTGGCCGTCGCTTCGCTGTAATTGTCCCTAACGGTATACGTGAAGCTATCGGTAGGCATTATTACGACTTGATCCCAGACCAGAGAGTCTTACGCAGCGGGACCATCTCGGCCCATGAGGTCTGGCCCGCGGTGTCGGATTCGAGATATCCGGATGGGTCTCGTATAGAGCGGCCATAAACGCAATCGGCGACGAGGCGATCTTTGTTCGGCACCAATATTTCTGGGTAAAAGCGCTCGACAAACCGTTTTGAAACCGGGCATGCCTGGCCAACCTCATATTTGGGCGACCACTCGGGGAAGGCAATTGGTTTGTTGAGAGCTGTAGCCGCGTCCAAGAATTCTTGGATGCCATACCAGTTAGAGTTTAGAGTCCCGTTGAACAACTGCGTAATTTTAGCGTTGCTGTCGCATGTTTGATTCGGATGCATGCTGAGGGCGAGCACGTCGACATTCGACGGCACCCAATCCTGGTAGGCGGCAATGCGCCCTTCGTCGGCGGCCTCGCCTGAATAGGCTGGCCGATGCGAAAACCTAATGGTCTGCCCGGCCCCTTCGCGGACTTTGGCGATAATCCGCTCCATCGCGGCTTTGTATTTGAAGCGCGTGCCGGTGAATACCTGGTAGATGTTCGACTGATTCATCTCGTGGTGGAAGTCGATGATCAGTCGCTTCACCGGGTGGCCGACCGCGTTCATCTTAGTTACGACACGCTGGCCGAACTTCACGAACTTCGCGTCGTGTGTCCCCGCCGAGATCTCATCCCAAATCGAGAAGTCGCCAGTGTCGGTGCGCCTGCTCGTCGGAATAAACTGACCAGTCCAGAACAGCCAGCCCGAGCCGTCTGGGTATGCAGCCCCGGTCGGCAGGTTCGCAACAACGTCGCCGAAGTAATAGTAGACGCTCTCGCTCCAATCGAACTGGGTGCCGGTGCTGACGAGCCCGCCGGAGAGAGGGCCGCCGAGCACTCCGTCCCAGGTCTGGACATTGGCGCCGCCGGGGTTTGAGCTGTCCTTGAAGCCCTTACTGGAGCCTGTGCCGGCGTCGGGCAGCGCCGTGTCGGCTGCTTCATCGACCCATAAGTCGGCACCGTTCCAGAACGAACCGCCGGCTGCCCAGGGCCGCCCAGAACGGATGGGCAGCTTCCACCAATCCGGGTCCCCGCCTCCGCCAGTATGTCTGTAGCGGACTCGTCCATCGGCCTCGATTGTGACGGTGCCAGCGGCACCTTGCGTGACCGCAACAATCCGCAACGAGCCGGCGCCTTTATCGTTCACCCGTGGGTCGAACGTGATCGACCCGCCGCTTGATACGGTAATAGAGTCCCCGATCGCTTTGATCGATGGCTGGAGCTGCCGGAGCGTGATCCGTCCGGTGCTCGATTTTGCCCCATCCGTGGCTGTGTAGGTGGCGCTGTCGACCCCCTGCCAACCGGGCGTCGGGGTGTAGATCAAGGCGAGGCCGGCAATGGCCAGCGTGCCGTTAGCCGGCTGCGTGACGCCACTGATCGCTATGACGCCGCCCGCTGGATCGAGAATAGTCGGCAGCAGAGAGATTGTCGGCTGGCCGTACGCAGTCACGTCGAGCGGACAAGCCACGACAGATTGGTTGCTTTCTTCCGCATCATCCTCGACGCCGTAGCCCCAGACGGCGTCAGGGTCGGTCTGCGACAGAGCCAGAAGACGCACCTGTTCGGCGGTGAGCGCGCTGTCTGCCAGGAGATAGCGGCCCACCAGGCCAGTATAGGCGGTCCCCGTCGGATGCGAGCCGATGGTCTCGCCGCCAGCGCCGATGTCGGTGATGCCGGTTAGGCTGCCGCCCGATGTCGGCCCGCCATTCGGCAGGCCGTCGAGATAGAGTGCCGGGCCGTCCGTGCCGCCGTGCGCGAGCGCTAGGTGCTTTGCGGTGACGCCGGCCGCACCAGCGGTGCTTTCGACCACCACGCTGCCGTCGGTCAGCCGGTAAGACCAGCGATAGCGGCCCGCGATCTGCTCGACGGCGAGGTTGGGCGCTGCGGCAGGCCCGGCCGCTACGAGGCGCCAGTCACTGCCGACAGTATCTGCCTGCAACGGCAGCATCTCAGTCCAGGCCGCGAGCCGGCGGAACGAGGCATCGGTGAGCGAGGCGGACGACCCGCCTGCGACCGATCCCGTGACCGCCATCGAGACGCCGAATGTGCCGCTGACATCGGTCCCGGTCGGCTCGGCCAGGATCTCGATGAGCGATCCGCCGATGTCGATGTCCGAGGCGCCAAATTTGGCCGAGACGGTGAGTGCGGCTCCGCCAGGCGCGTTGAGCAGGTGGCGATCGGTACTCGTGAGATTGCCGCCGCCCGTGTAGCTATCGGTCGCAACCGCAGTCCAGCCGGTGCCGGTCCACGTGGTGAGCGTGGTCGCCTGCGCGATCGAGAGCGAGGCAAGCAGCAGACTGTCATTGCTCGCGGCAGGCGTGATACCGAGGCCAACCGTATCGGTCGCCGCACCCGCAATCCGCTGAAACGCGGACTGCCCAAGGATGCTGCCGGATGCTTTCTCACCTGAAATGGCGAGCAGCCGCAGCTTGACGCCCCTAACATCGCTCGGAAACGTAACAACGATGTTAAACGTGCCAATATCAGGGTTGAGCCGCTGGCCCCACCAGGTCGTGATGTCGTCGAACCCGCCGGTCGTGGCGCTCCCGGCGAGGAAGCTGACCGCATCGCCGTTGTGCGTGACCGACGTCAGAGCCGGCGCTAGTGCGCTTGAAAAACCGCGATACTCGACTTGCACGAGTAGCCGCGATGTCCCGCCCGGGACGGCAAACGCGGCGTGCGTGTAGGTGGAGTCGCCGCCAGAGCTTTTGTCCACGACCGCCTGGGCGAGGATCGTGATTGCCATTTAGCTGGCCGTCGCCGTGAGGGTCTGCCGCAGGGCCGAGCCGGCGGTGATCGCCTGCGATGAACTGTGATTGGCGGCGGAATAGAGCGTGCCGGTGGTGCCGCCCTTGGTCGCGCTGTTCGCCACCAGCCAGCCATAAAAGGTGAGACCGCCGGTTGGGGCCGTGAAGACTGCTGGGCTTGCCGAATTGTTGGCGCTGCCGCCGGACGGCGTGCTCAGGGTCAGTGCCGGCCGGGTCGACTGCGTGTAGGTGGTCAGCTCCAACCAGCCGGCGTGGCTGGCCATCGTGTCGGATGCCGAGACGGTGCCCGTGCCCTTCTGCCCGACGTACCAGGAGCCGTTGGGCAGGCTCGCGGTCAGGGTGTGATTGAGCCCCGCCGTCGTGACGAGATTGTGGCTGAGGATGCGAGCCTGGACGTGCCCGTGCCGGGTCAGAAAGCGATTCAGCGCCGCCTGGGTCTCCGGGTCGCCCTCCAGCGAGAGGCGCTCCAGCTCGCGCCAGCGGGAGCGCTCCAGCGCCACGATATCGGCGCGTCCGCGGAAACGGATGGTCCGCCCGAACTCGGCGGCCTCCTGAACCATCTCGGCGAGGTCGGTCACACGAAGTCCCCCGCCGCGGCGCCGAAGATCGTCGAAGACGACACCCCATCCAAAGTGAAGTGTCGACCGTTGCCGGTCATATCGAGGCCAGTAGCCATATTCACCGATTGAACGTAGCCGGCCCAACAACCGGCCGGATCTGCCTCGTCCGCCGTAATGCCGGATTTGCCGTAGTAGAGCAGGACGGTATAGTTGACGCCGGAAACGAAGCCCGTGAGGCGCAACCAAGCGACCAGAGCGCCCGTTGTGTCGTCCCAGCTCTCACGCTCCCACTTAATGACGCCGCCTGATCCAGTCTCAAATCGCAGATCCGGCCAGGTCGCGTCGTTCACGACTTTGCCGCCGTTAGCTGCGGACTTGAGGGCATTATCAGTCCGCCGATACTCGACCCACGCCGTGCCGCCGGTCGACATCTGATGAATTGTCGGCGTGATGACCCGACGCAGGCGATAGCGGTAGCCGTTCGGCCATAGGCCAGTCGCCGCACTGGACGAGCCGACGATCGGAACAACAGGAAAGGCAGCGCCGAGCACTCAGACCTCAGTCGCGCCAATCAGGAACCACACGCCATCGATCGTATCCACGTAGAGCGTGGCGAGGCCGCCGGCTGAGACGCGCGTATGCCCCGATGGGTGCTGGTTGATGAGGTCGGAGACGATCTGCAGAGCGCCCGCAGTCGGGTAGCGCAGGAGCGTGCAGGCGAAGCTGTCAGCGACGCCAACCGTCGGATCAGGGTGCCCGTTGACGGTCAGCACTGCCGCGGTGTCGTTTTTCTTCCTCAGCAGCCGACCGACATGCAATGAGTCAGTGATCGTGGTGTCGGCGTCGATATCGACTGCGTTCGGTCGGAAATCTCGGAGCGCGCGGCGGCCAAAGCGTATCGGGACAGCGCCATCGGTCGCAGGAGCCGGGCCGAGGCCAGTGTCCGTGAGGACCATGGCCTCGCCAGTGTTATAAGGCGCGTAGGAGAGCGGGTGCTCGCCGAGGCGGGTGTTGACCTCAGCGGCCCAGGCACGAGTATCGGCTTTGTCGACGTCCACCCCGTCGGGGAAGACATCGGACGGGGCCATTGCAGCGACTGCCACCGCTCAGCCCGCCATGTAAATGCAGGAGATCAGAGCCTCGCCGCCGGCACTCGCCTGCGTGGCCTTGCCAACAATCCGGCCAAAGTCGCCGGCCGTGAGCGGCGTGGTGGCCGGCACTGCTTCGGCCACGCCGGGAGTCTCCGACGGCCACAACAGATCGCCCGGCTCGACCTGACCGGTAACCCGCACCCACCCGTTGCCGAGCGCGAACAGGATGATCAGGGCGTGGTCCTCATTATCGAGGATTCTCGTGACCTGCCGGCCGCCCCACACGCCGAGCACGCAACGATCGCCGCGCCGGGCCGGCGTGAGTTCGTAAATCGGGTCGGGCCGCTCAGCGAGCAGGCGGCCCGTGCTGGCTAGCACAGTCCCCAGCCGGTCGTGGTCCGGCGACACGCCAACAGCCCAATCGCCCCAGTGATTGCCAGTGAAGGGGCCGTAGGTGACTGAGCCGGATGCAACAGAGACCGTTGCAACTGAGCCGCCGTCGCGGGTAAAGTTAATTAGCGTGCCGTCTGTGGCATTGCGATTAATGTAGCAAGGCCCGCCAGCTTCATTGGAACTGGCCACCAAGACGCCGTTTTCGCGAATTTCGCAGCCGTTGGTTGCAAATGAGCGGCTCGTCTTGCCGCCGGTAAAAATGTCGACGCCAGCCGGCGCGGACACCGCATCCGGGACCATGACGAGAACGATTTGCAGGGCGCCCGACTTCGCAATCGCAAATGATGCCTGCGACGCGTGAGCGCCTGCCGTTACTGAGGTCCAAGACGTCCGCGCGCGAAACGCGCTTTGCGTCGTGCCACTGTTATCCTTGCCCTGGATGTAATATCCACCGAGCACATCACTCGCGGCCGGTGAGGCGCTATCGCGCCGCAGAACGAATACCGGCCCTTCACCGGCCGTGTCATCAGTACCAAACAGCGTTGTTGTGTTGTTGGTGATCTGAAGCACCTGGATGGCGCCGAGATATGCCTTTAGAACATCATCTTCGGCGCAATCGATCCACGAATCCTGATCGGTATCGAGATACTGACGGTAGCCATTCCAATGCTGGTCGGCGGCCCATTCGCCGACACAGTCGAGCATCGCGGTCAGCTCAGCCGGCAGGACGATCGAGACTTCCTTAGTCCCAGCGCCCAGGTTTAGCGGGGTAGTTGTGCCGTCCTTGTTGGCCTTGATGGTCGTACGCGTGAGCTGCCGACTGTCGTGATCGTAGGTGCCGACCCCGACCTCGAATGTCGTGAGAGCCTGGCGGATCGCATAATGGAAGACCTTACCGTCATCGGCCGAAACGAAACCGCGATATCCGGTAGCCGCTCCGGTGAGCGTAACCGGCCCGGTCCCGGTTGTAATTGTGTATTCAATGACGCCCGACTTTGGTTGAGTTGTCGGCATCTATTTGCGCTCCAGAATAACGAGGTCGAGCACATGCCGGTTTAGACCGGTATGCTCATCGCTGAGGTTTTCGGTGATCGAGCCGAACAGACTATCGCGGCCGAGATTGGCGCTGCCTGGATTGAAGACTGCAAGAATGTCCTTGCGGCGCCCGAGACGACGAATGGCCGCGATGTCGGTGTTGATTTCAGCGTCGGTTAGCGCCTCGAAGCGCAGGCGCACTTCGTCTTGGAGGTATCCTGCATCGACCCATGTTTGACCGCCCTCGGACGGGCTCAGCCGAGTCGTATCAATCGTAGTGCGCTTGGCGCTCCAAGCGTAGTTGCGGGTGGGCTGGAAAGCGGTCCCGGCCCAAAGCCGCCCGGCTTCCAGTTCGGTCAGCGACGCATCGGTGATGCTCAGCCCGAGATAGCGGCCAGCGGCCGGAGCCGAGAGAATGTGGATCAAATGCCCGTAGTCGGGATCGACACCCGCCGAGATCTCGGTGCCGCCGGTATCGTAGGTCGGAGACGATAGATTGCTGCTAGCGCTCAGGCGTAGACGAAATGTGGCTGCAGCGGTGAGGTTCGTCTTCAGCAGCGCCATCACACCGATGGTGTAGGAGGCTCCGAAATCGACCAGGATTGCGGCAGCGTTATCGCCGTCCGAGCGCCAGCGATTCGGCGACAGAAACGGATGCTGGAGATTGATCGCCGGGAGGGTCGGGAGTTCGCTGTCTGCTGTGACTGTGCCGTCCGCGACACGGTCGCGGTAGCCCAGAACTATATTAGCCAAACAGCTCCAAATCAGTCGCGAGCGAAGCGCCGTTCTCGCGAATGCCGACGATCATCACGTCTTTGCCGTCGTCCAAACCAAAGCGAGGCGCGGTCAGGCGGGCCGTATCCATCAGTTCAAGACGGTAGCCGATGCCACGGATCGGCACCGAGAACATGCGCCGACCGCGCGAATGGAAATCGAGCAACTGCCGCCCGAGAGCCAGAGCATCACCGTCACTCGTTAGCGCAGTCTCGATGCGAAGCGGGGCGCGGTCAGGATAGACGGCCGCCAGCTCTGCATCAGTGACGCGGGTCACGAGCACATCGCGCGTGAGAGCATTGCGCCGGTCAGCCGGTACCGCACCCGCCAGATCGGAATCGCCAAGCGGCGACCAGTTGCGGTTGTAGACGATATCGACGTCCGACCAGGGCTGCCGATAGGGCAATGCCTTCCGCAGCAACTTGAACTGATCCTGCTGGTCCACAGCGATCGGCAGAACCGGCGTCTCGCGCGGCGGCACCAGGTCGCGGAGCTGGTAGCGGCCATCATTCGAGCGGATCAGTACGCAGCCCATCGAGCGGGCGCACAGGCCGACCACATCCTCGACCGTGCGCTGCCCACCGGCCGCGAGATAGATCCCGACCTCGCGCGGGCGCTCGCGATCCATCTGAGCGATTTGCGAGAGCGAGATCTCGGCGTCGGTAAAGCTGCTATCGACCAGCAAGCGCGAGATAACCGCCCCGGCCGTGCGGCTGTAGAGCAGGAGTGCGGCCGACCGGAACCCAGTGCCGTCGGTCCACGACGTGCCGTCGCTGAACAGCTCCCGCAGCGTGTCGGCCCCGCCTGCCCCGCGCACATCGGCAGTCACAGCGCCGGCTGGCGTGCCCGCGAGGCGGAAGCATCCAGCGGCAGGGCACGGAACGAAGCTGCCGAGCGGGAAATCGCCCTCGCTTTCCTCGTTTGGCGGTTCCAGGGCGGCTAGATCAGCGTAGGTGGCGACGCGAGGGCGAGCGGCGAGCGCGACGCCCATGTCGTACACGGCGTCGATCGCGCGGATCTCGCCGTCGTGCACCTGATAGATCAGCCGGGCCGAGTCGAGCAGCACGGGCCGCACGTTACGGCACCGCCCAAACGCTTTGGGCTTGCTGACGCCGGTCAGCTCTGGCGTGCCATCGATGCCGCCAAGGCCGTTGTAGGTACTGCGCTGCACCGGCTGCTGCATCTTGAGCCGGAAGTCGCGAACCGTAACCTGAGCTGCGCCACGATCCCAGCCGATAGCCTCGACGACGCCCTTGTAGACGGAACCGAAACCGTCCAGCACCGACGAGGCGCCGCCGTCCCCGGTTGCGAGGTCTGACCCGTCACCGACGCCGATGGTGAAGCCATCCTCGGTTGCGAGGACGTCCCAGATGGTCGAGCCGACCACCGTATCGCCGGTCATGGCGGCAACACTGACCTCGATCTCGCGCCCGACCACGGCCACGTCGTCGTCAAGAGCATCCAGCGCGCCATCGGCGTTGGCTAGGATCAGCGTGCCGATCGCGCTTTCGGCGATCGGAGACACCATGCCGCCAGATTCAAACTGCAGCGCGCGGGTCAGATCGAACGGGGCCAGACGTGGCTCGATCGGCGTATGAGCGGGCGTGTCGGCCGACGACGTGATGAGCGGCTTGGTCGCGTAGCGGACCTGTGAGCGCGCCAGCGTCGTGGTCGACCGCTCCTCAACCCCGACCGCCGCGCAGAACACGCCCGCCACCCAAGGCTGTTCGAGCACCGTGGTCGTGCTGACAGCATCGAGATTGAGGGTCGCCATCCACGCGATGGCCCGCTCGGGTGCTGTGAGCGCGGAGAAGTAGAGCGGCGCAGCAGGGCCAAGCTCACCGGGCTCGACCGGGTTGAAGATGCCGGCTGGGCTCTGGCTCAGGCGAGCGGCCTATGATAAAAGCTGTGTGCCGCTGCGGCGTGGAAAGCAGGCACGCGATCGTATACCCCTAGCCCCGCACCTGTGCACGAGGTGGGAAGGACAGGCGAAAGCAAAGCGGGAGCCGGAGTAGCGCCCGGCCAGCGGCTATTCCTCATGCCCGTCTCTCGATCGCGAGCACCAAATCCCGCCTCAACTGCTCCCGCAGCTCCCGCAGTTCGTTCACTTGCTCGACGCGCAGCCGGATGATCTCGTCCAGCGTCTCCCGCTGATATGAGATGCCCTGCTCCTGGAGCTTCAGGCGGCGCTCTTCAAGCTGCCCCTGCGTCTCCAGCAGGCCCTTGTTGACCTCCTTGAAGATCGCCTGGAACTCGGCGCCGGACGCACCAAACGAACGCGCTGCCTGCAGCGTCTGCTGGCCGATGCCGACGATGCTGGACAGCGCCTGCGTGTCGCCCCCCTGCGCGCGGGTCAGCACCTCGCGGAACTGCTCCAGCCCGCCCCGCGCCGTCGCCTGCGGGCTGTAGACGCCCTGCCCGATGCCGAACGGGCCGAGCGCTTGCTTGATCGGGTCCAAGAACTGATCGACCGCGCCGTACACGCCGCGTTGCGCCTGGATGATCGACTGGTCGGTGTTGGCCGCCTGCTTACGCAGATCGGAGATCATCCGATCGTAGTTCTCGGTGATCCGCCGCGCCGCTTCCTCATGCGCCTCGGTCACCAGCTCCAGCGGAATGCCCAGCTCCTCAGCAGCCTTGGCCAGCTCGCGCATCTGGGTCTCGAGGACGAATAGCTGTGTGCGCAGGCTGGTATCGCCCCGGGCCGCCGCGATCTGCTCGTAGACGCCGCGCGTGGCCTGGTCGCGTTGCCGGATGATCTCATTGGCCTCGCGGATGTGAGCCTGCCTCAACTCCTCGGTCGAGAGCCCGAGCTTCGCGGCCTCAGTCGTGGCGTTGCGGAACGTCTCGTACAGCCCCTGCAGCGCCTGATCGAACTGGTTCCCGCCTCGGATCAGGCGGTCGTACGTCTCGCCAAATGCCAGATCCTGGCCGATCTCGGCCGCGGTCCCGCCCTTGGTGTTGGCCAGAATGGTCTGCTGCGTCGTGGTGAGCCCGCCGCTGCGGGCACCCAAGAGTTTCTCGATACTGGCCTTCAGGGCGTCCTGTGCGTTGTCGTACTTGACCCCGTCGACCGTAATGCCCGACTTGTTTCCGGCCTCGACCCGCAGATTGAAGTCCGAAAAGGTGGCGCCGAGATCCTTCAGCGCCTCCTGCAGGGTTCCGATCTCGCCCAGGATGCCCGAGGTGACATTCCGGTTGCCTTGGCTGAAGCTCTTATCGCTGTAGACGATATCGCCAGCACTGCCGCTGTATGTCTGGGTTGAGCGGTCGTTACCGAGGTTGTTCTCGCCGCCAAACAGACCGCCGCCGATGGAGCCCAGGAGGCCACCAGCGAGCGCGCCGATCGGGCCGCCAACACCAGGGGCGATCAGATTGCCGAGCAGGTATCCGCCGCCCGCGCCGGCCAGGCCGCCGATGCCGCCATACTTGCCATTGAGCCCGAGTGCCTGATTGGCCAGTTGCCCCGCTATGATGCCGCCCGCCCCCGCCACGAGGCTTGGGTTCTGCTGAGCGAAATTCATCAGCCCGCCGCTGAGACCCTGCCCGGGGTTTGCAGCCATCTGCGCAGCAATGTTCTGCATAGCAATATTGAGTGGCAGCGTGGTCAGATTGCCAAGCGCGCCACTCAGCGCCGTCGTGACCGACTCCGACAGGCCGCTCGCGATACTACTGAAATCGAGGTTTTTCGCTCCGGTCAGGATGTCGTTGTACAGCTCCGACATGATGCCGGACACGCTGGACGCCAGATCCTGCCACGGCTGCAGCAGTATGCGATATTGCTGCTCGGCGAACTGCTTGGCCTCGTCGGTCGCCTTGTTCTTGTCGATCGGGATGATGTTCCCGGCCTGATCAAAGCCCTCGCGCTCGGCCTGCCGATGCGCAGCAGGGGACCCCGGCGCGGCCTTGCCGGTCGGCAACGGCGTTTCGACTGAGGCCCGCTGCCGTTCCAGCTTGGCGATTTCGTTGGAGAGCGCTTTCGCCTGCTCCAACTGCTTGCCGGTCAGCGTCTGCGACGCCTGCAGGATGCGGCGCTGGTTCTCGTTTTCGATCTCGGCGAGCTTGGTGGCGTACGCGCCCTCGCCCGTGGCTCCAGCCAAGCGTCTCGTGGCCTCGGCCTGCGCTTCGAGTTGCTGGATCAGTCTGGCACGTTGCTCGGCCTCACGAGCCGCAGCCTTGGCCGCACGCTCGCGCTCATCGTTGAGCTTCTTGGCCTCAGTCTGAGCGGTTTTGTACTCGTCGCTGCTCTCGTAGGGCGGGCGGGCCTCGAACTTGGCGACGGCAGCAGTGGCGCCCGCAAAGCGAATGGCATTCTGCGCCTGGACCGCGCGCTCGATCGCTTGCTTGATGGTCTGTCGCAGCTCGGGCGGCAGATCGCCACCAGCGATGCCGCCAAACTGGTTGCCGATCGTCGGCGACACGGCCGGATTGGCAACGCCCGGCGGCCCGATAAACGTCCCGAACGGATTGCTCTGCTGCCGCTGCCGGGCACGCGCCGCCTCTGGCGTGAAAATCGCCGCAGACTGCGTCTCCGCTGCCCGCTGATTGGCGTTCGCAAGGCTAAGAGCGATGCCAAGGTGAGCATGAAGGCAGTTGTGGAGTCCGCAACCCTGCAGGCCCCAGCTGCCGTGCTGACCAGTCTGCGCTCGCTCGAGGCAGACCTTAAGGCAGTTGGCAAGGTTCAAGACTTGTCTTACCAAGAGGGCGAAGAACTCGCCGTGGTGCACGCGCGATGGCACGAGGTAGTCACGCGCGCCTTCGGGCGTGCTCTTGGTGAGCATGGGGGTTTCGATGTCGACAAAGC
>ERZ650308.717-NODE-717-length-17859-cov-9.274826_pt1 | contig 17859 bp, 17 predicted proteins | sample MGYA00376244_ERZ650308 | MGnify/ENA primary metagenome ERZ650308 (study PRJEB26733, sample SAMN07839295) | wastewater metagenome | biome: small river; feature: stream; material: water | place: USA: North Carolina | collected 2016-04-26 ... | reverse complement strand
AGCGTTTACGCCAATTTCAGTCTTGGCAAAAACCGCGCTCCAGTCCATGAAGCAAATCTCTGGGAACATGCCCGCGAACAAACCGGCGGTTAGCAACCAAACCTGTTTTGGCGTCTTGAAGAACGAAACCTTTTTGGTGAATTTGCGATCGTCCGACTTGCCAACCTCATCGGGGGTGAGCATGTAGCGGGTTGTGTAAAACAGGGCCACGATGCAGATGCCACCGATTACCAAGAAGTGCATTTCAAGCGACATGAAAGATGCCAGTGCGCCGCTGAAGGCCACCGAAATGGCCGCACCGATACTCCATGATCCGTGGAAGCGCGCGATGACAACGCGGTTGAGAAGCTTTTGCAGGGCAACCGCCTGAGCGTTGATGGCAACACCAACGATGGAGCCAACAAAAGACATGCCCAGCTGAGAAACGAAGAATAACCAAGGCTCATGGATGAACGGCAAGGTCATCATGAACGCGGCTGCGGTGATTGCGCCCCAGCGAACCACGAGGCGAGTGCCGATGCGACTGATGAGTTTGGCTGAAACTGTGAGACCCAACAGCGAACCAAGACCGGCTAGACCGATGATGAGACCCCAGGTGGTGAAGGCAACGCCGATTTGATCGATGAGTTCGGGCACACGAGGAATCATCATGGTGTTAGAAATGCCCTGCACAAAAAATGTGCCAACCATGCCTATTTGTGCGCTGCGGCCTCTTGCTGAACTCAAACCCATTATGGGTTCAAGTCTAAGCAGGTTTTAGACGCGTGAAACTTGCATGAGCAAAGCCTGCTCTGGGCGAAGCACCGGAGCACGCAAGCCCAACGAGGCCAAGAGCGCACCCGAAAGTTTGACGCCCTCGTACCACTTTGGTGGCAACATTTGCATGCCCACGGCCGCGCCGGCAGGCTCGATTACCTTGACCAGGTAGGTGGCCTCGGCTTCTAGACCAGGTAGGCGAATGTTGGCCGGGCGACTGTAATCGGAGGTTCGCAATTGCGCGTACATGAAGAGCGCCTCAGATTTGTCTTGCGCAACCACACCGTGAATTTGGTTGGTGGTTTCGGTCTCATCGGCACGAACGGTTCGACCGCTGTGCAACAGGCCACGGTTGGCTTTGTAGAAAGCAACCCATCCCTTGAGTAGCTCGCGGTCTTCTGCCGAAGCCTCGGTGAGATCCCACTCGATGCCGGCGTGACCCCAAAGCGCGGTAACCGCGCGGAAAGTGTGGCTGTGAGTGCGGCCACTCGAGTGCGCCTTGGTTGGGCCAATGTGGGTGCCTAGCAACTCTGGCGGCATCACGATTGATGTGTAGCGGTTGATCGACTGACGCTCGAGAGCATCGTTGTTGTCTGAAGTCCAGAATCGGTCGGCGTGCTCAACCATTCCTAGGTCGATGCGGCCACCGCCCGAAGCGCAGCTCTCAATTTCAAGCCCCGGATGTGCCGCCTTTAGCTCGTCGAACATTCGGTAGATTGCCTCGACCTGCTTGCGAACCGCGGCCTTGCCGTAGTGCGCCGCCTCGGTTAGAACACGGTTGTGATCCCACTTGATGTAGGCGATGTCGTTCTCTGTGAGGATGGCGTTGGTCTGCGCGAACACGTGGTTGTAGGCACCTTCGTGAGCAAGGTCTAGCACCAACTGAGTGCGGAATTCTGGTGGCACTCGCCCACCGGCCTGCAGAATCCAATCTGGGTGCGCACGATAAAGATCGCTATCGGCGTTCACCATCTCGCCCTCAAACCAGAGGCCAAATTCCAAGCCGACCGACTTGACCTTTTCGATCAACTGACCGAGGCCATTCGGCCAAACATCCTTGCTGACCACCCAGTCGCCAAGACCCTTGGTATCGTCGCGGCGAGCGCCGAACCAGCCGTCGTCGAGCACGAATCTTTCGATGCCAATCTCGGCGGCAGCATCGGCAAGCGCGGCAAGCTTTTCGAAATTGTGGTCGAAGTAAACCGCCTCCCAAACGTTCAGCGTTACCGGGCGCGGGCGAATGTTGGTTGGGTGGTTGGGCCTAGCTCGCAGCATTGAGTGCAGGCGGTGGCTAACGCCATCGATGCCGTCGGCGGCATAAACCGCAACCACGGTTGGTGCCACATAGGTTTGGTTGCTCTCGAGAACCATCTCGTTCGGCAGTAGCAGCTCGCCGGCGCCAAGGCTGGTGCGGCCGATTGCGGTGCGCTCAACTACGTGACGGTTGTTTCCCGACCAAGCCAGGCTTAGACCCCAGGCCTCGCCGTGCTCGAAGGTGGTGCCTTCGGCAAGCGCAAACTGAATGAGGGTGTAGTCGTGACCGGTTCGGCCCTCGCGGCCCTCGCGCACCCAGCTGCCCACTCGAATTTCTTGACGCTGTGGCTGGCGCTCGCGCATCCAACGACCGTGAAAATCTAGAACCTCTTTGGTGTAGTCGGGCACCGGCAGGTAGCTGGTTAGCGCCTCAACGTTGAAATCGGTTAGACCAAGGTTGGTCACCTTCTGGGTTACCTTCAGAACACCCTGAGCGGTGAGCTCGAAGTTGGCCTCAACCTCTAGCTCGGCCTCGGCATCTACCGATACAAAGGTGGCGTTGTTGCCCTCAACGGTTGTGGCACGAAGTTCAAACAGGTGGCTAAAGTCGCGGCCTGGGCGCGAACCCTTGATAGTTGGCTCGCCAATAAAACCGCGCGCGTTCTCGCGCCAAATGCCAATGGTTTGCGGGGCGTCAAAATCGCAGTGCGGGGTTGGTTCAACCTGCGCCAAAACCAGCGCTGCCGCATCGATGTTGCTAGGTACCTCGCGACCCCAGTGCAAAATTGCTGGGGTACCCGATGTGGTGTCGATAATAACCGAAACCCCGGCGGAGCTTAGATGGGTGAGATTGCTCATGAGAAACCTGCCTAGCAAATTAGGAAGTTCTCAGTTTATTGCCCTAAAAGCAAAAAATGAAAGCGCTTACTGCTGGCGGTCGACTACCGCTTGAGCGAAGAGCTCTAGCGCGTTTCGAACCGGCCCGGCCGGCAAAACCTGAATGGCTTCAACCGCTTCGTCGGCCCAGCGCTTGGCCTCTAGGTAAGAGGCTTCGGCAACCGGGTGGTTGCGCAAACGAACCAGAGCTTCGTTGAGCTTTGAGTCTTCTTCTAGTCCGCCATCGATTAGCTGAAGCAGGTCAACTGCACCCTGATCGCCGTTGGCCGCAGCCTTGCGCAACAAGAGCACCGGCATGGTTGGCACACCGGCACGCAAATCGGTGCCAGGGGTCTTGCCCGAAGGCCCGGCCTCTGAGATGTCGATCACGTCATCGATGAGTTGGAAGGCAACTCCCACCTTCTCGCCAAAGACGCGCATGGGTTCTTCGAACTCTTGCGGTGCACCAGACAGCATGATGCCGAGGCGTGCCGAAGCAGCGATGAGCGAGCCGGTCTTGTCGGCCAAAACCTGAATGTAGTGATCGGTTGGGTCTTCGCCCTCGTTTGGGCCAAGGGTCTCGTGCAGTTGGCCGAGACACAGACGCTCGAAGGTGTTTGCCTGGAGTTCGAGCGAAGCCTGGCCAAGGTGCGCACCAACCTGAGAGGCGCGGGCGAACAGTAGGTCACCGGTGAGAATCGCAACCGAGTTACCCCAAATCATCTGTGAGGTAGGCACGCCGCGTCGGGTAGGCGCTTCATCCATGACATCGTCGTGGTACAAAGTGGCCAGGTGGGTGAGTTCTACAACAACTGCGGCATCGATGACCTCTTGGCGGGTGGCATCGCCAAGTTGGGCAGCCAACAAAACCAGCGATGGGCGCACGCGCTTGCCACCGGCGTCAACCAGGTGCCTCGCGGCGTCGTTGACAACCTTCTCGGCGTGACTTGTTGATTGCTTAAGTTTTTCTTCGACGACCTCGAGGCCGGCCTCAAGATTCTTTAGCAGGGTGCGGTCGGCAACCTTCTTGAGCTGCTTTGGCAGCGAGATCGGGCTCATTTTTTGCCCTTCGGTGCTGGCTTGGCCGCAGCTTTAGCGGCCGGCTTGGCAGCGGCTTTTGGCTTTAGCGCGCGGTGCACTGCAACAACACCAAAGGTTAGGTTGCGGTACTGAACATCGGTATAGCCGGCTGCGGCAACCTGCTTGCCCAAGGCAACCTGGTCTGGCCAGGCCAGAATCGATTCAGAAAGGTATGAGTAGGCCTCTGGCGCCTTGCTGCCAATTGAAGACAGTGTTGGCAAAATGCGCTTTAGGTAGAGGTTGTAAAGCGGGCGAAGCCACGAGCTCTGCACGGTTGAGAACTCGCAGATAACAATGCGGCCGCCAGGCTTGGTAACCCTAAACATTTCGGCGAGCGCCTTTTTTACGTTCACTACGTTGCGAAGACCAAACGAGATGGTTACGGCATCAAACTCGTTGTCTTTGAAAGGCAAGTTGGTGGCGTCGGCAAAAACAAATTCAATCTCTGGGTGACGCTTGCGGCCAACGGCCAACATGCCCTCAGAGAAGTCGCCGGCAACGACCTTGATGTCCGGGCCGGTGAAAGCTACCGAAGATGCTCCGGTGCCCGCAGCTAGGTCGAGGATCTTTTGGCCGGCCTCAGGGAAAACCGCGTCGCGCACAATCTTGCGCCAACGGCTGTCTTGCCCAAAGGACAAGAGTGCGTTGGTTAGGTCGTAGGTCGGAGCCACTTCGTCAAACATGGCCGCAACTTCTGCTGGTTTCTTGGCCAGATCTGCTTTGCTCACGGGTTAATCCTACCTTCGGGGTCCCTTGCCAGAACCCGCCGAAGTTAAGGGTTATTCCTTCGTTTCGACTTCGTAAATGAAATCGGTCTTGGCCTGACGGCGGAATTTTGCACCGCGGACAGCCGCGGTAACGCCTAGCACTGCCGCGCCGGCCGCCATTGCGCCAACACCGATCTGCGCACTCTCAATGAACACGTCTGCCGGAGTCTTTTTGTTCGGGCGAACATTCTGCATTTCTATTGGCCTATTGGCGTTCGGGTCGAACACCGAAGAGTTAGGCTCAATCACCTGTTCGTTGCCAGCGGTGTCTGGCACCGAGCTGTTGACCGAAGAACCGTTCTTGGGCGGTGAGACCTTGAAAGACTGCTTTGGGTTGGCTGAACCCGATGCTGCTTCGCCCGACTCGTCATCCTTGTCTTGGTCTGGAGTAATCACCATCGGCGGCACGGCAACTTGGAACTGTTCGCCTTCCTTGTGCTTCGGGCGATCGCCGTGAGGGCGACGCTCATTCGGTGCCGGGTTTAGCGGGCGAGAAGTTGGTGCGATGAAAGAAGTCGAGTCATCATCCGTGTTTGAATCTTCAGCCATTGCGGCCACCGAGACCTGAGTCAAAAACGCGAATGCGAGAAGTGCCGTTGCGGCTATCTTCACGGTCGACATTTTTACCTTTTCTTCTGCGGTTAGGATTTTTGAGGCTCACATTTAGGTTAGCCATAGCAGACTGGGAATCCCAGGCTTCATCGCTGTTTCACAGAGAACACTCAGCCATCCGAGAAAGGCACCGAATGTCGATTCGCCTTTCTACGGTTGCGCTCGATCAAGCCGGTTTCAACCTGATCGACCGACTGCCAGGAAACCCGCTCGCATACATTCGAGGCGGCGAAGGTTTGGTGGGCTGGGGCGAGGCTCTGCGAATCGAGTCCCGCGGTGAAAATCGCATTCAAGATCTCGCTACTAAGTGGCGCGAACTTGGCGCAAATGCTGTGGTCGATGACCAGGTAAAGTTGCCTGGCACTGGCTTGGTGGCATTCGGAAGCATTGCCTTTGCCGATTCGAGTTCGGCGGCCAGCACGCTGATTGTGCCGAGGATTCTGCTGGGCGTTCGCGACGGGCGTGCGTGGGTCACCACCGTTGAAATCGACGCCGAGGGCAAGCCAGTTTCGCTTGAAAACCTGGGCAAATTCTGGGGCCAGGATGGCGCTTATTCGGCTAACCAGCCGGTCAGTTTGACCGCAGGCGCTCAATCGGCTTCGGGTTTCAAGCAGTCGGTCGAACGTGCTGTTGAAGCTATCGGTCAGGGTGACCTCGAGAAGGTTGTTCTTGCTCGCGACCTAGTTGGGCAACTGCCAGAGGATTTTGATATTCGAACCGCGCTTAGCAAGTTGGCTGAGCGATTCCCAACCTGTTGGGTCTATTCGGTGGACGGTCTCTTTGGGGCCTCGCCAGAGCTTCTCGTTCGCGTCGCTCATGGCCAGGTTTCGGCTCGAGTTTTGGCTGGCACCGCCGGACGCGGCACCGACCCTGAGGTCGACAAGGCAATCTCGGCTGCGCTGGCTGCCTCGACCAAAAACACCACCGAACACGCTTTTGCCGTTGACTCGCTGGTTCAGACCCTGATGCCGTTCTGTGAGCACGTTGACGCAGACCCGAAGCCGTTCAGTTTGGCCTTGCCAAATCTTTGGCACTTGGCCAGTGATGTTCATGGAGTTCTTCGTGACGAGGCTTCGGTCCTGGATCTAGCGGCAGCCCTTCACCCAACCGCTGCCGTTGCCGGCACACCTCGACGCGAAGCCCAGCAGTTGTTGGCTGAGTTGGAACCATTCGATCGTGGTCGTTATGCCGGACCGGTCGGTTGGATTGGCGCCGATGGCGATGGTGAATGGGCGATTGCATTGCGTGGGGCCCAGATTGAAGGCTCAATCATCCGCGCTTTTGCCGGTTGTGGAATTGTTGCCGGTTCAGAACCGGATGCCGAGTTGGCTGAGACCGAACTGAAGTTCTCGCCGATTCGCGAAGCGCTTAACTGAGCCGAACATCGATCAAGATGCGGCCAGTTTTGGCCAAAGCGTCATCGAGCTGACCCAAGTTTTCAACTCGAGCGTAAGCCCAACCATAGGCCTGAGCTAGATGCCAGAGATCAACAGTCTGCGGAGTCTTGAACAGTCGGGTGAAGGTGGCTTCATCGAGGGTCTGAGCCATCTCAAGGCTGCTGAAAATGCTGCCGCCGCCGTCGTTGCCAACGATCACCTGCAGGTTCGGCTCGACCTCGGTGACATCGATCGCTAGCGAACCGGCATCGTGCAACAAAGTGAGGTCGCCGAGCAGAACTCGAGTTGTGCCTTCGTTCGCAACCAAGGCGATTCCGGCGGCGGTGGCGACGGTGCCATCGATTCCGGCTAGTCCGCGATTTGAGAAAACGCGCAATGCCTTAGCTGGCGCCCAAACATCGGCCTCACGAATCAGGCGTGAAGCACCCAGGATGAGCTGGTCGCCACCATCGGTGACCTGCCAGATCTTTTCGACCAGCAAACGACGATCAAGCTCGCCACTGCTTGGGTTGGCGCGCAAGTGCTCGGCATCGGCACGACGCCAGGCTTCGAGCCACTCGAAATCGACTTCGTTATCTACGGTGATTTCGTCGACCAATTTTCCGGCACGACGCGAGACATCGAAGTGACCCATCTGTGGGCTGCGAACTACGACAACCTCAACTGCTTCGTTGAACAAAAGCTTGATTGCGGCACGACCGAGAGTCGGCTTGCCAAAGACGATCACGCGACCGATTTGTGCGGCGAGTGTGGCCCAATCACCATCCGGGTTCAAAAGGTTTCGATAACCCAGGATGACGTTGCCGCCCGAACGAGCACCCGAAGATGGCTCTGCGAACAGCGGCCAACCAAAGGCCTCGGCAAGTTCAACGGCGTCGTCGCCAGCACCGGCACCGGCGATCACGACGGTTGGCACCTCGGCGGCGAGCATCGCAAACTCTGGAATTGGTTCGAAAATCTCTGGCAACGGCAGTTGCGGTTTTAGCTCTGCGGCGTTTGGCTCGAGTGCCGAAAGCGGCTCACGGAAGGCAAGGTTCAACTGAACCGGGCCAGGCTGATCGCCGTCGTAACCCATCGAAATGGCGATTGCGTCGACAGCCAACTGAACGGCTTCGGCAAACTCGCGATCATGGCCGTTTGGCGCCGGAACATCGAAACACTCACGCACAGCATCAGCAAAAATACCGACCTGATTGGTGGTCTGGTTGGCGCCGACTCCACGGAGTTCGTGTGGTCGATCTGCAGTGAGAAGAATCAGTGGGACACCCGAGTGATTAGCCTCGAGCACGGCCGGGTGAAGGTTGGCAACCGCGGTTCCCGAGGTGGTGATGATCACCGAAGGTTCCCCTGATGCCAGCGCAGCACCGAGCGCGGTGAAGCCGAGCGAACGCTCATCCAAGCGAACGTGAAGATCGATTTTGCCGGCAGAAGCGAGTTGCCCGGCGGCGATGGCTAGTGCCTGTGAACGCGCACCCGGGGCCAGGAAGAAGTTGCGAATGCCAGCCTTCGCGAGGGCAGCCAAAAGATGCGCGGCATAGACCTGCGCTGGTGAATTACTTGTCATTCTCGGCTTCGTCTTCAGGGTTCGCTGAGCCATTGCCCTTTTGCGCATCTTCTTCGGCCAGTCGTCGGGCTAGGTTGCGCAGAAACTCCGGGTCGTCATCCGGGGCTGAAGTTTTGACGGTTGTTCGAGGCGAAGCACCGCGGCGACGGCGCTCGAGCAGTGCACTGATGCCATAAACAGCACCAAAAATCACTGCGATGCCGATAATAACGGCAATAAAGATCAACAACCTCATGGGTTAACTCTAACCAGCGAGAAACTTAGACTTATTCCATGAAGAATGCTTGGTTGAACTACGTCCTTATTCGCGTTGGTCTTTTCGTTGGCGTGCTGGTGATCTTGATTGCCCTCGGTCAAGACAAGTTCCTATCGGCTCTCTTCGCGGCAATCATTTCGCTTGCCATCTCACTGATCTTCTTTAGCAAGCAGCGCGATCGCGTTTCAGAAGCGGTCTATAAGCGCATCAACAAAAACGACACCCAGGGCTCGGATGATGCCGACAGCGACCACGAAAACGCGGTCATGGATAGCAAAAAGGACCCAGAGACCAAGTAGTCTCGGGGCCCTTTCGGCCGGAAAGTCTTGTAGTTCTTATAGGTGGAAGTTGACCACGGCTAGGCCGTTTCCAAAGAACACACCAAAAGTTAGCGCCGCGAAGCTGGTCAGCTTCAGCACCAAAATCAACTCGCGCGGAGTCTTTGCAGTTGCCGCAATCAAAGTTGCCGGAACCACGAACAACAGCGCCAACCAAGCGAAGAAGGTCGCCGGGTAGAGGTATGGGAACGGCAGCAGAATTACAAACGGCAACCAAATCATCGCGAAGTAATAACCCTTCGCCCACTTCTTGCCGAGTTTGACAGCGAGGGTGCGCTTGTCGGCAAGCACATCCTGGTTGATGTCACGGATGTTGTTGATCATCAAAACCGCCGAAGCGAACAGACCGATTGCGGCACCGCCAAATAGTGAGTTGGCGTCGAAGTTGCCGATCTGAATGTAGGCGGTGCCCATGGTGGCGACTAGGCCAAAGAATAGGAACACAGCTAGCTCGCCTAGGCCGGCATAGCCGTATGGGCTCTTGCCGCCGGTGTAGAACCAGGCGGCAACGATAGCCACTGCGCCAACCGCGAGCAACCACCAGAAACCGGTGATGACCACGATGGCAAGACCGGCGATTGCCGCGAGGCCGAAGAATGCGAACGCAACGTATTTGACCAGTTCTGGGCGAACCGACTTTGAGCCGGTAAGGCGAAGCGGGCCCACGCGGAACTCATCGGTGCCACGAATGCCATCTGAATAGTCGTTGGCATAGTTGACGCCGATCTGGAGGAACAGGGCGACGGCAAGGGCCAACCAGGCCAGCGGAGCCTTGAACGACTGAATTGAAGCGGCGGCACCCCAACCGATTAGAACTGGGGCAATCGCAAGAGGCAGCGTGCGCAGGCGAGCACCTTCGATCCAAAGCTTCGCCGGTGAAACCTTGCGCTTTGGAGTCGCACGGTTTGCTGCCGGCTTGGTTGCCGACTTTGCCCTTGGTGCTGACTTCTTGTTTGCCATTAGAGCTCCTCGAATAGGCGTTTGATTGCTTGAAGATCGTGTTTGCCGCTTGGCAATTTTGGCACACCGTCGGTGCGAACCAGGCGAACCGGTTTGCCGGCTGGGCCAAGGTCGCTGGCTAGCGCAAGAGCAATTTCGTCGGCTACCTCAGGGCTGCCTAGATAGACGATGCCAACTCGCTGACCCCACTCTTGGTCGGCAATCGCGGTTGCGGCAAGTTCGGCGACGCCTGGCACGGCTCGGGCCAAATCTTCGACGCGGTCTAGCGAAATTTTTAGGCCGCCCGAAACAATCACGCGGTCGATGCGACCGAGCACGTGCAGTTTGCCTTCTTCGTCGAATTCGCCAAGATCATTGGTCACGAAGTTTTCGCCGATAGCGACGACCCCGGAATCATCGGCAATTTCGCTTGCCAAAACCTTGCCCGAAATCTGAATGCGGTTGCCGACCAAATCGATCTTCACACCATCCAGGGGAACGCCGTCATAGACGCAGCCACCGCAGGTTTCGGTCATGCCATAGGTGATCACGATCTTCACACCGAGTTCCGTCAGCTGCGAGATGATCTCATCTTGAGGCGCTTGACCGCCAACCAATATGGCGTCGAATTTGCGCAACTGCGCGAGTAGAAAATCGTTCTTGCCGCTTGGGCTGAAAGGGTCATCGATGGCGGCCGCGAGGCGAGCCAGCTGCGTCGGCACGAGCGAGGTATATCTCCTCGTGCCGGTCATGAGCGAGGCCGAACGCGCGAAGGCCTCGGCGGTGAACGGCACCGAGGTGTTCATCAGCACCGGTTGGGTGTCGGCGACGAGTGAACGAACCAAGACGTTGGCGCCGGCAACGAAATTAATCGGCAAAGCTAACAGCCACTGACCCGGGCCGCCGAGGCGAATTTGGGCCGCGTTTGCACTGGCCAGGATGGCTTCGCGCGACAGGGTTACGCGCTTCGGCTTGCCACTAGAACCGCTGGTTTCGACGATTAGGCCGACGCCGGTTTCAACTTCATCCGGGAGACCAAAGGTCTCGGGCATCTTGCCGTTAACCTCGGGTGCGGTGATGAACACGGCCTGATTGGCAGCCAAGACTTCGCCGAGTGCAACCAACGCACCAAAGGTGTCATTGGCCGCGACCAGCTTGAGTGGAATCATGAATTATTCAGCGGCCGAGCCCTAGAAGTGCCAAGGGTATGGCGACCAGTCTGGCTCGCGCTTCTGCAAGAACGAGTCACGGCCTTCAACCGCTTCGTCGGTGCCATAAGCCAAGCGAGTTGCCTCGCCGGCGAAGAGCTGCTGACCGGCGATGCCGTCATCAACCGCATTGAAGGCAAACTTCAACATGCGAATCGACTGCGGTGACTTGCGAAGAATTTCGGCTCCCCATTCGACACCCACCTTCTCGAGATCTGCGTGTGGAACAACCGCGTTCACGACACCCATTTCATAGGCGCGCTGGGAGCTGTATTCGGCGCCGAGGAAGAAGATTTCACGAGCAAATTTCTGCCCGGTTTGGCGAGCCAAATATGCGCTGCCATAGCCAGCGTCGAACGACCCAACGTCGGCATCGGTCTGCTTGAATTTGGCGTGCTCGGCACTAGCCAACGAAAGGTCGGCAACCACGTTTAGTGAGTGACCACCACCGGCAGCCCAACCAGGAACCAAAGCGATAACTACCTTTGGCATGAAGCGAATGAGGCGCTGAACCTCAAGGATGTGCAGGCGGCCGTTGCGAGCCGGGTCAATGGTTTCGGCGGTCTCGCCCTCGGCATACTTATAGCCATCGCGGCCGCGTACGCGCTGATCGCCGCCAGAGCAGAACGCCCAGCCGCCATCCTTGGCAGACGGCCCGTTGCCGGTCAACAGCACGACGCCGACGCGTGAATCCATGCGCGCGTGATCCAGAGTCTGGTGCAACTCATCCACGGTCTTCGGGCGGAAGGCGTTGCGCACCTCTGGGCGGTTGAACGCGATGCGAACGATGCCCAGCTCATTGTGCTTGTGATAGGTGATGTCTTCGAGCGCATCAAAGCCTGGCACCTCGTGCCAAATACTCGAATCAAAGATTTCAGAAACCTGCTTGGTCATGGTTCAAGCCTAACTAGTTGAGGTGCTTGAAAGCACGGTCGAGACGGTCAATCCACCAGTCGATGCGGTGATCTTCGGCTTCGAAAACATCGAGCTTTTGCTCGTCAACTTCGACCCGACGAACCTCGATAAAACCATCAACTGGCAGCAGCGGTTCGCGAGTGATGTCACCGGCGAGCAAGGATGCGGTGCCCAAGCCGGAATCGAAGGCAAGACCACCGGGCGAGGTTGCGCCAGTTGCCGAAACCGGTCCGTGAATTGGCAGTGACGCAGCGAGGTGAGCGCCCATCGATAGACCAACCGAAGATTCGAGCGCGCTAGAAATAACCACTGGCAAACCGGCCTCGGCTGCAATCGCCATGGCTCGGCTGATGCCGCCAAGTGGGGCGGCTTTCAAAACCAGGATGTCGGCTGCGCCGGCCTGAACCACAGCCATTGGGTCACTGACCTTGCGCACCGATTCGTCGGCGGCAATCTTCACACCGCCGGCCACATCGGCACCAATGCCAGACTGCGCCAACTTGAGCCTTAGCTCTGCCATCTCGGCGATGGTGGCAACCGGCTGCTCTAGGTAGTCGAGAGCGATTCCGTTATCGACGATGGCGCGAGCTATGGTCAACGCGTCTTCAACCGAATATCCACCATTTGCATCGAGGCGAATCCGGGCATCCGGGTAGGCGGCATGAACCGCAGCGATGCGTGCGAGGTCTTCATCCAGGTTCTGCCCAGACTCGGCCACCTTGATTTTCACAGTCGAGAAATCACCGAAACGTGAGAGGACTTTCTCGATTTGGTCAGGCGCAACGGCTGGCAAAGTTGCATTCACCGGGATAGCCTCGCGGCGCAGTTCCGGCAGGTCACCAAAGGCAAACTCGATTGCTGCGGCTAGCCAGACGGCAGCCTCTTCATCGGGGTATTCAAGAAATGGCGACCACTCGGCCCAACCGTTTGGACCCTCAAACAGCATGACCTCGCGATCGACTACGCCTCGAAAGCGAGTGCGCAGCGGAAGCGAAACCACACGTGCGCTCGAGAGCAATTCAATTAGCGCGGGGGTAGCGGCCTGGTTGGTCATCGGCCTATTTCAGACCGCTGTAAACGTGCAGGCCCTTGAAGAATAGGTTGACCACGGTGAAGTTGAACAAGATGGCAACGAAGCCAACGATGGCCAACCAAGCCGAACGCTTGCCGCTCCAACCACGGGTCGCGTTCGCGTGCAAATAACCGGCATAGATGGTCCAGATGATGAAGGTCCAAACTTCCTTGGTGTCCCAACCCCAGTAGCGGTGCCAGGCTCGTTCAGCCCAGATCGCACCGGCGATAAGCGTGAAGGTCCAGAGGATGAAACCGATGATGTTGAAGCGATATGAAAGACGCTCGAGCTTGTCTTCTTTAGGGAACAGCGCGAGGATTCGGCGCATCAGATCGACCAGCTTAAGCTTCGAGGCCTTGACCCACTTTGCGGTCTTGAAAATGTAAGCAATCGATAGTGCGGCGGCGATGTTGAAGAACGCGGTTGCCAACACTGCAACCATCACGTGAATGACCAACCAGTAGCTCTGCAGTGCAGGCATGAGCGACTTGACCGCGACATAGAAAATGGTGTCGGCGGTGCCAAGGATGAGCAGGTTGAAGCCGGCGACAAAGGTTGCGATCAGGCGAATGTCTTTGATAATCAGCGCGAACAAGAAGATCGTGACAACCACGAATGAACCGGTGATGGAGAACTCATACATGTTGGCCCATGGCACACGAGATGCCGCGATGCCTCGCAAAATCACACCAACACCATGGATGACTGCCGCCACAGCCAACAGGATGATGCCAACGCGCTCGAGCTTGGTAGCGCCGGCGCGAACCGCCTTTTTGGTGCTGGCTAGCTGTGAGAGGTGGAACACGAAGGTTAGGAACGCGAAGGTATAAACCAGCATTGCGCCTTCGATTACGAGGCGGGAGATGGCGGCTAGGTCGGCGTTTAGCGAGATGCTATTCATCGGATTCCTTCGGCTTGGTTTTGGTCTCTGACTTTGCAACCTTGGTTGCACGAGTTTTATTCGGGGCGAGTTCGGCGGCCAGTTCATTGACCACCTTCTCTAGGGTCGGGTCATCGCCACGAGCAAGCGCGGCAACTTCAAAACCTGATTCAGTCTTGCGAACCCAAACGCGACGACGAGGCACCAAAAGCGAGGTGGTTACACCGGCAAGTGCGAGCAGCGCGAAGACCAGAACCCAGACGCCTCCTGGGTTGTAATCCACATCAAGCGAGGCAAAGCGCTTCAGACCATCGAAGGTCACGGTGCCCAAGTTCTTCGGCAGCTTGGCGGTTTCCCCGAGCTGCAAACGAAGACCCTTGACGCCCGACTTTCCGCCGGCAATCTGCTTCATGTTTTTGATGTCGAGCGCGAAAACATTCTTTGGCTGGCCACCGTTGATGCCGAGGTCACCCTGATAAATGTTCATCGAAAGCAGCGGAATCGCGGCATCCGGGTAGAGCGAGGTAAGGGCGCCCGAGTCGAGGGTTCCGACGGTCGGGTAGAAGAACGAGATGATGCCGTATTGCTTCGGAACATCGGTGACCTTAATCACACCGAGCGAGGTGTAGTTCTTGTCTTGCGGCAAGAACGGGGTCGTGCCCGAGTAGACGATCTGACCAGATGCATCACGGATGGTGATCGAAGGCGCATAACCGTTGCCGGTTAGATAAATGTTTGCGTTCGGCATCGCCAAAGGTTCGTTGACTCTAACCAATCCCTTGGTCGATTTGCCGGTTGCGCCAAGTGTGGTGGTCACGAATGCGCGAAAGTCGGTTGGGGTGCCGGCATTGGCCTGGTTCTTCAGAGTCTTGTCGCGATAGAAGTCAACCTCGAACTTGTTTAGGCGGACACTGAATGGCACAAGCTGCGATTCATTGAAGAAGGTGCCCGGCGAGAACGAGTCATAGCCGGCGAGGTTGTTCACAAAGCTCTCGCCCTCAACAACCACGCGCTGGCCGCTGTAGCTCAGGCCACCGCCGACGCCAACGGCAATCAGAACACCGATGAGTGACAGGTGAAAAACAAGGTTTCCGGTTTCGCGAAGGTAACCGCGCTCGGCGCTGATCGAACCGCGAGTTGCATCGCCTTCAAGGGCAACTCGGTAGCCCTGCTTCTTGAGCACGGTTTGCGCCTTGGCGAGCAGCCCATCCTGGCTCTTCTTAGTTGCCAGCGCAATCGACTTGTATGCCGGCATGCGCTTCAAATTCTTGGGGGTGGCCACCGGTGGCTGACGAAGTGCGCGAGCGTGGGCCGCGGTGCGCGGCAAAACACAACCGATCAGTGAAGTGAAAAGCAGAATGTAAATCGCCGAGAACCAGGCCGAGGTGTAGACATCGAAGAGCTGGATCTTGTCGAGGATTGGCGCCAAAATCGGGTTCGCATCGAAGTAGGCGGTGACACCATTCGGGTCAGCCGAGCGCTGCGGGAAAACCGAACCAGGCACTGCCGCGGCAGCCAAAAGCAATAGCAAAATCAGCGCGGTGCGCATCGAGGTCAGCTGGCGCCAGATCCAACGGAACCAACCCTTGATGCCGAGTTCCGGCGAGGTTATTTCGTCTTTGGCCGCGCTTACGTCGTTCTTAGATGGCTGGGATGAAGGCAACGGTCACCTCCTGAATCAAAATGATGATGTTGTTCCACAGGCCGGTGACCAGCAGCAAACCGAGAGCAATCAGCAGTGAACCGCCGGCGATATTGAAGGCACGGATGTGCTTCTTCACGAAACCAACCGACTTGGTGGCCCAACCGAAACCGGCCGCAATGGCGATGAATGGCAAGCCGAGCCCGAGTGAATAAATAACGGTAAGTAGCGCGCCGCGCGCCGCCGAACCACCGTCAAGCGACAGGGTCAAAACAGCTGCAAGAGTTGGGCCGATGCAAGGGGTCCAACCTAGTCCAAAAGCGATGCCCAGCAGCGGTGCGCCGATGAGGCCAAGGGTCGGTGAAACCTGCATCTTGAAGGTGCGCTGCATGAAGCCAAACTGACCGATCAAAACGAGACCTAGAAGAACGATGATCACGCCAAGCACGCGCTGAATTACCGAACCGAGACCAGATTGAATCAGGGTTCCCAGGCCACCAAAGGCAGCACCCAGCGAGACGAAAACCAGTGTGAAACCGGCAACAAAAAGAACAGCACCAAGGATGATGCGTGAGCGCGATTTCCTTTCGCCGGAACCGGCCGCACCTGAAACGAAGCCCAGGTAACCCGGCACCAGCGGCAGCACGCAAGGCGACAGAAAGGAAATTAAACCGGCGAGCAATGCCAACGGCATCGCTGCGAGCAGCGACCCGTTGAGAATGATTTCGCCAGGGTTCACTTAGTTGGCCTTTTCATCCTGGACGGTTTGAATCAGGGTGGTCAAAATCGACTTATCAATGCGGCCAAGTACTCGGGCCGAGACTCGACCCTGCTTATCGATCACGAGGGTGGTCGGCACGGCGGCTGGGGTCACGATGCCCGTGAAAGCCAGTGCAACCGAACCGGTCGAACTGTCGATGATCGACGGCCAAGTCAGCTTGAAGTTGCGATTGAAAGCTGCAGCCGTTGCTGCCGAGTCGCGAACATTCACGCCAACGAATTGCACCTTAGGAAACTGCTTCGAAATCGCGAGCAAGTCTGGCGCCTCGGCGCGGCAGGGTGCACAGCCGGCATACCAATAGTTCATGACGACTGGAACTCCGCTGAGCTGAGCGCTCGAAAGCACGCCGCCGGTTTCGGTTGGGCCGGCCCACTTGACTGATTTGCCGCGATTGGCCACAGAGTATTCGGTGACCGAACCGTCACCGGCGATGTAGTTCTTGTTGTCGCCGGCCTTGAACTGGCTGGCCAGTGGGTCGTTAGCCGCGCAGGCGCCAAGACCCAAAGCGAGGGTTGAAACGACTGCAACAGCCGAAGCGGCGCGCAGAATCTGCTTTGAAAGCTGAGCCTTCATTAGACGGCACCCCTATCGATGACTGTGTGGTTCGCGGCGGTGTCGACATAGCCGACCTCGACAAACTTGTCGCCTTGGCGTTCAAGTGTTGTGATGCTCGAGAGCGAACAACGTCGTTGCTTCGGGTTGTGTGCCAGTGGCTTGCCTGCGACGGTCAACTGAACCATAACGATCGGCAACTGGTGGCTAACGATTACAACATCACCAGACTCGACACTGTTCCATGCATCTTCAATCGCATCCATCATCCGGCTTGCGATGGCCTCGTATGGCTCGCCCCAGCTCGGCTTCTGCGGGTTGCGCAGATGGTAGTAGAGGTGTGGGCGAATCAAAATGTGCGAAGCGCTTAGTTTGCGCCCTTCGAAGATGTTGTAAGGCTCGATGAGTCGCTCATCCGTGCGCACATCAACGCCAAATGCGTTGGCAACATGCTCGGCAGATTCCTGCGTGCGAAGCAGCGGTGATGCCAAGATCTTGGCCACGGTTCGGCCATCCGAGGCAACGGTTTCGGCAACTTTGGACGCGGCAGATTTGGCCATCTCGTGGCCGAGTTCGCTCAAGCGGAAGTGCGGCAATCGCCCGTAAAGAACGCCCCCAGGGTTGTGCACCTCGCCATGGCGAATCAGGTGGATGCGGTCGGCGGGCATACCTCAAGTCTACCCTCGGCTAAACTTGGGAATTATGAGAACCCGCACCCTAATCAAAGACCTTGCAGCGCGCGAAGACGGCCCAGTAACCCTTGGCGGTTGGGTCGAGAAGCTTCGTGACCAGAAGCGCATCCAGTTCATCATCCTTCGCGATGAGACCGGCTCGGCTCAGGTCACCTACCCGCGCCCAACCATCGATGACGCTCCTGATGAGAACGATGCATTGGCAGCCAAGGTTTCGACCCTTACCAACGGTTCATTCGTTTGGATCACCGGTCGTTTGGTGCACGACGAGCGCGTAA
>ERZ650308.716-NODE-716-length-17866-cov-52.760036_pt1 | contig 17866 bp, 16 predicted proteins | sample MGYA00376244_ERZ650308 | MGnify/ENA primary metagenome ERZ650308 (study PRJEB26733, sample SAMN07839295) | wastewater metagenome | biome: small river; feature: stream; material: water | place: USA: North Carolina | collected 2016-04-26 ... | reverse complement strand
ACATTGACGGTCAGTTTTTCAAATTGAATATCTATAGAAATATTGAATTGTCTAAAAAAGAGCAATACAAAGACTATTTGTTTTTGCCTTTTTCAGATTTGACTTGCGGTAGCGAAAGTTATATTGGTGGGAAATACATTGATTTGAAAATTCCGCAAGGCGATACGATTGTGATTAATTTTAATACATCATACAATCCGTATTGTGCTTATAGTCCTAAATATTCTTGTCCGAAAGTCCCTTTAGAAAACGATTTAAAAATCGAAATTCGTGCCGGTGTAAAAAAGTTTCATGACTAATGCAGTACTTTAATTTACATACTCATTCGTTTAGCAATCAGGAAAATGTGGTTGAATTAATCAACCAATATCCTCAAGAGTTTACGGATGCTTTTCCTCAATATTCCATTGGCATTCATCCTTGGTTTATTGTCGAAGATCGCATCGAAAGTGAGTTAGCGATTATTGAAAGTAAATTAAATGAATCGGCTTGTATGGCAGTTGGCGAATGCGGATTAGACAAGCGAATTGACATTTCGTTTGAATTGCAGCAAACCGTTTTTGAACGCCAATTACTTTTGGCCGAACAGTATAAAAAACCTGTTGTGATTCATTGTGTGGCTGCTTTTCAAGAATTGATTGCCATCAAAAAAAAATTAAAAATCACGGTGCCAATTCTAATTCATGGATTTTCTAAAAATGAACAAGTAGCTAAAGAATTAGTGGCGAATGGTTGTTACATTTCCTTTGGCAAGTATTTAATGCGAATGCCTCAATTAGAATCGGTTTTCAAAGACATACCGAATGATCGTTTTTTCTTGGAAACTGATACGGACGAACAAACGATTCAAGAAGTGTATGCATTAGCAGCTCAATATAAGGGGCTATCGATTCCTCAGATACAAGAATTGGTAACTATTAATTTCAGTGCTATTTTTGGTACCCATTACCCAATTAAACAAATAACCAAATAACCCAAAAAAAAGATAGTATGGCAGAGTGGACAGAAAGAGCCGAATTATTATTTAAAAAAGAAGGATTAGAAAAATTACAAAACGCTAAAGTTTTAGTCGTTGGATTAGGTGGCGTGGGATCTTTTGCTGCTGAATTTTTAGCAAGAGCTGGAGTTGGTAACATGACTATTGTAGATGGAGATGTGGTCGATATTACTAATATTAATAGACAATTACCGGCTTTACATTCTACTGTGGGACAACCTAAAATTACAATTGTTGGGGATCGTTTGATGGACATCAATCCCGAATTGCAATTGACTCGTATCCAAGAATTCTTGTCGCCAGAACGCGCGTTTGAATTGGTTTCACCAGAATTTGATTATGTTTTGGATTGTATTGACAGTGTGACACCTAAATTGAATTTAATTATTGCTGCCAAACGAAAAGGAGTTAAAGTGATCAGTAGTATGGGAGCTGGAGGCAAAATGGAAGCGGCCAAAGTAAAAGTATCCGATATTAGCAAAACCGAAAATTGCTTTTTGGCACGTACCATTAAACGACGTTTAAAAGAAGTGAAAATTGACAAAGGAGTGAAAGTAGTTTTTTCTTCTGAGATACAAGACGAAAGCAGTCTGAAAACAACGGATGGGAAGAATTTTAAAAAATCATTTTATGGGACTAATAGCTATATGCCAGGATTATTTGGTTTGTATGCCGCTGAAACAGTGATTCGTTATTTATTGGATAGAGTGATTAGTGAATAGTAATTAGTGAATAGAAAAATATGATACAGACGGTAATTTTTGATATGGATGGTGTAATTGTAGATACTGAACCGGTTCATCGCTATGCCTATTACAAACAATTTGAAGAATTGGATATTGAAGTAACTGAAGCTATGTATACTTCGTTTACCGGATTTTCGACTCGAAATACCTTTCAAACGTTAAAAGAGCAATTTAAATTGGAGCATGAAGTAGAAGATTTGATTCAGCGAAAAAGAAACATTTTCAATGATGCTTTTGATACTAAGGAAGATTTGGAATTGTTGGATGGAGTTCGCACTTTGATCGAAGATTTGCACCAAAAAGGAATCCAATTAATTTTGGCTTCTTCGGCTTCAAAAGTGACTATTGATCGTGTTTTTACTCGTTTTGGGTTGCATGATTTTTTTACCCATATTGTCAGTGGCGAAGATTTTCCAAAGTCCAAACCGCATCCGGCCATATTTGAACATGCAGCTTCGTTATCTACTGCACCCAAAGAAAATTGTATTGTGATAGAAGATAGTACGAATGGGGTTAGAGCGGCAAAAGCAGCCGGAATTTATTGTGTGGGATATGTCAGCGAACATTCGAAAGATCAGCACTTAGATGAGGCCGATTTGGTGATCAATCACTTTAAAGAATTGAGCGCTCAAGTTATTCGTACTTTAAATTAATATTTATCCCAATCATTCAATTGAATTTGTAAATTTGAAACCAATAAACACAAACACTATGAAAAAAATAATTGTTGTATTAGCCGTATTTATGTCGCAATTTGCTGTACAAGCGCAAATTAAAACACCTCAAGCCAGTCCTAGAGCTATCGTGAGTCAAATGGTTGGATTAACCGAAGTTGAATTGAATTATTCACGTCCGGGAGCAAAAGGCAGACCTGTTTTTGGAAACTTAGTTCCTTTTGGAAAATTGTGGAGAACGGGAGCCAATGAAAACACTACTATTTCATTTAGTGACGATGTTATCATTGACGGTAAAACTTTGAAAAAAGGAAAGTATGCTTTGTATTCAGTGCCAAGAATTGAAAGTTGGGATATCATTTTTTATACAACAACGGACAACTGGGGATTACCTCAAGAATTTGATGAGACTAAAGTAGCACTAAGAACGACTGTAAAAGAAGAAGCCATATCAAAGCCTGTTGAAAGTTTAACGATTAATATTTCTGGTTTAGATACGAGTTCTGCTTATTTGGAAATTTTTTGGGAGAATTCATTTGTTTCTTTAAAGTTTGAAGTGCCTACCCAAAAAACGGCCATGGCCAGTATTGAGAAAGTATTGAATGGTCCATCTGCTAACGACTATTATTCGGCAGCTAATTTTTTATTTCAAACCAATACTGATATTGCTAAATCATTAGTCTATGTGAACAAATCATTGGAATTAAGTAAAGACAAACCGTTCTGGTTTTTACGTTTAAAATCATTGATCCAAGCGAAACAAGGCGATAAGTCAGGTGCAATTGAAACGGCTAAATTATCTTTGGAAGCAGCTGAAGAAGCTAAAAATCAAGATTACGTTAAAATGAATAGAGATAGTATTGCTGAATGGAGCAAGAAATAATTTCTTTATAAAAGCAATAAAAATCCCGTTTGAAATATCAAACGGGATTTTTTTATTCAACAAAAGCGATTTTATTTTTGAAAACTAATCGCTCCAATAACCAAGCAATCACAATAGTCAGTAGAGCCCCAATGAAATTCAGCCACAAATAACCTAATTTTTCCTCGCCACTTGGGTATAAATAGATAGCAAAATAGTAGATAACAAAAATGGTAATTTGGCTAAAAACAGCGCTGTAGAAAATAGCATCCGATTGAATTCTTCTGGAATACATTCCTACTAAAAAAATACCCAAAACGGTTCCGTAGAAAATAGATCCAATAATATTTACCAATTGAATTAGGTTTTCAAACAAGGTACCTATACAAGCAAAAAGAATGGCAATAATTCCCCAAAATAAAGTAAATAATTTACTAGCATTCAAGTAATGCTTTTCTGATTTTTCTTCTTTTAAATTCCGTTTATAGATGTCAATGGTGGTGGTCGATGCCAAAGCATTTAAACCCGAAGCGGTGGAGGACATGGCGGCTGAAATGATTACAGCTAACAATAATCCAATCAATCCTTTGGGTAAATAGTTCAAAATAAAGTGAAAAAACACATAATCTTTATCGTTGGTTTCGCTGCGACTATCGGCCTTTAAAATAATTTCTTTAGCTCGATCTCTTAAGTCTTTTTCTTTATTCGAAAGTGCAATCATTTCCTTTCTTAGAATAGGATTGTCATAGTCTTGGTTTAATTGGTCGATGTACAAAAGATTGATGACTTTTTTATCTTCTGAGATTAATTCTAATTTTTTTTCAAGGGTGTTGTATTCCTCTTTATAAGGCGAATTCTCAACACTTATTTTATTATTCGGATTGAAATTTAGAGGAACAGGATTGAATTGAAAGAAGACAAATACGAGTACGCCTGTCAAAAGAATAAAAAACTGCATGGGTACTTTCAATAGTCCGTTCATCAATAATCCCATTTGACTTTCTCTCACCGATTTCCCTGATAAATAGCGTCCTACTTGCGATTGGTCTGTACCAAAATAGGCTAGGGCCAAGAAAAAGCCTCCGGTAATTCCGCTCCAAAAGGTATATTTTTCTTCTGGATCAAACGAAAAATTAACACTGTTCATTTTGTCATTGGCACCTGCAATATGCATAGCATTACTGAAAGTCATATCGTTAGGTAAATAATATAAAATCCAAAAAAAAGTAATCACCATTCCCAATAAAATAACAAACATTTGTTGTTTTTGAGTTACGTTTACCGCTTTGGTACCTCCAGTTACAGTATAAATAATTACTAATAATCCGATAATGATATTCAGATAATTGATATTCCATCCTAAAAGGGCTGACAAAATAATTGCAGGTGCATAAATAGTTAAACCGGTTCCAAGACCTCTTTGAAACAAGAAAAGTCCAGCGGCTAAGGATCGAGTACGTAAATCAAATCGTTTGCCTAAATATTCATAAGCAGTGTAGACTTTGTATTTGTGATAAATAGGAATAAATGTAACACAAACAATTACCATGGCTATTGGTAAACCAAAGTAAAACTGAACGAATCCCATTCCGTCGTGATAGGCTTGTCCTGGCGTCGATAAAAAGGTGATGGCACTGGCTTGAGTCGCCATAACCGAAAGACCTACAATATGCCAAGGAGTTTCGTTGCTTCCTAGAATATAGTCTTGCACATTTCGGCTTCCATAACTTTTCCAAGCCCCATAAATGACTATAAAGAGCAGTGTAACAACGAGTATGATCCAATCAAATAATTCCATAATTTAAGCGTATAACTGCATTATGAAATAAAACAACAAGATGTAAATGGCATTAATAACGAGAACCCAAGTATAGCTTTTTTTCCAAATTTTTGTTGTTGATTTCATTTGTGATCTACTTAGTCGTTATTACTACAATATCATTAGTCAGTAAATTCAGAATCTGATTTTGATTCTAGATTAATGATCGAAATTCCTTTTTGCAACAGCAGGTTGTTGGGGTAAATAACCAATTCGCCTTCTTTATTAATCATACTAATATAAAATGCCCCGATATCTTCAATTTCTGCAATAACAGGAAAATCTTTATCATGGATATGAATGGTATCACCAATTTTAAACGGATACGAAAAAAATAAAATAATTCCTGAAGTGATGTTACTCAAAATAGACCATTGTGCCACCATGGCAACACCCACGATGGTTGCCAAAGAAGATACTGCAATGATAATGTCTTTGGCATCTACACCCCAAATAATAACCAAGGCAACAAGAAGCAAAATGTTAATTAATAAGTGTAAATATTTAATTACAAGGTTAGTACGTCTTTCTACCGTTTGACTCAAGCGGGCATAACGGCGAACCAATTTTGTTGTGATAATTCGTAATAATACTAACAGAATTAAGACAATTCCTGTAGCAATGGCTTCGCGGGCAAAATCGTTAAAAAATGAATTATACATAGGTTAGTTATCTAAATTATTTAAATAGTTGAACACTTTATCGGTTGGCATACCCATTACATTCGTATAGGAACCTTCAATTTTGGCTACTCCCACAAACCCAATCCATTCCTGAATTCCATAAGCACCTGCTTTATCATAGGGTTTGTAATGGTCCAAATAATAGTGAATGGCTTGATCGCTCAGTGGATTAAAAGTAACTTTAGTTACTTCAAAAATGGTATCTGTTTTTGCTTTGGTTTTAAAACAAACCGAAGTAATCACTTCGTGTGTGGCATTGGATAACGATTTCAATATAGCAAAAGCATCTTGTTCGTCTTTGGGTTTACCCAATGCTTTATTGTTGTGCCAAACAATCGTATCGCTAGTAATGAGTATTTCATTTTCCTTAAGTTCACCTTCAAATGCGCTGGCTTTTAATTCGGCTAAATAATTAGTAATCGCTTCTGCTTGTAATTCAGGAGGATAGACTTCTTCAATTTCTTTAAGACGAATTTCAAAATTCAAATCCAAGTCTTTGAAAAACTGTTGGCGTCTTGGCGAACCCGAAGCTAAAATCAAGGTATAGTTGGCTAGTTTATCTTTGAGCATTCGTTTGTTAATTAATCGTGTTTTCCGTCAAAATTCTCCATCCATTTTCCTTGCACTTTCATGACTTGTTCAATAACATCACGAACGGCGCCTTTTCCACCATTTTTATGTGAAATATAATTTGAAATTGATTTTATTTCTGGACTGGCATCTTGGGGACAAGTGGGTAAACCAACCAATTTCATTACGTGATAATCAGGAATATCATCGCCCATATACAAGACTTGTTCTGGTTTAATACTGTAAATATCAGTGTATTCATCGAATGTAGCTACTTTGTCTGGAGTACCTAAATGAATATCGGTAATGCCAAGATTGCGCAAACGAACCCGTACGCCTTCGTTGCTTCCGCCTGAAATAATACACACATTGTAACCTGCATCTACAGCAGATTTCAACGCATATCCATCGCGGATATTCATGGTGCGAAGCATTTCACCTTCATTAGATACAAAAACAGAACCATCAGTAAGTACACCATCGACATCAAAAACAAAAGTCGTGATGTCGTTCATTATTTCTTTATAGCTTTTTGCCATTATTTTGTAGGGATTGAGTTAGTAGTTTGTATATAGCAGCTTGATTTTCATTTTTTAAAAATTCTTCGTGGGCTGCAATAGTTTTCAGATCGTTTCGCTTGGCGGGCCCTGTTTGGGCATTTTTTGGCGAAAGGGTTGCAATTTTATTTGCCGTTTCCTGAATCAATGGTTTTAAAATTGCAAAGGGAATCGCGTTCGCATCACAAATTTCATTTCCTACTTGGTACAAATGATTGACAAAATTGTTTACAAAAACAGCGGCCACATGTAAGGCTTTTCGTTGTTCTGAGTTGATTTCATAAACAGCGTTTGAAATGGAATGTGCCAATTGTTTCAAAGTTTGTACATCTTTTTCATTCTCGGCTTCAAGGCAAATAGGAACTGATTTGAAATCAATTGGTTTTTCTTTGGAAAAGGTTTGTAAAGGATAAAAAACCGCCCGACGATTTTTAGGATCCAAACTATTTAAAGAGACTGTCCCCGAAGTATGCGCTACCAATCGATTTTTAAATGGTAAAGCTGAAGAAACCTTAGCAATAGCGTCATCCGCAACCGCGATGATATACAGATCAGCTTCTTGTAATTGAGTATAGTCAGTCGTTATGCGATTGGAATCGAGTAGGTGTGCGACTTTTTTTATATCGCGAGCCACTACCTGAACCAATTCGATTTGGCTATTCAATTGAAATGCCTGAATCAAATGTTGGGCAACATTTCCTGAACCGATAATGCTTACATTAATCATAGCCACAAATTTAACAAAAAAATGAAGAGTTCAACTGATATTAATTCAATTCCAATAGCGGTTTAATTTTGGATTAAATTAACAACTGTGCCATTATAGAACTCAACATTTTTAAGTACTTTTGTGCCACTTATACCAAAATTAACTCCTTTCCAATGGATAAAAAAATAAGCTCAATTTTGTTTTCTACTCGCTTGATGGCGGTTCTTTTTATAGTTTTTGCAGTAGCGATGGGAGCAGGAACTTTTATTGAAAGTAAATACAATACGGATACCGCTCGTATATGGATTTATAATGCCTGGTGGTTTGAAGTAATTATGGTCTTTTTTATGATCAATTTCTTTGGTAATATCAAGCGTTACCAATTATTAAAAAAGGAGAAATGGGCTACGTTGTTATTGCATTTAGCCTTTATTTTTATTTTGTTTGGTGCATTTATTACCCGATATATTAGTTATGAAGGCGTGATGCCCATTCGTGAAGGAGCTACCGAGAACAAAGTATATTCTGATAAAACATTTTTAACGGTGTTTGTGGATGGTGACTACAAAGGAGAACCTAGACGTAGAGTTTTTGAAAAACCATTACTGCTTTCACCTGTTGCTGATAATGATTTTACCCTTTCTGGCGAATTTGCCGATACCCCTTTTAAAGTGAATTATGCCAATTATATTATGGGTGCCAAACAAAAAATCGCACCCAATGTTAAAGGAACCTTGTATTTAAAATTAGTTGAAGCAGGCGAGGGTGGTCGTGAAGAACATTTCTTGAAAGAAGGCGAAGTACAAAATATTCATAATGTTTTATTTGCTTTGAATAAACCTACAGATGGTGCCATTAACATTTCCACTTTGGGAGATACACCTACCATTCAAACACCTTTTGAAGGAAATTTTATGCGAATGGCGGATAAACTCCAAGGCAAGGTGGAAAAAGACATGGTACAACCTTTAATGATGCGTTCCTTGTATTCTATTGGCGAAAAGCGTTTTGTTTTTCCAGATCCTCCCACAAAAGGAACGATCGCTTACGAATCGGATAATGACTTTAAAGCGAAAAATCATAATGATGCTTTGGTCATTACTCTAACGGCAGATGGGCAGCAAAAAGAAGTAACGCTTTTAGGTTCCAAAGGAAAAACAGGCGAACCTCAAACGGTAAAAATTGGTAACAAAGACTATTCTTTCTTTTTTGGAAGCAAAACCTACGATTTGCCTTTCACGATTAAATTGAATGATTTTATTGCTAAAAAATATCCAGGAACAGAAAAGAGTTATTCAGCTTTCGAAAGTCAAGTGACTGTAAAAGATTCTACTGAAACTTTTGATGCTCAAATTTATATGAATCATGTTTTGGATTACAAAGGTTTCCGTTTCTTTCAGTCGTCATTTGATCCTGATGAAAAAGGAACTGTTTTATCGGTGAATCACGATTTTTGGGGAACCAATATTACCTATTTAGGTTACTTTTTATTGTATATCGCTATGATGGCCATTTTGTTTACAAAACATTCTCGTTTTGGAGATTTAAAGCGAAAATTAGAAGCAGTAAAAACTAAAAAATCACAATGGATTACAATTCTTATTTTGATGTTAAGTTTGAATGCTTGGTCTCAAGATCACAATCATGCGGATCATGCAGGTCATTCTCACGCTGAATCCGAAGGCAAAAATAATCATTCGGGTCACATTCAGAAAATGCCTTCTACAGCCGAAATTGATTCGTTGATTGCTAAATTTAAAGTTTCTGAAGCACATGCAGCACAATTTGGTCGTTTGATTATTCAAGATGCAGGTGGAAGAATGAAACCGATCAATACGTTTTCTTCCGAATTGTTGCGAAAAGTAAGCCATTCGGACAGTTATAAAGGCATGAATTCAGATCAAGCTTTCTTATCGATGACACAATATGCTAGTGCATGGATTCAGGTGCCAATTATTTACATCAAAGCAGGTAATGATAGTATTCGTAAAATTATTGGAATAGATAGTAAAGCAAAATTTGCTCCTTTTGTATCCTTTTTTGATGCCAAAGGGAATTACAAATTAACCCCTTATTTGGAAGAGGCTTTTAAGAGTGCTAATCCGAACCAGTTTGAAAAAGATTTTATTGAAACGGATAAAAAGGTGAATTTAATGGAATCGGCTTTGAGTGGTCGTATCTTGAAAATATTCCCAATTCCCAATGATCCTAACAACAAATGGATTTCCTATTTGGAATTGAACGAATCAGGAATGAAAGGGATGGACGCGACTTATACAAAGAGTATTTTGCCTTTGTATTTTGGAACACTCGGCAACGCGGCTACAAGCAATGATTACAAGTCAGCCAATGAATTGTTAGCAAGTTTGAATGGTTTCCAAAAGAAATTCGGAAGTTCAGTTATGCCTTCGGAAGATAAAATCGATTTAGAAATTGCCTACAACAAATACGATGTTTTCAAAAACTTGCCGTATTGGTATTTGACGGCTGCAGTATTGATGTTACTGTTGTGTATTGTAGATATTTATAAATCAAGAAAAGCAATTCGTATTAGTATTAACGTAATTCATGTTGCTATTGGATTATTGTTTCTCTTACACACATTAGGTTTAATTGCACGTTGGGTAATTTCGGGACATGCGCCTTGGAGTAATGCTTATGAATCGATTATTTATGTAGCTTGGGCTACCATGTTTTTTGGTTTGGCTTTCGATAGAAAATCAAAATTAACTGTAGCTTCTTCGGCATTTGTTACCGCCATGATTTTAATGGCGGCCTATATGAACTGGATTGATCCAGAAATTGCCAACCTACAACCGGTATTGAATTCGTATTGGTTAATGATCCACGTTGCGGTTATTGTAGCCAGTTATGGACCCTTTGCTTTGGGAATGATTTTGGGATTAGTTTCATTAATCTTGATTTTGTTTACCAATGAGAAGAATAAAGCTAAAATGGATTTGAATATTCAGGAGATTACGTATATCAATGAAATGGCGCTGACTATTGGATTGATTATGTTAACTATTGGAAACTTCTTGGGTGGTCAATGGGCAAACGAAAGTTGGGGCCGTTATTGGGGTTGGGATCCAAAAGAGACTTGGGCATTGATCAGTATTTTTGTCTATGCTTTTGTCATTCACGCCCGATTTGTTCCTGCCTTACGAGGAAAATGGATATTCAATTTGATGAGTATGTTTGCCTTTGTATCAATCTTGTTTACTTATTATGGTGTGAATTTCCATTTGGTTGGATTGCATTCGTATGCTAGTGGTGAAGCTAAATCGTTAGATTGGATTTGGCAATCGTTAGGAGCAATTTCTATCTTAGGAGCTATTACGTATCCTAAATATAGAAAGTATTACAAAAAATAAAGGATAACAATCCTTATAAAAAAGGTTCAACTTAGGTTGAACCTTTTTTTATACTCTTTTATTTTTTAAAGTTTGAATCAAATAATCGTGTGGAGAAATTCCAGACACATCTTTAAAACTTACAAAAAAAGTATTGTAGGATTTAAAACCTATTACTTTTGCTAAAGAGTCATAGGTACTAGTAGAGAGATAACCTGATTCAATTAACTGTAATCCATCTTGAATGCGAATTATTTTTTTGTATTCAGAAAAAGAAATTTTAGAATGGTATTTAAATAGAAAAGTTAGATGGCTTTTTGGAATATTTAATTTATTGGAAAGGTCATTTAACGAGAAGGTTGTTTTCCGATAGGCATTAGTATGAAAAGAAAACTGATCAGTTTCAGCCATATATCTAGTTATATCGAATTTAATTTTTTCAGATAACTTACGATCTTGAATGTTATGTATACCGATTTTTGCATCGTTAATCCAGAAAGAAATAGTGTGGTTGTCTGATTCTTTTTGTTCATTGATTTTTGAATTTAAAAAGCTGTATCCGTACAATATTTCAGGTGAAATGATGATTTTTAAAAATAACATCAACCAGAAAATTGCGGGAATCCATAATGAACTGGTTCCAAAATTATAGGATTGTTTACTGATTTCGATATACAATGAAATGATTAACCTAACTGCTACAACCGTTAACAAAGTATAAAAGTAAATAGTCCAATTTTTTATTAACTGATTTTGTTTAATAACAACACCAATTTCTCCCTTTCTATTCCAAATATTATTTTTAAGATTAAAAAACATCAATACAAAATAGGAAATACTATAAATTGTAAAAAATATGTAATAATAATAAATTATATTCTTGATTATAAAATAGTTATGATCAATTAGATAATCCACAATATTGAATAATAACGGAATTATAAAATGTACATAATTCTTTAATTCAAGTTTTTTGTAATCTTTAATCAAGTTTTTAAAATACAAATACAAGCAAGGGACTATAACAATTAATAGGTTGTTGTATTTAGTAAGTATGGTTGTAATGAAATCATTATTTTCGAGATTGAATATTCCAATAAGCAACATACGAGTAGAAACAATAGTAAATATTATTACCAAGTATATATTGGTAATTCGGTTGGATCGGTATTGTAAAAGGATAATGAATATGGTCAAAAAACCAATTAGCCCTGTAAACGCAATCATTAGATTTGCTATCATTTGTATTATTTTATTATAAAAAAAACTGTAAAAAATTATAAATCAGGGTCTAATCAAATGTACGATTAAAACATTGTAAGACTAGGTATTAAAGATCTTTAATTTGAAATTGCATTAAGCATTTTTACTTAGCTAAAATAAAATAATTCCCCAAACTTAATATTATTCAATTAAAATAGGAGTTACTAAAACATTAAAAGCTCTTACTTTTTTATTGAAATAAATCATGTTTCAAATAACACCTATTGTTTGAAGGTTTCTCTAGTTGTACTCTTGCTTAAAATTTGATGAAGCACATGAAAAAAATAATATTACTATTTGTCAGTTTTTGGGCCTATGGACAGCAAATGCATCACCAAATGCTATCTTCACAAGGTGGGTCTAATTTACTCACTTCTGGTGTTTTAATAAAACAAACCATAGGACAACAAAGTATTGTTGGGAATTATAAATTTCCAGGTGCAATTGTTGGTCAAGGTTTTCAACAAAGTCTCATTTCTAAATCAGTTCTCAATTCGTTTAGAAATGAAATTACTACAATTACGTATCCCAATCCATTTGTGGATCAAATTCACTTCCAATTTTCTAAACCAGTTAATGGACTAATTACAGTAACCATTTTTGATTTACTTGGAAGATTGGTTTACAAAGAGCAAAAAGAAACCACACAAAATATTTTAACACTTGATCATCTTCAATTTTCTCAAAATCAATACTTAGTCAAATTATCGGCGTCCAATTACGACTATACAACTCAAATAATCCAATCCAAATGAAACAAAAACTATTAACACTGCTCGTGCTCCTTACTTTGTATACTGTTAGCTCACAAGAAATGTCTTTTATTGCTGCCACTAATTTTACGCAATTTAATCTTAAAAACCCGGAAGCTTATGTTGGTACTCCTTTACAATCAGGTACAGGAAACGCCTATGAAATAGCGTATTTACTCCCATCTACTAAAGATAAATTAATGTACACATTTGGTTTGGGGCTAAATGAGTACAATGCTTTAGCAGGAACTTTAGCTAATTCGTATCAATGGAATACAAAATATGTAGGACTAAGAGCCGGTTTTGAATATGAATTTGTTTCAATTAATCAATTGAAATTGGTGCCTTTAGTAGGTATGAATTTTTCAACTATAGTATATGGTAAACAAATTACTAATGGAGCTGTCTATGACATTCGTTCTAATGCAGAGTTTTCGGGATTAAAGTTACTTCCCTATATTGGTTTTAAAGCAAAATATAAGATTAACGATATTGGCTATTTGTCCTTAGGTTATAATCACTCGACTTCTTTTAAACCTTCTATAACGAACAAAGAATACTTAAATATATCGACCAATCAAATTGTATTTGGTTTACATTTTAACGTTAACAACTAATTTGCTATGAAAAAAATATTACTCTTACTAGTTGTACTAGTATCATCGGTTACTTTTGCTCAAAACAACGGAATCACTTATCAAGCTGTAATTTATAGTACTACAGGTGAGTCTGTTCCAGGGATTAAAAATTCGAATGCACCACTTTCAAATAAAACCATTTGTTTGCAATTTAGTATTGTAGATTTTAATTCGTCAACTGAATACCAAGAAAAAGTGACTGTTACTACAGATGATTATGGAATGGTCAATTTAGTTATTGGTAATGGCACTCAAACAGGAGGATATGCCAATTCATTTAATGCTGTAGTTTGGTCAAACCCAAATAAATATTTGAAAGTGAGTGTTGATCAAACTGGGAATTGTTCTTTGTTTGAATTAATTAGCGATCAAATTTTAACCCATGTTCCTTTTGCTTTAGCTGCAAATTCTGCAACCTCTGTTTCTGGGATAGTTGGTATAGTTAATGGAGGAACCAACGCTACAACTGTTTTAGGAGCAAAAACGAATTTGGAATTGCAAAATGTAGATAATACATCAGATTTAAATAAACCTTTAAGTACAGCTACACAAACTGCTTTAAATACTAAAGTTGATAAAGTAGCCGGCAAAGTCTTATCATCAGAAGACTTTACAACCGAAGAGAAAACGAAATTAGCTTCATTAGGAGGAACACCAAATTTGAGTTCGTATGCAACTATTACAGATTTGACTACTAAAGTAGATAAAGTAATTGGAAAAGAATTGTCATCTAATGATTATACTATTTTAGAAAAAAATAAACTTGCAGCTATTTCTGGAGTCAATACAGGTGATCAAGATTTGAGTTTGTTGGCACCACTTTTGTCACCCAATTTCTCAGGAACTCCTATTGCACCTACAGCATCTTCAAATAATAATACAACTCAAATTGCAACCACAGCATTTGTCAATAATGCGCTTGTAAATAAATTTGTTGATTTGACTAACAATCAAACTATTAGTGGATTTAAAACGTTTAATTCTGACCTTGTAGTTAATGGATTAATTATTGGTAAAGGAAAAGGTCAAAATAATTACAATACTGTCTTTGGAGCAGGAGCTTTAAATTCTAGCAATGCTAATGGAACAAGAAATACTGCAATTGGGTATCTAGCACTAACTCAATATGCAGGTACTACATTCGATAATAATACTGGTGTGGGTTATTTCAATATGATTGGATTAACTACGGGTTATGGAAATACTTCTATTGGTGCAGAAACTATGTTTAATGTAGGTACTGCTTCTAATAATACAGGTATAGGAAATCAATCTTTGATTAATGTTTCAGGGGATAATAATGTTGGAGTTGGAGCACGCTCAGGCGACGGATTGACTACTGGAACAAATAATACTTTTATTGGAACTCAAGCAAGAACTACTAATCAAGGGGCTACTATTTCAAACGCAACGGCTATAGGTTATGGTGCAGTTGTTACCGAAAACAATACCATTCAATTAGGTAATTCAGGAATTACAACTGTCAAAACAAGTGGGTCTTATGTAGGTTTAGGATTCAAAACTCCTACTGGAACATCATCACAATATTTAATGGCAGATGGTTCTGTAATGAGTTCAACTTTGTCAAATTACTTACCTATAAGTGGTGGAAATATGACAGGGCAACTAGCAATTGGAGCTTCAACTCCTCAATCATCAGCCGCTCTTGATGTAAGTTCTACAACGCAAGGTTTTCTTCCACCCCGTTTGACTCAAAGTCAAAGAAATGCAATTAGTAACCCTGTTGCCGGACTTGTTGTTTGGTGTAAAAACTGTGGATCAAATGGAGAATTGCAAGTGTATAACGGCACTACTTGGACAAATATGATTGGTGGAGTAGCCTCAGTAGTTCCTATAAATATTGGAGACAGTTATGGTGGTGGAACAGTAATTTATTTATTCCAATCTGGAAACATTGGATATGTTGCTGGCGAATTTCATGGGGTTATTATTGCCAATGATGATGCGGGATATTCACCTTGGGGTTGCAATGGGACAACTACGAATGCTACAGGAATAGCTGTAGGTTCAGCAACGCAAAATACTGCTAATATAATTGCAAGTAATTGTAGTGGTACAGCAGCTCAGCTTTGTGTTGATTACAGAGGAGGTGGGTATTCAGATTGGTCATTACCAAGCATAGATGAATTAAATATAGTTTTTACAAATAAATCATACCTTCCATCAAGTTTGTCACAATATTTATATTGGAGTTCTTCAGAAACAAGTTCTGCTGCCGCTTATAGAAAAGATATGAGAAATACAGGAACCGGTAGTGCTCCAAGTTTTGGTAAAACTTCTCATAGTCATGTACGAGCTGTTAGGTACTTTTAACAATTTAAAAAAAGGCTCAACTCAAGTTGAGCCTTTTTTTATGAAACTATTTATAATTGTCTAACCTTAGTTTTGATATTAATAATTTACATTTACATTTCAATTTAAAAACTTATATAATGAAACTAGCTGCTTTAACTTGTTGTATCGCATTGTTGTTTAGTTGTCAAAACAAAGCGCAAAATGCAATGTCCTCAAATACTAATTCTTCAGTAACCATGACCAAACAATCCATTCATCAATTTAAAGTGACTGATTTGTCGGGAAACACTTTTGATTTCGCTTCTTTAAAAGGAAAAAAAGTAATTGTGGTGAATACTGCTTCAAAATGTGGTTTGACACCTCAGTACAAAGATTTAGAGACTTTATACACTACCTATAAAGACAAAGGATTAGTAATTGTAGGTTTTCCTGCCAATAACTTTTTCTCTCAAGAACCGGGAACCAATGAAGAAATAGCACAGTTTTGCCAATTGAATTATGGCGTTACTTTTCCAATGATGGCAAAAGTTTCGGTAAAAGGAAAAGACATGTGTGAAGTATATCAGTTTCTAACAAAACAAGCCAAAAATGGATTTGAGGATTCTGATGTAGAATGGAATTTTCAAAAATACTTATTGAATGAAAAAGGGGAGTTGGAGAAAGTAATTTCGCCAAGAACCAAACCGTTAGATGATGAAATTGTTAATTGGGTAAAAGGATAATAATTCCATAATTCAAATACAAAAAGGGATTTTCAATGTACTGAAAATCCCTTTTTTGTTTTATTCAGCCGCTATAATTTCTTTAACGGCCAATTCGTAATTCCGAATGTTTTTGGTTTTGTTAATCTTCTTTAGCACTTTATGTGGGTTAGAGAATATAACTGAAAAGTACTCCCACAAATGGTGCATCTTCAATAAAATGTGGGAAGAACCAGAGAGTGACTCACTATATCCTTGGTATAAGGTTTCGTGGAAATCATTAAATAAAGCCATTTTATTCGAAGGATATTCAGTAGTGTTTTGTTTGATCATACTGGGTAAGAAAGGATCTGCAATTAGTCCTCTACCAATCATCCAGTGATCAATAGTAGGGAAACGCTCTTGCATTTCTCTAAATTTCGCTACTGAAGTGATATCGCCATTATAATACAATTTGTGTTTGGTAGCATCAATGCAGGCTTGAAAAGCATCCAAATGCACACCACCTTTGTACAATTGTTTTCCAAGGCGCGCGTGAATGGCAATATTTTTTAAAGGATATTGGTCCAAAATGGGGAAAACATCCAGAATTTCTTGAGTAGTTTCGTAACCCAATCGCATTTTCATAGATACCAAAATATCGGTTTCAGCATGCGCTCTTTCTAAAATAGTATTAATTTTTTCGGTATTGCTAATTAAACCCGAACCCATTCCGGATTTGGTCACCATAGGATAGGGACAACCTAAATTCCAATTCAATTCTTTGTACCCTAATTCACGAACGTATTTTGCTACAAACAAAAATTCATCGGCATCATTAGTGATCACTTGCGGAATCACTTCCAAATCCAAATTGTTCTCAGGTAACAAATCCCTTTCGTAAGACGATTTAATAACCATTTTTCCATTCAAACGAATGTAAGGAGAGTAGTAGGTGTCAATACCTCCAAAATAAGTATTGATTGCATTTCTAAATCGAAAATCAGTAAATCCTTGTAAAGGAGAAGAAAGTAAAGTAAAATCCATAATGTGGGTTAGGCGTCAAAGATACAATTGTTTTTATTCTATAATCAATTGCACAAAAACAGAATCCAACCAGCGATTGAATTTAAATCCAGACTCTTTGATAATCCCAACGGTTTTAAATCCAAATTGATGATGAAAATCAATACTAGTTTGGTTTTCGGCATCAATAACACCAATCATAGTATGTAAACCTTGTTGTT
>ERZ650308.713-NODE-713-length-17910-cov-14.468944_pt1 | contig 17910 bp, 17 predicted proteins | sample MGYA00376244_ERZ650308 | MGnify/ENA primary metagenome ERZ650308 (study PRJEB26733, sample SAMN07839295) | wastewater metagenome | biome: small river; feature: stream; material: water | place: USA: North Carolina | collected 2016-04-26 ... | reverse complement strand
AAGTCAACCCCGCCTTCCATGGGGTCCGAAAGCCGCGCGTCCTCCGCGCCAACGTTGAGCGTTTCGTTCCCGAAGACGAATGAACCCATGATGGAGGACAGATTCGTCCCCTCTGGCTCGCCAGGTCCAGTCAGCGGCCAAGTATATTCGGTTGGCGGAAGGTGTTCGTAAACATGCCGGAACTCATCGACTGGTGGATATAGATTGCCAGACGCGTCTGGCCTTCTTATCTCACGCCAGATAGACGCGAGGTAAAAGTGGATCCGGCGCGTGGCGTCACCGAATCCACTCTTCAGCCTGTCGTTCACAGCGTCCGCAAGCGACGACATATCTGACGACGTTACAGCGTCGCCTGTGGCAACTGTCTTCGCTCGGGTGAATGTGATCACGCGTTACTGTTGGAAGCAGCGGACATCGACCTTGATTGTTCCAGAGTCTGTTTTCAGATACCAATTGACTCCGCTTGGAATCATCACCGTGACAACTCCAGCAGGAGGGATCATCCCGCACACTCCAGCGCTGAAAGAGCCTCCGGTTCCAATTGAAATCGTGATGTAGTGCGTGTCCGTGTTTGCGTTCAGTGCGTTTATTTCAACCCACCTATTTCCAGTAACGCTTCCAGGTATGTCGATAATCGCGTCTGAAGTTGTGATGTCTTGCGTGAACGATCCAACATTCGTCCCTGTTTGGGTGAGTGTCTTAGTGATTGTCTGGCTTGGGGTGTAAGCTCCAAGAGCGGTTACGCACGACGTTTTTGATACGATTGAAATTTCGTTTGCCATAAATTAGATGGTTGAGTGTTACCGATACCGTGGGAGGTTGTTGGATGTTCCGTTAGTCCTACCCATCAGCAAATTGCGCGGCCTGATATTTACGCCGGTAGGATCCACACGCACAAGGTTGCCCGGGTTCGACCTTGGTTCAAGGCGCTTCACGCGCTGATCCAAATCGCGGATTGACGACGAGAGCTTTCCTTTGCCGGTTGGGAGGTTGTTCATAATCAAATCGGCTCGCCCCAGATCCACGCATCGTAAGTTTGTCCCCATTGCCAAAGCTGGGTCACTTGCCATTTAGCGTTATCCAGCACGTTCAACTCTGCGGCGTATTGCAGAAAATAACCTTGAGGCACAGAAGCCTTGAAAGCGGCTGGCATTGTCGGGTCAGCGATCAGAGTTGCGCGAGTCCATTGCTTGTTATTCGTGGCGTCGTTGTTGATTAATGACTCCGGTGCGCCGACTTGCGTGCGTTGGATAATGAAAGCGTCCTCCCTATAGGACTCTGTTCCCTTTGCGAAAAGTGCGAGAAGTTTCTTTAGGTTCGCCCTCTGCTCAGCTGTCGGATTGTGCTCCTCGAAGTTAATGTTGATCCAGGTATCGTACTCCTCCGCGCTCAACTCCCCGCGAAAATACTGTTCGATTTTAACCCTGAACTGAGATTGCAATTCCGGTGTCGGGTACAGCGCAATAACGTCCTTCATCTTTTGAAGTTCCCATAAATTTTTCTCTATGCTGGACGTTTGCCTGGACCAAGTGGTTACTACGCTTTCAGGCCCTGAAATCGGAGTTCCACCTTCGTCTGTCGTAGCGTTGCGTGCAGACATATCAACCACGAGCTGATACATTCCACCTTCAACTGGGTCTATTGAACCCTCCCGAACAACACCAGCCAAAACTAACGCTTCAAGAGCTTGCCCGCATTCCAGTTGAGTGCCTTTATACTGAAGCTCAATCGTGTATCCAACCCCATCCCTAAAACGCCTTCGAGACTGGAGTTGCCTAATACCTGACGATGTGAGGATTACTTTTCTCATTACAGCTCTTTCCCGATTTCACGCGGCGTCTTTCGCGTGGCTTCCTTGATTAGCTTAAGCTCTGTTAGTTGTTGGCGCATTATGTTTTGAGCTGAGTTTTGCGACCCACCAATGTAGATTCCCATTCTCGCCAGTGAATCAGCCTGAGCAACTGGACTGCGAAACGACCCATCGTAAGGAGATCCCGGCGCTGTTGGTCCGCCGAGAACTGTATCGTCAATCCTGCGGCGTCCGGCCATTCCAATACCAGCAACGGCTGGCGTTTGCTCGTTTATTGGAGCGCGCCTCGACATGATGTAGTCGAGCCCGTTCATTGTTCCGATACGCCCTGAGCGCGGGTTTGCTGATATTTGAGAGTAGCTGTCAGCAAGCTGAAGGATAGACGCGAAGATTGTCGCGTTGACCTCTTTAACCTTGTTGAAGAATTGTTCGATTCGCGCATTCGCGGCGTCGAGCCTTTCAATTTTACCGGCTAGGCCCTCGTCTACCTCCTGCACGTTTCTAAGAGTTGCGATCATGGCTTCAGGTCTACGCCCAAAGAACTGCCCCATTGCGCCACGGTCGCCAGCCTTCATCCCTCCCGGGCCAAGACCTTGCGCTATGCTCTTTGCGAGTTCGATGATATTTCCTTGCGCCGGGTCCACTCCGTAGCGCGCGAACAGCGCCTTTGACCTATCGTCGCCGGAAAGCGCGGCGGATCTCGTGGCGGCCAACGTGGATAGGTTTCCGATCACCTGCTTGGACGATGCACCAGCGTAACCTGCGGCCCTTGTTATCTCGATGATTTCCTTTCTGGAAACTCCCAACTGCTCCGCAAGATCGGACATTTCATCGGCGAATGACAGTGAGCTTTTAGCAGCGCCCCCGAGCGCCGCAGCGATGATTCCAATAGGACCGGCTCGCAAGATTCCAACGCCAGCCAAAGCTCCAGCCGCGCCGGAAGCGCCGGAGGATGTAACTCCTGATCCACCGAGACCTCGCATGGACATTTGATTGCGAGCAAGCGAAAGCCGAAGCGCGCTTTCGCGCACGTTGTTGCCTTGCTGGCGAGCGCGCGCAAGGTGCCGCTCTAGGTCCAATTGCTGCCGCGCCAACTTCACTCGCTTCTCTTCATTCGTGAGAGCGTTGAAAGCGTCCTTTCTGTCGGCGCGCGCGATCTGTGCGCGCTCCTTGTTGAACTTCAAAACAAGGTCACGTTGCTTGTTCAGCCGGTCGGTTGTGGCGTCAATCTTGCGAACTAGATCGGAGTCCTCGCCCTCGAATATCAGCCTGTACTTGTCGTCAGCCATTGGACTCCTTTCCAGATTCCTCTTTCACTCCGGACTCGTCGCCGGAAAGCATCTTGTCGATCTCCTCCGGCGTAAGGTTGCGCGCATAGTCGACGAGGTCTTGATCTTCCTCGGTCCAAACCTTGGCGACACCTTTCTCCTCCAAGAGTGCGGCGCGGTTCCACAATGCAAGTGAGATTGGCGTATTGAATGCCTCAGAATCTGACCTGTGGAAGTGCGCCAACTGGCTCGCGTAGATCATGGCCAGGATTGGAGAGCCGCACGGTGATGAATTGTTGCCGCGCTTCATCTTCGGCCCGCTGAATCCAGCTTGCAGATAGTTCACAAGCTCGTGGATCACTGAGATTGACCCACGCTTTGCCACGCGCTTGGCAAGCCTGCCGATCCGCCATCGTGTTAGCCTGCTGCCTATCTTTGTGTGCGCCTCTGTTGCTGGACGCTCGCAAACCCAGATTGCAAGCGCAACGTCTCCAACATTGACCGTCTTTCGCTCGCCTGTCCAATAGGACGCCAACGGACTTCGCAGACGCGTCAACAGGATCGCATGACCGATTGCTAAAGGCATGAGCAACACGCCAGCAACGCGCACGCGATTCGGATGGACAGCTAAAGCGAAGTCGTGGGAGTTGTCCATTACAGGTCCTGGACAGCGGCGAATGTAGTTGGAGCTTCAACATCAAACCCGTGGCGATATAGTGTCATAGACACCTCTGTAACGCCGTCAGATTGATATTGAACTGATCCGCCACCCTTGTATAGCCATGTTCCATTGAAATATGAAGGTCCCCCTGCAAGAGTGACGTATGTTCCAACATCCGGCGTGATTCCGTGAAGCCTCGCTTGCACCGCCGTGTTTGCGGTTGAATCACCAACAGGAACAGTCCTGATTGTGATTTGATGAACTGGCTCGTCAAATGAAAAACCGTAGACGGACGAGTTGCCATCACGGTGGTCTGTCGATGCCACGTCGTGCGTATAATCGAAAGCCATTGCGCGGTTGTCGTCCGCAGCAACCGTTTGCGCAGTGGTTCCTGAGTGAGCCCAAACGAAAGTATAAGGGACACCCTTTGAAACCGCCCTGCCTACACCTTTGAAAGCCATATGTTTATCGTGTTAGTTGTTAGACCACCTCGACGGTATCATAGACCGTCATTGTTGAAAATGTGATAATGTCAGCCACGTAACCGTTGAACTTCTCGGCCGGTCCTGTGCGCCACTCTACAGGCTCCAATTTGCTCCATCCGTTTTCGATAGGCTCATAGTTGCGGAGCAATATGTTGACGATCTCAGCAAGCCTCTCAGCGTGAACCTTATTTCCGCTCATGCTTCGGTTAACGATGGAGTTTTCTAGGCATTGGATGGTAATGCGAACTGAGAAAAGAAACGGACGCCTTGGATCGAATCCGGAGTTCTCTGGCGAACCTACAATCACGATGCCGCCGCCTGTGTTCAGTGGCCCAATAGCCTGCGTGATTTGCGATTCAATGTCGCCAATATCTTCTGACAAGACCAGCGTGCGCGGGGGCGCGAAAAGCATCTCATCCTCCTGCAATCGGTTTCTTATCTCCTCTTGCAGCGTGCGGGTTAGCCCGTGGTTGTGAATCGCGTCACTCAAAACACACCTCGCTTTTTCAGGTAGTTGCTGACGGCAAACCGGCTTGTCGCCGCGATCTCTGACTTGGTTGGCAAGATGGACTCGTTCTTCTTTTGCACGACGCGCGCCAAAAGCTGATACATAAGCGTAAGCCTCTCCTTTTTCTGCGGCCCGCTGTGAGTCGATATAACAACCTTGCGGCTCGACTTTGCGAGAAACGCGGAGCCGTTTTTACCTATGTCACCGTATCGGAAAACGAAAAGCCCGTGGAAGCTTCGCGCGCTTTTGCCGTAGGCTTCCTTGGATACCGGAATCGTCAGGAACCTCTTCCCTCCGGTCGGCTTAATCACGCCGCCGAAGTACCGCTGGGCAATCGCGCGGTTCATTTCGAGACCGGCAATCCGGTTGTCGAAGAAAGCCTTGGTTTGCTCGATCATCCGACGCCAGAACGTCGACGGAGCGCCGAACTTGTTCTTTTCCTTCGCGGATATTGACCGGAAGTGATCCCGGAAGAGGATAAGGTTCTCGCTCGCAATCGCCTTGTTCAGCGCCTCTTTGTCCTTCAGCGCGCGCGACAGTTTCTTCAGCGCGTCGGTTGTTGTGTCGACGGCGATGCTCATCGAAGCGTCAGCACTCCTTCCCGGTCAAATGTTATGTCCGGCTCCATGGCCAGCGTGAGCCGCAAAGCCTCGTCAAAGCGGTCGGCCGTCGCGCGGGTATCTTCGGACAGGGTCCGCGTGTCCGGGAGCGGCGTGGGTGTGTTCTGGCTCATTACACCTAGGCGCAGAGCCTCGTCCCGGCTCACGTTCTCGACTCCCATGTTGGAGTTGAACGCAAAAGGAGGATAAGGGTTGCCAAGTGCATCTGGGAATAGTGCCGTGTCGCCAAGCTTGGACCATACCGACGAATCCTTCATTGCGATCATGCGGCCTTCGTACAGTTGCCCGCCCGCTTTCTCCCACCGATCTTTCCATTGGCGCGGCACGAGTGACGGGCCGTTGCGAACAAGCTCCTGTGCCGGCCAAAGCGATAGAAGCGTCTCGTCTTGTCCGGCAAGATACGTGCCGTAGTTGTGCGCCAAGCTCTCCTGGGTGCGAACGATCAAGTCAATGCGCGCGTCGCTTGTTGGATCTTGGATGGTGTCAACCTTTGTCGGGTCCTGCGCTGTGATGCCAAGAGAGCGGAACTTATCGCGGAGCATCAACTTTGCGTCCTGGATGGAAAGCTGAAGAGGCTTCTTTCTCCGCACTTCCTCGGTGCCGTCCGCGCGCTTGTAGATGAAGACCTCCTCGTCCTTTGGCTCAATGCCACGAATCACTTCCTTAACCACGTCATTGATCCCTTGCAAAGCGTCCGCCACCTCGATCTTCGCAGAGAAAACAGAGACGCGTTTAAGGTCCGCCGAAACGCCGCGCAACTCTTCGGTTCCAAGCGTGGTCGGGAGTAGCTTGCGGTCCATGAGACGCCGCACGCCTTGAGCCCATCCAACTGCTTTGGAGAAGAGTTTCACGTCGGGAATTGCTGAACCGAAACCGCGTTCGCTGGAGTGCCGTAAGGCCAAGCTCCAACTCCGTATTCACCCGGCAATGGCCAAGCGCCAAACACGCTCTTGAGGCGCGCGTTGACCATGCCAACGTCGATCCCGCTTATTTGGACGGTACCGGAACTGTACAACTTGCGGCCAGTGTAATGCCATTGATGCCAGTGATTGGCGATCATGTAGGCATTCAGTTCCGCCTCTTCGGCGGGGTTTGTTGGTGGCAGTCTAACGGGCTCGTCTGGCGGCGTCATGCCTCCTGGTGGGATGATCATTTTCGTTCGTGATGCGGTTCACCGACGATGTTCGCGGAGTCGAAGAGAGCCGTGTTGACTATCTTCTTCGCCTCAAGCCTCTCCTTAAGCTGCTGGATTTGCAAGTTGAGCAAATCAAATTTGCCCTCCATGCGGAGAATGGTCTCGGTCTTGATCTTGTCCATCCGACGCAATTCTTGCACCTCCTGTTGCATCGCGGAATTGGCTTGGATTCCGCCGCCGATGGCGATCATCAGAACCGACAGTTGCATCCAGAATTTCCAATCGCCTGATATTTTCGTAGTCCCCATAAAAGAAGCCTCACACGGATCGGATTCAAGTTGCAACGCGGTTGTCATATATTAGGCGTTGGACTATTGCGACTTAGGTTGATCGGAAGTCTCGGACTGCTTCTTTGCCTTGCTCGCATTGTAGAAGCTCCAAGCGATGCCGACAACAGTGCAGAGCGATGAAGCCAGTTGATTGCTGGTATCGTCAGCTTTTGAAAGCTCAATTAGACCTCCGGAAACCAATGCGTGTCGAATCACTGACGCTAGGAATGGTGCGAGTGTTGAGAAGTTCATGATCGGTATTGATCGAGGATGAAGCCGCGAATCCGGCGGAGAATCTTGAACGTGTTTCTAGCTAGGTCGAACTTCTGCGCGTTGGTCGCGCTGGCCCACGCGTCGTCGATAACTTCCGACTCATCGAATAGGCGCTTGAGTGCATCCAGCTTTGTACTCTCGGCATCCGCCGCCTCTCGTTCCAGTCGTGAATTGATATCGGAAACATCGGCGTAGTAAGCTGACACAATCTCTTTGTACTGCTCGTGCGTAACGGAAATCCATCCTTCAGGTGGGTCCGTCTTGTCGTCGACTTCTCGCGAGTCTCGCGGGTAATTTGGTGGGAATCCTTTCGGGTTATATACTGGGTCACTTCCCCACGCCCTGTAAATTATCTTCATGTCAGTACTTCACGTAAACATCCGTGTAACCAACGTAAATATAACGCTGCCCTGATCCTACGTTCTTGACTATTCCGTGCGAAATATTCGATTGCCTGCTTGAGCCAGGAATGTTTGCGCCGGTCTCCGTTCCAACCAGTGTTCCGTTGATGTAGAATTTGACCTCCGTAGCACCTGCGTTTGCGTCGATTGTAAACGTTGTCCAGCTCGTGGTTGCGGCGACTGAAGTGTTCGCAGTTGTGGTGGTTGACGAGTTATTGGCGACCTTGCACTGCCAATTCCCGGAATTCACTCCATCAGAATACTCAAACCAAGCACCATCGACCGGTGTTGTCTGGTGATCGTATAATCCAACGTAGACTGTGAATGTTTCCGATCCTGTTGATAATGTTGGTATTTTTACCTTGTGCTCGATAACTGTTCGCCCGCATCCAAGAGCGAATTGGTTATTAGGTCCAAGATAGTGATGGCGATACGTATTGATTGCCGTTCCAGTTCCAAGGTACAGTATGCCAACTTCACCTGCCTCTGAGACAACTCCATTAACAATTCCGCTAGCTGAAAGAGAAGTCCAGTCATAGGGCTGGAAATTTATAAGGAAGTCCTGACGATATATGTAATGCGTCGATGGATGAACCCATTCGACACCTGCTGGGCCGTAGTAAAGAGTTGAACCTGAAAGCTTCGTCGGAGGCGCAAGCCTTGCAGCCGTGTTCGAGCCAGTTCCAACTGCTAAATCACCAGACGCGTCCCAGATGGTGTCCGTCGCAACGGATCCACTTCCGCCTACAATTGCAGTGCCGTCGGCCTTGGTGTACCAAGTGACTACCCAATTTCCAGAGCCCAAACTGTAGGCTCCGAAGCGATCCCCAGCAGCCGTGGTTATAGATGCCCCGCCGGGAATGATCAGTGATGTCGCGTTGTGCGTGAGTGTGAGCGCGCCAGTAAATCGGCCTTCTCGCTTCACCCCTGCCGCAACTGTTCCGAAGCTGGTGATCGTTGTTGTTCCGGTGATGCTGACTTTATCCGAAGCAACCGCGCCAAGGTCGGTTATGGTTGCGCTTGCAACTGTCGTCTCCGCAACTCTCAATGCGTCAAGCGCCGCTGAGGCTGTAGTTGCACCGGTGCCACCTTCCGCGACGCTCACAGTGGTTCCAACGCTCCAAGCGTCCGTACCTGTGCGCCTGGCGATGCCAGTTCCACTCAACCCCTCAACTGCGGAAAGGTCGTTAGCTAGCGCCAGCGTTGGATTACCAGAAACTCCGTCACCGTTTGAAACAGTTATGCCAGCGGCTGGAGCAGTTATGGTGCGGGTTGATGCGGTGCCAGTTCCGGTTCGCGCCATTAGACCATTCGCAGATAGTCCAGCTACAGCGGATAGGTCTGAATCGAAAGCCTGCACATCGGTTCCGATTGCGAGCCCAAGCGTGGTCCTTTGCGCGTTTGCATCGGCGTCGTCAACCAAGGCCCGGCCGGCGCTTGTGAACGTTGCCAGAGCCGCCGTCCCGGATCCCGTAAAATATGGGAGCCTGTCCGCCGCGCTCGTGAGCACAGCCAGTGCGGTGATCTCCGCGTCCGTCGCTTGGTACGCCGAGGATGCGGTGTAGGCCGCAGTTCCAAGCGTGCCACCCGTTCCGACGTTTAGCGTGCTCCCCGCCGTTCCAGTGAACGTCAAACCGTTCAACGTCGAGTTTGTCAACGTCGCCCCGTCGTTGAACACGGCTAGCCCGGTTCCGCTCTCGTTGCTCAATACACCAGCCAATTGCGCGGATGTGGTGGAAGAGAACACTGACAAGTTGTTCGCGGTATACGCCACCGTGCCGCCGCCGCCGAAAGTGATCGTGCTTCCGTCAGTGCCGGAGAGCGTGACTGTGTTTGCTGCCGAGAGCGTCTTTCCATTACTAACCGTAAGCGTGCCAGTGGAAGATGAAATGGTCAGCCCGTTATACTTTCCGGCTGTGATGTCGCCCGTAGTGTCGGCAATCGTGACTGCCGAGTTCTGCACTAGCTTTCCAGTTGTCCCGTCATACCTCACGACCGCGTTATCAGTTGAGCTCGCGGGTCCTACAACGTCTCCCGATCCTCCGCTACCTGCCGCAGAGAGCGTGGTTCCTGTCATGGTTAGACCAGAGCCAAGCGTGATTTCCTCTGGGGGGCCAGTGGTGGACGAATTGCGGCCGAGAAGCTTTGAGACTGCGGACACGTTCTGCATCTTGGCATAGGTGACGGCCCCAGCGTCAATGGTATAAGTTGCCCCAGAACCGCTAACAGTAATATCACCCTTATCTCCGTCACTTACTCCGCCAGACGATACAAGAGCCGCCCCACTTGCACGCTGGTAGCTCACGACGCGCCAATTTCCCGAGCCAATGCTATGAACTTCTGCAGTATCTCCTGCCGCAGTAACAATTGAAGCTGCGCCGGGAATTATTAATGACGTAGCGTTATACGTGAGCGTCAATGCACCCTCAAATCGGATGAACCTACGAATTCCAGCCTGAGCTGCGCCAAAGCTTGTGATCGTCGTGGTTCCGGTGATGAAGATTTTCTCCGATGTCGAAAGCGTCAACTGCATCGAACCGGCGCTTGCAATGCTCTGCTCCGGGCTGTTTGGGCTCAATGGTTGCCAAGCGTCACGATCGTAGAAGCGGAGGTTGTTGATCGAACCGGAGACGTAAGACAAGTGGCCAACGCCAGCGGTCGCAACATCTGCCGCCATCGGCTCAAGCCTCAACCCTCCTTGGTTTGGGATGGTGAGTTTCCGCGTGAGACTTTGAAGAGTTGTGCCCGTGGTCGTTGGGTCCGCTGTGTAAAATTGATACCCGCCGCTTGTTCCAGTGCCGGTTCCACGAGGGCCGAAAAAGAAGAACTGGCCAGAGCTTTTATCGGTTCCGCTCATGCTTTCACCGTTAAGCTGAGAACCTCGCGAGGTACCAGTATTAACGCTTGACCCCAGCGTGATTCCAACGTCCGTGGACGTACTGAACCATGAACCGTATCGGCGGGATGTGTTCAAGTCGTCCAAAATGAAGGTCTCAGTTCCAACCGTGGTGGAGACTGACGATCCGCTTGTTGTGTTTTTGAGCGTGAACAACTGAGAACCGCCCGCCTTTTCAACCTGCGCGTTTCCGCTCGTTAGGCTCAATAGTCGAGTTCCAGAGACAGCGAAATCACGTTGCGTCCAACTCGGCATGTACCAACCCGTGTTCACATCCGCCGCAGTTGTGAATTGAGGGGTCGCGATTTCAGGAAACGATCCAGTCGGGTTTGACCACGCCGTTTGGCCATTACTTTCCACAACCATCGTCACCTTCGCGCGGTTGTTGTACGCGGATGGTTGAAGATCGAAACCGTGCGTGAACTTGTTCCCGGATCCTGTTACGGCCGAGTATTGGTTGATTGCAACCGACGCGAAGAGTGTTGGGTCAGTCTTCTCAAAAAAGACGCCAACTCGATTCGTGTGCAGTGTGTCGATTACTCCGCCAGTTGGAGTAGGCTTCAACACGAGATGGTCAATCGCAAGCCAGTCCGTATTGATCGACGTTGTTGGACTAACAAACGGTGAGTAACCAGAGCCCAACATCAAGCCGTGTCGGACAGAGTTATCCGCGAACAGATATTTGATGTGCCCCCCAAGTGTCCGGTGGGAATAGACGTTGGCCAGCGCGGAAAACTCCGCCACGACGTTGTCGAATCGCCCGAGGTCTGGAACGCCATAGAGTCCGTAAGTTCCAGTATTCAGCCCAGGGTAGTCGATCACGTTTCCGGCCACGTATAGGCCGGAACCGGTAGAAGTAAGTCCGATGTCCGTGCCTCCAACCGTGGCGGAAACCTGAAACGTGTTCGCCGTCAAACCGGAAGAGCTGACATAGTACATCACGCCAGCGGACAAGCCTGTCGGGACAGTTGTCGCGCCGAAGCGAATGCCCGAGCCCGCAATGTACCCGTGAGCGTTCTTTGTGAATACGGCGGGTGTGGCGGCTGTGACAGTGAGCGAGCCCGACGACGGAAGGGCCTGATTTAGATCAAGGCTGTAGATTCCTTGGGCGAATGTGCCTCCGCTGAATATTAGATCAGAGGTGTTGTCGGGTCGAGCAAACGAGAACCCAGCGAATTTGTGACGAGTAGATCGAAGTGAGTTAAGTGGGGACAGGGAGCCGGAAACGCCAGGGCCGAATCTGAAGCCTGCGTGGAAGCGCCAACATTGGATGTCTTCCAACACCGGGTTGCCGGCACCAATCGTCGCCCCGGTTCTGAGGTTTTTGACGTTAATTCCAACGGTTCCAGCTAATGCCGGGTCGTTGAACGCTGGAGATACAGCGGTGAATTCATCAGTCACCCGAACCGGCCAGACCACCTTGCAAGCAATCGTCAGCTTGCCTCCTGAAGTTCCATTGATTGAGCTATACGCGTCCGTTTCAGGATCGAGGTTGACGGTTGTCTGCCCAGCCGCGCTCGACGTTGAAACGATCCGAGCGGATCCAAGGTATTCGTTGTTCGCATCGTAAAAGAAGCAAGTGTTGTTTCCCGGTCGGCGAAGAGTGTCATCGAGCGTTGGTGGCGCATCGGCGTCGGCGACCGCGAAGACTGTTCGCGAGGTTACACTTGTGATCGCCTTCTTGTTCCCTTGGTACGTCTGAGGATACCCGTTCAGAATGATGTGCTTTATGCCTCCAATTCTATAGCCCCTTGTAAGGTCAAACAAGCTGATGATGAATCCTGATCCTCCGTGTCGGATATTGAAAACCGTGTGGCCGGTAAAGTTTCCCCAAGACGCACCCGGCTTTCCTTCAAGGATCACGCCATCAGAAATCGTCACCGGAGAATAAAGGTCATAACTTCCAATACATCGCACGAAAAACGCGCCAGTGTAACCGCTTGTCCATGTGTTTCCGACTCGGGTTTGCCATCCGTAAGTAGGCTGTGACGCGAAGTCGATTGCCGCTTGAAGCGCGGTCGCCGAGTCAGCGACGCCAGTCGGGTCTGCTCCGAACCATACAGGGTCAATTTCCTTGTCCCACTTGCGATAAAGCCGCCCTGATCCCCACGCCACCACCATGCCCGTGTTGGTCGTCGTCGTCGCGCCGTAGTCGTACCACCATTCACCCCCTCGCCCGTCTTGCTCCGCGCTCCAACCATTGATCGTGATGTTATCAACATCATATGTCGGAGCTGTTGTGGATAGAAGCTGGTCAAGCGTCTTGTAGGTGATAGCTCCAAGCCATTTTCCGATAGTCGCCGTGTCGTTGGTTAGCCACGCTACAGGGTCGGCTTGATCGGACGTGCTCTTGACGACTCCAGAGCGGGTTGTGAGAGCGATGGCGTAGCTATTGGTTGCCGGTATGATTGAAGAGTTCCAAGAGAGCGCATTCGTGATACGCTCTAACAGTGTGTAGCTCGACGCGTTCGTTGGAACGTCGATGACGAATGGACGGTCCGCGCCTACTTGAACCCGATAGTTTCCTGGCTGAAGTTCAACGGAGAACAAGCCGTTGGTGTCAGTCCTAACAACGAAATCGCCACCCGTGACGAGGTTAGGGGTGTTCGGTAGCGGGGTCGACAACGGGCGAAGCAGAATAGGCCCACTGTATGGTCGATTGCTGTATGACTGGTAGACAGGCCCAACGATGGTTGCGGCGCGCCCTACGTGGAAAAGCGTCGCGAGAATCAGCGTCAAAAAGAGAGAGAATCGAATCATAGTCCTGCCATTGTGCTCCGCGTGAAAATTGGGGTCGCTCCTGGAATCAGTTCGATGCCGGCGCCGGTTTGCGCGTCCGGAGTGGTGTCTTCCGTGTCTGGAACCTCAACAGCGAGGTCTCCTCGCGAAACACGGTCAAGCCGCTCTCGCGCGTTGGCCAGTTCGTTGGCTTGTTGGTCCGTGAGTTGGATTCCAAGGCCTTGAGCCATGAGCCCGGCAATGATCCAACACGCGTCCGGGCGTAGGCTTTGCGGTATCTTGGTTGCGTCCTCGTCTAGTGTGTTGTCGCTCTTCGTCGCTACAGCCATCCTTACCTGTTGAACCACGTCAGCCGAGACGCGTGTGTAGCGGTCTACCTGGGTGTCACCTAGAGCAGCTGTGTCGATCGCGCTGACGAGTGCCGCAACGACGTAGTGTTCCAAGTCGGTTCGTGCGAGTGATACCCAGGACATAGATCAGAAAAAAGGGACCGGCACCGCCGAGCGAAGAACGGAACCGGCCCCGGTGTCGCCGAGATTAGCTGATTGTCAGCGTGCGAATGCCGCCGCTGTAGGTGATGGCCAACAGTTCGTTGGTTTCAACGCCAACGATCACGCGTTTGGCACCTTCCTCGTAGCGGAAGGCGGAAATGGGCCCGCCGCCGCTGGTTGGAGCCCAGAAGTATTTGATGTTGGACGGGTCCATCTTCATGCCAGACAAAGCGCGCCGGAAAAGGATAGCTTTGTTCGATCCAACGACCGTCTTTGTGGCCGTGGCGGATTGGTAGGTTGCAGTGACGCGCGCGGCTGTATCAAGACCAAGGTAGCTCGCAAGCTCTTGCTCGGTGAATCCAGCGTTGGCGAAACCGCCAGCCGTGGTCAACGCCCGAAGGGCGGTGCGGCGAAGAGTCCAAACAGATCGCGGATAAAGCGCGGTGTTCGGGTCCATGCCGGACACGCCTTGCGCCACGTTGATCTGCGTTTCCATATTGGCGTCCGCGTCGGCGGCGGAAGACCAAGTATAAGTCTGATCACCAGCCGCAGCGATCAACAACGCCGATGCGCGGCGAATCTGATTCAGCTTGAGCCGGTTTGTCAGGTACGCGACGGCGTCGTTCTCAGTCATCACGCCCTCGGCCAATTCGTCCTTGTCGAGGACCATGATCAAGCCGCGATTGGCGACCTGCGTGCTGACTTCAGTGTTGCCGAGCCGCACTTCCTTGAAGTCGCCACCGACTGCGCGGATATCGTCGGTGAGGTCGGATTTCAGCGCCTCGGCGTTGGTCCAAACCTTGTAGTTGAATCGCTTGGAAACCATCACTGGAGCGCCGGTATAGAGCATAAGCTCTCGCTCCAGCCCGGTGTTGTTCCATCCGCCGACGGCGAACGTGGTCAACGCTTGGTTGTATGCGCCGGCAGTGAATCGGGAATCGTTCGCTACATAGACTTGGCCATTTTCAAGGCCAGAGCCGGTGTCGTAAGGCATTTCGACAACGCGGGCATAGTCGCGCGCGTTGGAAATGTCTGTGACTTGTGGGAAGCTGTATTGAGGGCGGTATGTGGATCCGACCTCGATGCGTGGAAGATGCATTTTGATTTTCTCCTAGTCTGGTTGGTTGTTCAGTGGATTACACAGACTTGTTGTTGTAGCACGGCATAGCCTCGAATTCCTTGTCCGTGCCTGTCGCGCCGTTCGCGCAGGACTCGATTGCAACGCCGATGATCATTGCTTCAGCGCCGGTTGCCGTATTCTTCTTCACAGTGCCAGTGCCGCCAGTGACACCCACAAGGATGTCGCCGGGAGCGATTGCAGCGGACGCGTCGGAAGTGAACATCACAGTGCCAACGCCGCCTGACAGGAGCCGCACAGGACTGATTTCCGTTGCACTCACGCCGCCGTACAGAGTCACACCGAACGGATTGCCTGAATTGAAAATGGCAACGTTTGTGTCAAGTGAAGCGCCTTTCTGCACAAGCAAGTATTGCCCAATGGCTGTGTCTCCGTATCTGTTGATGATGCCGGTTCCACGTGTGCCCGAGTTCACGTCGTTGATCAACTCATGCCGACCATGAGTCATCAAGCGCCGGAGTGCTTCCAAGTTTTGCTTGGGGGACCAGTCCTGGCGGATCTTGGAGAGGTCGAATGTTTTGCCGAAGCCAAGGCCTCGAATGGTGCGATTGACTCGCCCGAGCGCAGAGCGGAGCAAGTCGTTTGTTTGGTGTTTCATGAAGGTGTGCTTGAGGTTGTTGTTACTGTTGCTTGGCGCGACTTGCCTCCTCGTCGACTTGACGCGCTGCGATCTCCCGGAGCATGGCTTCGGGAATCATTCCTTGGGCGATCTGTGCCCGCTTGACGAATTCCTTCTCTATAGCCTCCTCGCGCGCCTTAGATGCGCGGAATGCTTCGAGTTCTTTGCGCTCGGATTCGCTTACGGGATTGGGTTTCTGCGGATTGGTGGGAAGTGGGTCTGCCATAAGTGTGTATGGTTACTTGTTCAGCTCGGCCATGAGTTCAGGGTGTTCCGTGCAAGCGGCGCGATATGCATCGGTCCACGACTTGGATCGGTCCATGTCGGGGTTGATCTTGAGCAGTTCAGCCTGCTTCGCGTTTGCGAACTCAAGCAACTTAGACCCAGCGTCGTCCTTGTTGTTGGGGTTGCGTGCCCGGTTGCCGGAAGCGGCAGGGTTCGATTGGGTCTTCAGCTTTGCAGGAATCGCCTTTAGCGCCGGAGCCTCGTTGACGAAGTTGGTCTCAAGTCGCTTTGCCCAGAGAGGCTTTTCCGCCTCAGTGATCACGCCGGAAGTGAGCCGTTCATTGATCAAAGTTTCGATCTCAGCCTTGCGGGAAGCCTCGGCTTCGGTCTTCACCTTGGCGAGTTCCGCGTTGACGGTTTCCAGCGTCTTGCGCTCGTTCGCGAGTTGGGTTTCGGCAGTCGTTTTCGACGCCACGATGCCACCAATTGCCGAACCGATTTGATCGTCGGTGGCGTCATTGGAAAGCGTGATGCCGGCCGTGGCCAGCAATGCGATCAGTTTTGTTCGGTCCATAAAGTCTTTCTCTGTATTCAGCATCTCGGTGGGGAGATTCGGGTTAGGCGTCATGCCGATGGACGTGATGTTGATTGGCTCATAGACGGCCATATCCCCGCGTTTGCTGGTCAGCTTGACCGGCCAGCGACCGCTGAAATAGTACTTCTCAGGCTTATCCAGGATCTCCGCGCCCTTGGAGTTGAACATGGGTTTCACATAGAGCCCATTTTCCCGGACTTCCAAGTCCGCGAACATGCCAACCTGATCCTTCACCGGGTACTTATGCCCGGTCTGCGGATCGTCAGGATGCCCGAGGTAAATCGGTGAGCCGCGAAGCCAGCGCGACACTTTCCCAACCACGCTCCTGAACGCGTTTACCATCTCGGTTGCGTTCTCCTTTGTGATGCGCTGGATTACGGTCTCAGTCCGGCTTCCAATCTTCAGCGGGTATGCCGTGTCCCCGAAAGGTGCGAGCAACGCCCATCCATCTTCACCAAGAGCCACTTGGTTGCCGTTCACGAATTCCATGTTGTCACTCATGACTTAGACCTTCTGTGATGTACTTGCACCCGAAAGGAACGATGTGGCAAGTAGTTTTTCAATCTCGTGCGCCAGCTTGTCCGGGTTAGAGATTAGGTTTCGAGCCCTGTTATGCGTCGATGCGATGAAGTATTGAAGCCCCTTCAGTACTCCTTTCGGGTCATCCACCGACATAATAGACGTGAGTTCGCGCGCCACGGTTTCAAGCTCACTTGCGCGCGCCTTGGCCAAGCTCTTCTTCGCGTCCTCGATAAATTCGTTGGACATACCCAATTGATCGTTGGACATGTCGCCGGGAGGCGGTTCCTGCGGCGTTTGTGTCTGCTGTGGATCGTTTACAAGGTCATCGTCCGTTGAAGGCTCCGCGCGGCCGTAGCGTTCGCGCACGTCGGACACTGAGAGTGGGATTCCGAACTCGGTGAACATCTTGTCCACCGCGATGTCAGCTTGAACGTCCTGATTCTTAGACGGCACCAATACAAACTTGGCGAGGATAGGAGTGTTCTCGCCGTAGGTGTACTCTAAGACCATCTTGTCCACGTTGCGCTGTAGCGTCTCAGAGATGAGAGATGCGTCCGCACGCTCACGCTTTGAGTCCTCCTTTTGCTGGAGGCTGGCACCTTGACCTTGTCCGCTTCCGGCCGAGATTGTCGCGAGGTCACTGCCTAGGATCACGGTAACAATCGTCCGCTTCAGATCCTCATAGAGAGCTTGGAAAGTGCCATCCCCGCTTCGGTCTAGCGTTGGGAATTCGAGTGATGCCCCGTTGTTCATCACAAGCGCCCAGTCCTCAGTGATGCTGCTCGCGGCTTCCACTGCGGCGTCCCAATTCGCGGATCCAGGCGCGGCGTCCGTCTTCATCACCGGCAAAGGCATCCCGTAGCGCGCGCAGAAGCGGACCCAAGCTTGCAGAAGCTCCTTCTTGTATAGCCAGAGGCTTGTAACCGCCTCCATGAAGTTGTCGGAAGCAGTGACAAGCCACTCGCCCGGCTTCATCTCAATGCCGTAGGTCTGCCAATCGTCGAGAATGAACCGAAGCTTTCCAGTCGTGTTCTCGAACCAGTACAATGGGCAGAAGCGGAACTCCGCGCTCAAAGTGCCGTCAACGCGTGGTTTCCATGTGATTTCGTGGACCGCCCATCCCTTGGCTCTGGCGTCCAGCATCTGGCGCGAAAGTAGACCTACCCCACCGTTCGAGTCCTGACGATAAACGTCC
>ERZ650308.712-NODE-712-length-17922-cov-8.775172_pt1 | contig 17922 bp, 19 predicted proteins | sample MGYA00376244_ERZ650308 | MGnify/ENA primary metagenome ERZ650308 (study PRJEB26733, sample SAMN07839295) | wastewater metagenome | biome: small river; feature: stream; material: water | place: USA: North Carolina | collected 2016-04-26 ... | reverse complement strand
TTAGAGCTAATCGATTAAATATTAAGAAGCTATGCTGCATAAAAAATGGTGGAAAGTCTTTTCGTTTATTTTGCTTTTGTACACTTGTACCTATGGCTTCTTGGTGAAAGTTCCTAAGTTAGACGACCGCATGCAAGAGTCTATCCGTAATTTTTTCTTCCACGTTCCTATGTGGTTTGGGATGATGATTCTTTTATTTGTGTCTCTTGTGTATTCAATTAAATATTTAAGGTCATCCAGTTTAGTTCATGATGTGTACGCGCAAGCCTATGCAGCAATGGGATTAATTTTTGGAGTTCTAGGTATCATCACTGGCGCTTTATGGGCCAACTATCAGTGGGGAAGTCCTTGGGTGGGTGATCCAAAACAAAATGGTGCTGCAATTGCTTTATTAATCTATTTCGCTTATTTCGTTTTGAGAGGTAGTTTGGTAGATGCAGAAAAAAAAGCGCGATTATCTGCAGTCTATAATATTTTTTCATTTTTCATGTTATTCCCAACACTTTGGATTTTGCCAAGATTGACAGAGTCATTACATCCAGGAGGACAGGGTAGTGATGGGAATCCAGGCATCAATGGCAAAGATATGTCGGCGAATATGCGTACGGTATTTTATCCTGCAGTAATAGGTTGGACCTTACTAGGGGTATGGATTACTACATTAAAAATTCGTGTACAAATGATTCAATTAAAAAAAGAAGGGCTTTTATAATTTAGCAAATTCAAACATTCATAATATGTTCACCTTATTACAAGCACAAGAAGCAGCAACAAAAAGTATCATGTTGCAGGACGGTAAAATCTACTTAGTAATGGCAGTAGTTTGTATCGTTCTCGTTGGACTTTTTACTTATGTCGCTTCAATTGATAAAAAAATTAAACAACTAGAAAAATAAAAGTATATGTCAACAAATCCTGAGTACAGTTTTTTTCAGAGTGTAGAAAAAAGTTTCGACAAAGCATCTAAGTTCACCCAATGGGAGAATGGATTATTAGAGCAAATTAAAGCGTGTAATAGCATCTACAGTATGCGTTTTCCAGTGAAGATGGATGACGGCAGAATAGAAGTAATTGAAGCATATAGAGTACAACACTCTCAGCATAAATCTCCATGTAAAGGGGGTATCCGTTTTAGTATGGCAGTGAATCAGGATGAAGTGATGGCATTGGCTGCTTTGATGACTTATAAGTGTGCTATTGTGAATGTACCATTTGGTGGTGGTAAGGGTGGTATTAAAATTAGCCCAAGAACTTTGAGCGCATACGAATTAGAAAAAATCACAAGAAGATATACAGCTGAATTAGTGAAGAAAAACTTCATAGGCCCTGGTATTGACGTGCCTGCTCCAGATTACGGAACAGGTGAGCGTGAAATGGCTTGGATCGTAGATACTTACCAATCATTGAAGCCAGGTGAGATTGATGCAGCTGGTTGTGTTACAGGTAAGCCTGTGTCATTAGGTGGTGTGAGAGGACGTAAAGAAGCAACAGGCTTAGGTGTTTTCTATGGCGTAAGAGAAGTTTGTTTGATGGAAGATGTAATGAAGAAACTAGGCCTTACAGTAGGCATTGAGAATAAGCGTGTAATTGTTCAAGGTTTGGGTAATGTGGGTTATTTCTCTGCAAAATTCTTTAGATCACATGGTGCTAAAGTTGTTGCTATTGCTGAATACGAGGGTGCAATTTATTGTGCAGATGGATTGGACGAAGAAGCAGTATTCCAACATAGAAAAGCAACTGGAAGTATCTTGAATTTCCCTGGTGCAACTAATATCGAGAAGAGTTCAGATGCATTAGAAATGGATTGTGATATTTTAATTCCAGCAGCTTTAGAAAATGTAATTGACAAAAACAATGCACCAAATATCAAAGCGAAAATAATTGGAGAAGCAGCGAACGGTCCATTGACACCTGAAGCAGATGATATTTTAGCAAAGAAAGGTGTATTGGTAATTCCTGATATGTATTTAAATGCTGGTGGTGTTACCGTTTCTTATTTTGAGTGGTTAAAAAACTTAAGCCACGTAAGATATGGTCGTTTAGAAAAACGTTTCACTGAAAATGCGAACATCAATATCATCAACCAAATTGAAGAATTAACTGGTAAGAAAGTGAGTGCTACAGAAAGAGCTGTGATTGCTCATGGTCCAGATGAAATTGATTTAGTGCATAGTGGTTTGGAAGAGACAATGATCACTGCCACTAGAGAGATCATGGATATTTGGAATGCCAATCCAGCTATTCCAGATATGAGAACTGCAGCTTATGTATGTGCTATTAATAAAGTAGCTACATCTTACACAGAGTTAGGAATTTTCCCTTAATCTTTTAAAGGTTTTGGTCTACATAATTGGGGAAGCGATGCAACATATGCAGCTTCCCCAATTTTATTTCTGCCCCAATCGTTTCATGACCATTGGAGGCAATTAAATAAGTTGCATCTAATACTTGTTGATACTGTAACAGTTGAAGGATTGTTTTTTCTGTAAGCGGCGTATTGGCTTCTTTGCATTCAAGTATCATCCAAGGCTTTTCTTCTTGGTAAATCAAAATATCAAATCTTTTATTCAATGCGCCTAATTGGATTGTTTTTTCAATTGCAATGAGCTCTGCTGGATATTTGCAAACCTGAATCAAGTACTGTAATAAATTTTGCCTAACCCATTCTTCTGGGCTTAGAACGACCCACTTTTTCCTACAAGGGTCAAAGATCTGGTCTTTACCATTGATAGATTGTACTTTGAAGTCATAATTTGGGAAGTCAACTAAAATCATGGATTGAGAAAAAAAATGGTATTTTTACAAAATTATTAGACCAAAGATAGGCTTATGAAAACAAAAGAAGAAATCGTAGAAAACTGGTTACCTAGATATACTGGGGCAAGTTTAGATCAATTTGGTAAATATATCTTATTGACCAATTTTAGCAATTATGTAAAAATGTTTGCAGAAAGACATCAAGTAGAAGTCGTAGGAGTAGATCGCCCAATGCAGTGTGCCACTGCAGAAGGGATTACGATTATTAATTTTGGTATGGGAAGTCCAGGTGCTGCAACGATCATGGATTTGTTAACTGCCATTCAACCAGAAGCGGTTTTATTTTTAGGTAAATGCGGTGGTCTAAAGAAAAGAAATAAAGTAGGAGATTTAATTTTGCCGATTGCAGCGTTAAGAGGAGAGGGAACATCTAATGATTATTTTCCGCCAGAAGTACCAGCAATGCCAGCCTTTGCTTTACAAAAAGCAATCTCAACAACTATCAGAGACAATAATGTAGATTATTGGACTGGTACTGTATATACAACAAACAGACGTGTTTGGGAACACGATGAAGAATTTAAAGCCTATTTAACTAAAGTAAGAGCTTATGCCATAGATATGGAAACAGCAACCATTTTTACTGTAGGATTTTACAATAAGATTCCAACCGGTGCTTTATTATTGGTGAGTGATTCTCCTATGGTGCCAGAAGGTGTTAAAACTGAAGCTAGTGATAGTAAGGTAACTGCTGAATTTGTAGATCGCCATTTATCTATTGGTATTGAATCATTGAAGCAATTAATCAATGATGGATTAACAGTAAGACACTTGAAATTCTAGTTGGAACTAATCCTTCCAAAGGAAGGGAAAATCATAAGAGAGAAAGCAATAAAAAAATAAATTTATTGCTTTTTTTATTGCTATTAATCCTTCCAAAGGAAAGGGAAAAGAATATACGCAAGTGCTACAATCATGATGTCGAATCCAACTAGTAATCCTACTAGTTGAGGTAATCCATTTTGTACAATATCTGAAAATGCGATATTCGCGATCTTCATCAATAAAAGTAGTTGAGGAATTATCAATGGGAATCCTAGTATTGCCATTATAGCTGAAGGCTGTTGCGCTTTGGCTGCTATAGCTGCTAAAAAGCTAAATACCAAACTTAAACTAATTCCACCTAAACAACTCAATCCAAAGAAGAGTAAAATATGTGTCAATGGGTTACCTAAAAGTACCATGAATAGCATCAAGCTCAATGCACTCATTGCGCACATCAATAAACTATTAAAAATAAGTTTTGAAAAAATGAAATGAACAGGACTCACAATGGAATAGAAATAAAGCATACGTCCTTTACCTTCTTGTAAAAAACTTCTTGCTACTGCATTGATACAAATAAATAATAAAGTAATCCAGTACAGGCCATTCCAAACTTTATCTTCTGGAAGGCCCATGGTTAAATAGATTACAAATGTTGTAGACGCTAAATAGATCAGAATGCCAAAAAAAGTATACTGCTGCCTCCATTCAAGAAGCAGGTCTTTTTTTAATAGGGTACTGATATTTTTAAGCGATGCTTTCATCTAAGTTCTACGTTATTTTGCTGCGCAAATTCTACATCTTGGTTCGTAATTATTTTTCTCACCTAGAACAACTGTGCCTTCTTCATCACTTGTTCTATGAGAGATATTTGCCAAATGGCCACATTGAACACAGATCGCATGTAATTTGGTAATAAAGTCTGCAATCGCTAAAAGTTGTGGCATAGAGCCAAATGGCTTGCCCATATAGTCCATATCTAATCCTGCGACAATTACACGTTTTCCTTGCATGATTAGGGTTTCGCAAACGCGAACAATTTCATCATCAAAGAACTGTGCTTCGTCGATACCTACTACATCTGCGTGTTCCGCTAATAATAAAATATTTTTAGCATGGTCAATTGGCACAGATGGGATAGAGTTTGCGTCATGACTTACAACTTTAACAGTATCATATCTTGTATCGGTTGCAGGTTTGTAAATTTCAACTTTTAAATTCGCTATTCTTGCTCTTTTAAGTCTTCTAATTAACTCTTCGGTTTTGCCGCTAAACATACTACCGCAAACCACTTCTAACCAGCCTCTTTTTTCTTTTGAAAAGTTTTGTTCAATAAACATAGACAATAATGCAATTTCTTTTTCGTTCTTAAATAAATCCTTATTCTTTAATTCCTTCAAAAGTAGACATTCCTATGGAAAGAGTTGCCGCTTTGGTTGAAAAATTAACCAAACAATTGGCCGAAAAGGCAGACAAAAGCCAATTAAAACAAACGGCAGTGCAATTGCTAGCGGAATTATCAGAAACGGATCAATTTCAACACCTTCCAAATAATGTGTCCGTGATGATGCCAGGTGGACTAGATAGGAAAATCGAACCTGAAATGAATGTACAATCTGTAGAAGTTCGAATTCCAAGTTTGCCAAAATTAGAGTCAGTAAACCAAGTTGCCTCAACCAGTCCAATTGCACCAGTTACTTTGCCAACTGAAATCAATGCCACAGTATCTACTTCAGAACTTCAAGAAAAATTAGCTTTAGAGCCAATTAAAGATTTAAAGGCTGCAATAGGTATCAATGATAAATTTCAATTTATTGAAACCCTATTCGGAAAGGATGAAAAAGCATTTGAACAAGCGATCAAGTCGATCAATGCATTTAAGATTTATGCAGAAGCGCAGTTTTGGATTAAATCCAATTTAAAGGAAAAGTATCAATGGGATGATACAGCAGCTGAGGTTAAAGCTTTTGAACTTTTGGTGAAGCGTAGATTTGCTTAATATAATCCATCGTTTTTTGAGTAGCACCTGCATTGATTTGAACATAATTTGCAGCAGCATCACTCATATTTTTACAATAGGCACTATCATTGATAAGCTGCTCAATTGTCTGGTTTAAAACTGCTTCATTTTCAATTTTAATACCACCTTTTGCATTACGCAATCCAACTGCCTCAAGGTATTTAGCATCATTAGGCCCCCAAATAACTGGCTTGCCAAAAGCAGCAGCTTCTAATACATTGTGAATACCATCCTTTGTAAACCCACCACCTATATAAGCAATCTTCGCGTATTGATATAAGTTTCTTAACAATCCAATTTGGTCGACAATCAATACAATTGGTCGCGCCATTTTTTGAGCGCTCTTAAGCCATTCAGATAATAAGATAGAATTTGAAAAATGAGCTTGGCAGGCTTTAATTGAACTTGCATCCACATGGTGGGGCACAATGATCCAGTTGAGTTCTTGCCATTTTGCTGTAATAGGTCCAAGGAGCTTATGGTCTTGTTCCCATGTACTTCCTGCAACCAGGCATTCCGTCTTAGCAAGTTTTTCTATCCAATCGATCGCTAGTTTTTCGGCAACAATTTCAACCACACGATCAAATCTTGTATCACCACTGATGCTTAATTGAGTTTGATTCAAAATTGGAGCAACCAAAGTTGCAGATCTGCTATCCTGAACCATTATGCCTGTAAACAACTGCAACATCTTACGATAAAATCCGCCATAGTATTTAAAGAAAATTTGATCAGGTCTAAAAATAGCAGAAGCTAAGATGGTAGGAATATTTTGTTGCGCAGCAATTTTCAAATAATAATACCAAAATTCGTATTTGATAAACACGATGCATTGAGGTTGAACCATTTCCATCCATTTTACTGCAGCCATTGGACTATCCATGGGTAGATAAGTAACAAAATCTACATTCGGGTCATGTTTGCGGTGTAGGTAGCCAGAAGGTGAAAAAAAGCTTACCCAAATTTGATGCGATGGGTATTGTTTTTTAAGTGCGATAATGATTGGAAGCCCTTGTTCAAATTCGCCATAAGAGGCGCAGTGTACCCAAATGATTGGGCCCTTAATTTGAAGGCTTAAATGCTGTATTTCTTGCCAAACAGCAGCTTGTCCATTGACCCATTGTTTAGCCTTCTCATTAAATGGACTAATGAGCTTCGCAAGGATTGGGTAAAGCCATATAAAAATTCGATATAGTATCATAAAAATGGGCTATTGCAAAGATGGGATACAATGGGGGGATTTCCACCTTTTTGGCCATTTTATTGTAATTTTGGCAAAATTCATTGGATGCGAAAAATACAAATGGTGGATACTAAAAATCAGTATCTAGCCATCAAAGAAGAAGTAGATCAGGCCATACAAACTGTATTGGATAGTGCCGCTTACATTAATGGTAAAGCAGTACAAGATTTTTCAAAAAATTTAGCCGACTATTTAGGGGTACAACATGTGGTGCCTTGCGCAAATGGAACTGACGCCCTTCAGATAGCCATGATGGCATTAGACCTACAACCAGGAGACGAAGTCATCACGCCTTCCTTTACTTATATCGCTACAACAGAAGTGGTGGCTTTATTAAAATTAACGCCGGTTTTTGTGGACGTTGATCCTGTGACTTATTGTATGGATATTGAAAGCTTAAAGAAAGCGATCACACCAAAAACAAAAGCGATTGTACCAGTTCATTTATACGGACAGTCTGCGCCGATGGAAGCAATTTTAGCCATTGCGAAACAACATAATTTATATGTGATAGAGGATAACGCACAAGCTATAGGTGCTGAATATACCTTCTCAGATGGTACAGTTAAAAAAACTGGAACCATGGGACATATTGGTGCGACTTCTTTTTATCCAAGTAAAAACTTAGGGGCATTTGGAGATGGTGGTGCTTTATTCACCAACGACAAAGTTTTAGCAGATAAAATGGCGATGATTGCCAATCATGGTCAATCTGCACGTTATTATCATGATGTAGTGGGTTGCAATTCAAGATTGGATTCCATACAGGCCGCTATCTTGAATATTAAATTAGCAAGGTTAGACGCGTATAATAAAGCAAGACAAGCGGTTGCAGCATTTTATACCAATGCATTTGCAGGTATAGAAGCGATTGTAACGCCAGCAATTGCTGATTATACTACCCATGTGTTTCATCAGTATACGATGCAATTGAAAGGGGTAGATAGAGATCAATTCATTGCACATTTAGCTGCAAAAGAAATTCCTTGTATGATTTATTATCCAGTGCCAGGACATTTACAAAAAATGTTTGCTACAGGACAAGAAAGTCAATGGGATTTAAAAGTGACAGATCAATTAACACCTTGTGTTTGTTCTTTGCCTATTCATACGGAAATGGACACTGAGCAATTGAATTATATCGTGGAAGGTGTTCAATCTTTTTTTAAATAATCGTCTTTAAATATTTATAGATGAAAATAGCAGTAGTAGGCACAGGGTATGTAGGTTTAGTGACAGGTACTTGTTTTGCAGAGACGGGGAACAAAGTGACTTGTGTAGACATTGATAAGTCTAAAGTAGAAAAACTGAGTGCAGGACAGATCACGATTTACGAGCCAGGTTTAGAGAAAATCTTTTTAAGAAATATTAAAGAGGAGCGACTAAAATTCACCACCAATTTAGAAGAAGCGGTGGAGGATGCAGAGATTATCTTTTTAGCATTGCCAACACCTCCTGGAGCCGATGGTAGTGCGGATTTAAAATATGTATTGGGTGTAGCGGATCATTTGGGAAAGATTTTAAAGGGCTATAAAGTCATTGTGAATAAGAGCACTGTACCAGTGGGTACTGCCGACAAAGTGAGTGCAGCGATTGCAAAAAACTATACTGGTGAATATGATGTAGTGAGCAACCCTGAGTTTTTAAGAGAAGGTGTGGCAGTGGATGATTTTATGAAACCAGACAGAGTGGTGGTGGGTACAAGATCAGAAAGAGCGAAGAAATTAATGAGTGATTTATATGCGCCATTTGTAAGACAGGGCAATCCTGTAATCTTTATGGACGAGCGTAGTTCAGAGTTAACGAAATATGCTGCTAATAGTTTCCTTGCAACGAAGATTTCTTTCATGAATGAGATCGCACAATTATGTGAGCGCATGGGCGCGGATGTTGACATGGTAAGAAGAGGAATTGGAAGTGATGATAGAATAGGAAAAAGATTTTTGTTCCCTGGTATCGGTTATGGAGGATCTTGTTTTCCAAAAGATGTACAAGCATTGATCATGTCATCGGATGAAGTGAACTATGCTTTTGAGATTTTAAAAGCAGTGGAGAAAGTGAACGCGAATCAAAAACTACATTTAGTAGAAAAGATCAAAGCTTATTACAACGGCAACTTACAAGGTAAACAAATTGCTTTGTGGGGATTGGCGTTTAAGCCGAATACAGACGATATAAGAGAAGCGCCAGCCTTGAGCATCATTGATGCTTTAATAGCATTGGGTGCAACGATTACTGCATATGATCCAGAGGCGATGCCGAATGTCAAAGCACAGATTGGCGACAAAATCAACTATGCCGAAAACCAATACCAAGCACTTACAGGTGCGGAGGTTTTGATCATCGCTACAGAGTGGAGTGAGTTTAGAACACCGGACTTTGAGCGCATGGAAAAAGAAATCAAGCATAAGATCATCTTTGATGGAAGGAATTTATTTGATGTATACAAGATGAGAGAATTAGGATACCATTATGAGAGTATTGGTAGAAGTGAATTAAAATAACAACAACCATGTCTCAAAAAAGAATATTAATAACGGGTGCTGCTGGATTTTTAGGATCCCATTTGTGTGATCGTTTTATCAAGGAAGGGTACTATGTGATCGCGATGGACAATTTGATCACAGGGGACTTAATGAATATTGAGCACTTAAGATCGAATCCAAATTTTGAATTCATCCACCATGACATCACGACGTTTATAGATATCAAAGGAGACTTGGATTATATATTACATTTTGCATCCCCAGCTAGTCCGATAGATTATTTAAAAATACCTATTCAAACTTTAAAGGTAGGTGCGATGGGTACCCACAATTGTTTAGGTTTAGCCAAAGCAAAGGGGGCAAGAATATTGGTGGCAAGTACAAGTGAAGTCTATGGAGATCCATTAGTGCATCCACAAACAGAGGAGTATTGGGGGAATGTAAACCCAGTGGGTCCAAGAGGGGTGTATGATGAAGCAAAACGTTATATGGAATCCATCACCATGGCGTATCATACCTTCCACCATGTAGAAACAAGAATCATTAGAATCTTTAATACCTATGGTCCAAGAATGCGTCTGAATGATGGTCGTGCATTGCCTGCCTTCATTGGTCAAGCATTAAGAGGCGAGGATATGACGGTGTTTGGAGATGGTTCTCAAACAAGAAGCTTCTGCTATGTGGATGATTTAGTAGAAGGGATTTATAGGTTATTATTAAGTGACTACTCAAGTCCAGTGAATATCGGCAACCCGCATGAAATTAGCTTAAAGGATTTTGCAGAGGAGGTATTGAAGCTAACAGGATCCACTGTAAAGATCGTGTATAAACCTTTGCCGGTGGATGATCCCAAGCAAAGACAACCAGATATCACTAAAGCAAGAACGATCCTAGGTTGGGAACCTAAAGTAGATCGCGCAGAAGGTTTAAAGAAAACCTACGATTACTTTAAAGCATTGCCACCAAGCGAGTGGACGAAATTGCCTAAAGAATTTATTTCAAAATAATTATCCATTCATGACATTGCGCAAAATACTTATTACTGGAGCGAATGGACAATTGGGTTGGGAGTTAGCTCAGCTAGCTGCAACTTATCCAGCATATGAATTTGTATTGGTGGATCGAACTCAATTGGACTTATCGCATCCTGAAGCATTTGAACAAATCATCGATGACATTGCACCAGATTGCATTATTAACACAGCAGCTTACACAGCAGTAGATAAATCAGAAACGGAAAAAGAATTGGCGTATACAGTGAATGCAAGCGCTGTTCAAGAATTGGCAATTATTTGCAAAAAAATGGGCATACCATTGATCACTTATTCGACAGATTATGTGTTTGATGGCGCCGCAACTGAACCATATTTGCCCAATACAAAATTAGACCCAGTTAATTATTATGGATCCACTAAAGCAACAGGAGAAGCATTGGCATTAGAAGCGAATGAGCAAACTATTGTGATTCGTACCTCTTGGGTATTCAGTACGCATGGTAATAATTTTGTGAAGACGATGTTGCGTTTAATGAAGGAAAAAGAAAGCTTAAATATTGTTGCAGACCAAAAAGGTCGTCCAACTTATGCAAGGGATCTAGCTAAAGCGACAATGCAAATTGTGCAGGCAATTGCTACTGGTCAGTCCATTTCGGGTATTTTTCATTATGCCAATCAGGGGGAAACTACATGGTACGATTTTGCAGTTAAAATAAAGGAAATTGCTGGTTTATCTTGTAAGCTGAATCCAATTGATACCGAAGCATTCCCAACCCCCGCAAAACGACCTAAATACTCGGTTTTAGACACACAGAAAATAGAAGCGCTATTGCCTTCGCCTATCCCAAATTGGGAGACTGCTTTACAAACCTGTATTCAAGAATTAGGATAACTGATTGCCGTCATAGTTTTACATTAAGACTTATTTTAAATTAGTAGAAATTATACTACTATGAAAAACAAAGTATTGATTGCAGTAGATTTAAGTGAAACTTCAAACGACATTATTCAACAAGGGATTGACTTAGCCATTAAAATGAATGGGTATGTCATTTTATGTGCCATTATTCCTGTTTATGTGGATTATTTACAGACACAACTAGCCATGATTCCTCCTCAGTTAGATGAGGTTTACAAAGCGCAAGAGCAACATGCTAATAAAATATTTGAAGAGATTAAGTCAAAGAATGCAGGCGTGACTTTTGACACCCATGTGGCTATTGGAAATCCTAAGTTTGATATTATGGATTTAGCCGCAAAACAAAAAGTGGACTATATCGTGGTGGGAACACATGGTCGTACCGGTTTGTCACATACAATTATGGGAAGTACTGCAGAATATATTGTGCGACACGCAACAGTTCCTGTATTGGTGGTGCCAATGAAAAGAGAGGTGCACTAAGCTTTAACAAAAGAAGCGAGCTTTTTACCTAATCTTGTCTCTATGAAATATTGAGTAGCCCAAGAATAGAGTACTAAGACAATTAACAATATACCAATACTGATTGCTTTTTTAGTTTCACCATTTGTGAACTGAATCCATCTGAATAATTTAGGAATTAAAAAGCCAATGACAAATGCATGGTTTAGATAGACAGAATAAGAGATCTTCCCCAAAAAGATAAACGGTCTTGTTTGAAGTAATTGACTTAATAATCCGTTTGTTTTTAACAATACTAAGATGAATGTGGCAAATGCAATGGGAATTAGAAATTGAAGCAGTACTATCAACATTGGTTGTTCTAGACTTGCAGTATAATGGTAATACATTAAAGCTGTAATACCTAATAGTACAAGCACTTCGGCGTGGTTGCTTAAGCTTATTTTTTTGGATGCAGCGCTATATACAAAATAGCCAAGATTAAAACAAGCAAGGCCTCTTACAAAACCAAACGAGCCTGTTTGAAAATAATTCTGTTGCGTTGCAAGAAGTACAAAACATCCTAGCGTTAATAGGCCTAGTAGCATTGGTTTTCTTTTTTGCATGGCCAATATGGAGCAAAGACCAAAAAACAGGTAAGAAATCATTTCACTCGAAATTGACCAAGAAGGGTAGTTCATACCAATATTTGAGCTAAGAATGGGGGTTGCGTTAGTAAGTAATAATGTATCCAAAGCCAGTAAGATATTTCGATTGTCAAAGTGTGGATGTACAAAATACCAGTACATAAAGGTGGAGAATAATAGTAATGGATATAAGCGAATGAATCTTTTTTTGAAGAAGGTGTAAAATTGATCAAGTGTTGCTAATCGTTGATCATAAGTAAATGAGATCACGTAACCGCTAAGGATAAAGAAAAAATCTACAAATATATAGGACTCACGAACAAAGAAATTGTCTACAATAAACTGCGGTGCATTGTGTTTGTTGAAATGAAATAACACTACAAATAGCGCAAATAGTCCACGAAGGCCGTCTAGTTTATGAATGCGGTTCATAGGGTAATGTTCAATATTTGAAAAGGATTAGCTCCCTTTGGTCGCTGATCCTTTTATGTAGGAAAATCCCAACATAATAAAGGATTGACCTCGCTTTGCTCGGCCATCCTTTTTGTAGGGAAATCCCAACATAAAAAGTCCTTCGAAAATAGGGATGTTTTATACCTAATCTCAAATTTATTTTCTACTTCGAGCAAGTTGCGTTGCAACTTTCACAAATCTGCTTCAATCCGAAATCCAAGCAAGTTGCGTTGCAACTTATACAAACCTGTTTCAATCCAAATAACGAGCGAGCTCGTATTTGTCTTGGCACAGCTTTGTATCCGCTTCGCTCAGTGCTCGCATTTGTTTTGTCGCTCCATTGACTTCGCTTCGCTCAGTGCTCTACGTCCTTCACTTTACCTATGGGCATAAAAAAGGCCTCAACTTTCGTTAAGGCCTTTTCTTTGGTTGCCTGACCTGGATTCGAACCAAGACAAACTGCACCAAAAACAGTCGTGCTACCGTTACACAATCAGGCAATCCTCTAGCCATTCTTAGAATGGAGTGCAAAAATAGGGGTAGACACAAAAACTTCCAAATTTTTATTGCCTTAACTTAACAATATCTTCAAATTGGCTTAACTTAAAGCTAGATTTTTTAATTAAAAATTAAACAACCGCCTTATGCGTTTAAAAATTGCCAGATTTGTTTTAATTATTACTAGTATCATTAGCTTATCATTTATGCAGGAAGGAAAGAAAAAGATTGTATTTTTTGGTGATTCTATCACAGAATTAGGGGTCAAAAAAGGGGGTTATATTGATCTTCTGAACAATCGAATTGTGGGCAATGGACAAACGAATCAATTTGAATTATTGGGGGCAGGCATTGGGGGAAACAAAATATATGACCTGTATTTAAGACTAGAAAAAGATGTATTGAGTAAGGATCCCAACGTCGTAGTGGTATGGGTAGGGGTGAACGATGTCTGGCATAAATCTATGATGGGCACGGGAACCGATTATGATAAATTTGGGTTGTTCTATGACGCATTGGTGCAAAAAATTCAAGCAAAAGGCGCAAAAGTAATTTTGGTTACGCCTGCGGTTATAGGAGAGCGATATGATCAATCCAATCCACAGGATGGGGAATTAAATTTATACGCCAATTGGATCCGTAAATACGCTGCAGCGCATCAAATTAAGTTAGTTGATTGCAGAAAATTATTCTTAGACTATAGCGCAAAAAATAATCCTAAGCAGGCTGACAAAGGCATCCTTACTTATGATCGTGTTCACTTAAATGATGCAGGAAATCAGTTGGTCGCAGATGCAATCTGGGAAGCAATCAAATAAAATTTACAAATCAGACAACGCTTATTCGGCAATTACTAAATAATAATTCTTCTTTCCTTTTTGAATTAAAAGGTACTTGCCTTGTAATAAATTTTCGGTTGTAAGTTGTGTAGTTTCTGGACTTATTTTTTCTTTGTTAAGTCCTAAACCACCGCCCTGCCACATTTTTCGGGCTTCTCCCTTGCTTGGGAAGATAGCAGTGTCTGCTAATAAATTGATTAAGTCATAACCTTCCTTAAGTGCAGACAATGCAATGGTCACTTTTGGCACGCCTTCCATTACTTGTAATAATTGCGCTTCGTTTAAAGACTGTAAAACTTCAGTAGTCGCATTGCCAAATAAGATTTCAGTGGCTTCTATTGCAAATTTTAAATCAGCTTCGCTATGTACAAATTTAGTCAATTCAGCAGCTAACGCTTTTTGTAAAATTCTTTGTTGTGGTGCAATTGCATGTTCTGCAATTAGCGTATCAATTTGAGTAGGTTCAAGTAGGGTGAATATTTTAATCCATGTGGTTGCATCTTCATCACTTGCATTTAACCAGAATTGATAGAATTGGTAGGGAGAAGTTTTTGTTGCGTCTAACCAGATATTTCCTTTTTCAGTTTTTCCAAACTTGCCACCATCTGCTTTTTTTATCAAAGGACAAGTAAATGCAAAAGCCTCTCCGCCCATTTTACGACGGATTAATTCTGTACCTGTTGTGATATTGCCCCATTGGTCACTACCACCCATCTGTACTTTACAGTTTTTGTTTTTATACAACCAATAGAAATCATATCCCTGAATTAATTGGTAAGTGAACTCAGTGAAGCTCATTCCAGTATCCCCTTCAATTCTTTTTTTCACGCTGTCCTTCGCCATCATATAATTGACAGTAATGTGTTTACCAACTTCTCTAATAAAAGAAAGGAAATTAAAATCTTTAAACCAATCGTAATTATTAACCATTTCAGCAGCATTGGTTTGCGTGCTATCGAAATTCAAGAAATGTGATAATTGTTTTTTAACACCAGCAATATTGTGTGCTAAGGTTTCCTCACTTAATAAATTACGTTCTTCGCTTTTACCGCTAGGATCGCCCACCATGCCAGTTGCGCCACCTACCAAAGCAAAAGGCTTATGTCCTGCTTTTTGTAAATGCACCAATAATAAAATTGGGACAAGGCTACCAATATGTAAGCTATCAGAAGTAGGATCAAAACCAATATAGCCGGATACCTGTTCTTTTTCGAACAATTCTTCTGTACCTGGCATAATATCTTGAATCATACCTCTCCATCTTAATTCTTGGATCAATGTCATAGTGGGTTACTTTCGGCAAAAATAACTAACAAAAAGCAATAATTTTGCATCATGCAGCTAACAAACCAAATTCAAGGGGAGGGAACTAGGATTGCCCACTTCTTTTTAGATACCCTTTTTATCTTTATAGGAAGCTTTATTGCATACCGATGGTATAATTTCAACGTGTTCTTTTATGGATATCCGCCAATTCGTTTTGGTGAGTTCTTCTTCATATTCTATTTAGTGTACATTTTTTTATTTGAATTATTGTTTCAACGTACACCCGCAAAATGGTTGACAAAAACGAAAGTAGTGGGTTTAGATGGTCGTCGTCCAGCCTTATGGCAAAGTATTATAAGGGCGTTGATAAGAACAAGTTTGGTGTCCATGTTTGGATTGGCATGGAATGGGAAACCCTTACATGATACGTTTTCCAAGACAACTTTAGTATCAACAGCAAGTTCAAATCATTCCTAAATTCGCAACCCTACAACTAGGGATAGCTTGTACATTTGTAAAATTTTTTAAATGGCTAAGATCGGCATCAATATTGCAACAGGCAGTTTACAACAACCCGAAATGATTGTAGGGATTGACTTAGGGACCACCAATAGTTTGGTGGCGATCATTCACCCTGAAACAAAATTGCCTACTGCCTTGAAAGAGTTTGATGGAAGTAGTATTGTGCCGAGTGTGGTGCATTTTGACGCTTTTGGAAATGTAGAAGTAGGGGCTGCAGCCAAGCCTTATTTAGAGACAGATCCTGCGAATACTATTTTTAGTGCAAAGCGATTAATGGGGAAGAGTTATAAGGATATTCAAACGCATCAAGACTTTTTTGCGTACAAAGTGATTGATGACAATACAGATAGTTTAGTCAAAGTTCAAGTGGGAAATCAATTTTATTCACCCATAGAATTAAGTGCACATATTTTAACCGCGTTGAAACACCGTGCAGAACATATTTTAAAAACGCCAGTCACCAAAGCAGTGATCACTGTGCCTGCTTATTTTAATGACACCCAAAGACAAGCGACAAGAGACGCCGGAAAATTAGCAGGTTTAGATGTTCTAAGAATCATCAACGAACCCACCGCAGCAAGTTTGGCATATGGTTTAGGATTAGATCCAGCAGAAGAAAAAACAATTGCAGTATATGATTTAGGTGGAGGCACTTTTGATATTTCTATTTTAAAAATTAGTGGAGGTGTTTTTGAAGTATTGAGCACCAATGGGGATACCTATTTAGGAGGAGATGATTTAGATAGAGCGATTATAGAATATTGGATGGAGCAAATGAAAATTGATTCATTGGAGGACCATAAAATATTGAAACAACAATTAAGATTAGCCGCAGAACAAGCAAAAATTGCCTTATCCAATGCAACTTATTTTGAAACAGATTTTGCAGGAGAAAAATTGACAATCACAAAAGAAGCATTTGAAAATTTAATTGCACCTATTGTCAATAAAACAATGGACTGTTGTGCGAAAGCCATGAAGGACGCAGGTTTGAAAGTGTCTGATATTAATACAGTTCTGATGGTAGGAGGAAGTACTAGAGTGCCGTTGGTCAAAAACACGGTAGCAACTTATTTCAATCAAGCCGTAAATGATTCTGTGAATCCAGATGAAGTGGTTGCATTAGGTGCTGCAGTGCAAGCGGATATTTTAGCAGGTAACAATCAATCTATGTTGTTATTGGACATAACGCCATTGAGTTTGGGTATAGAAACGATGGGCGGATTGATGGATGTATTGTTGCCAAGAAATTCAAAAATTCCTACACAGGCTGGAAGACAATATACCACGCAAAAAGACGGACAGTCGGGTATTCAAATTGCGATCTATCAAGGAGAAAGAGATTTAGTAAAAGACAATAGAAAGTTGGGTGAATTTACTTTATCAGGTATTCCATCAATGCCAGCAGGGTTACCAAAAGTAGATGTCCAATTTTTGATCAATGCAGATGGAATTTTACAAGTCCGTGCAAAAGAATTAAGAACTGGTTTAACGCAGAGTATCGAAATCAAGCCGCAATATGGATTAACAGATGAAGAAGTTGAACAAAGATTGATGGATAGTATTACGCATGCAAAAGAAGATATTGCAACCAGGGCATTAGTTGAAGCTAGAACAGAAGCTGAGCAGATCTTGTCAGTTACAGAGAAATTTATGTCAAAAAATGTTGCGTTATTATCCAAGGAAGAATTGATGCAAACTGCTGAGGCAATGCAAGCTTTACAATTGGCAATAACTATGGAAGACAAGGATTTAATCCAGGGAAAAACTGAAGCCTTGAATGAGTTGACAAGGCCTTTTGCCGAGCGAGTAATGGATCAAGCAATATCTGGAGCCCTAAAAGGGAAGGGGATCATGGACTAAAAGGCGCTAAAAAAGCAAAAAATAGATTTAAACAGACAAAATGGGGCAAAAATTTGGAATTATAAATTCTAGCCCTATCTTTGCATTCCAAAATAAAAACGCCTGAGGAGGTATATATTATGTTAATTATTGATTCAAAAGACTGCGA
>ERZ650308.711-NODE-711-length-17923-cov-8.888740_pt1 | contig 17923 bp, 14 predicted proteins | sample MGYA00376244_ERZ650308 | MGnify/ENA primary metagenome ERZ650308 (study PRJEB26733, sample SAMN07839295) | wastewater metagenome | biome: small river; feature: stream; material: water | place: USA: North Carolina | collected 2016-04-26 ... | reverse complement strand
GGTGCAAATATAAATAATAAGTTTTCATGATTGCAAGTTTTTTTCAAAAAAATAAAAAGCAACTCCATAAAATTAGAATCAAAACTAGGCGAATTATTTCATAAATATTTTAGTATGAAATTATTATCTCTTTAATTTGCAAATACTTCACCATAAAAAAATGATGTATTCTATTCAAAAAATTAATTCTACAGAAACATATCCAGTTAGGCATATCGTACTGCGAGCAGGCAAACCCATTGAAAGCTGTCAATTTGATGGAGATGAATTGGTTTCTACGCATCATTTTGGTTATTATTTGAACAACCAAATTATTGGTGTAATTTCATTATTTGAGATTGAAAATGAACATTTTATAGCACAAAAATCGTTTCAATTAAGAGGAATGGCTGTACTCACTTCCTTTCAAAAACAAGGAATTGGGGAAGCATTGGTGAGCGAAGCAGAAAAATTTTGTACAACTCAAAAAGCCGATTTAATTTGGTTTAATGCACGAACCTCAGCCGTTGGATTTTATAAAAAAATGGGGTATGAAATAGTAGGTACCGAATTTGAAATTAAAGAGGTTGGTCCTCATTTTTTGATGTATAAAAAATTTACGAAATAAGCGGTGAAACTAATTTTGGATGATATATAAATAAGCAACTTTTATCCTTAATTGTTCCAATCATTGATCTGGACAAATTTATTGGCACGGCCTGGCATCCTTGACTTCGCCCTAATCTTTTATTATTTTTTTATAAATGTTGTCGATACATAATCTGCCGCATGCATAACAACTCCCCTACTTCTAGCATTATCGTTAACCCCTTTTTCAAGACCGTCTAAACGAAGTGATACACCGTGTTTCCCAATATATACTTCTCCCGTTGAATAAAATCCAATACTGCTTTTGAATGATTGTGGCGAATTTGAAAAACTGTTAGCATATTCTTCACCTGTATTTCTCCCGTGTGCAACCAAAGATTGAAACAAAATAGCTTTGGTAGCCAAGTCAATCACCCAAAGTCGTTTCGAATTAGCAGATAAACTAAAGTCAATTAGCGTAAGAATATCTTTTTTGATTATACCTTTTTCTTTCAATTTATAAAATCCTTTTACAGCTTTAGAAAAACATTTTATTTGGGGTAATTCAAAATGATTCGTTTGCAAATTGGCATACATCATATCTATGTACTCGTTTGAATTTGGAAGACTATGATTCCCCGAAATCGGCTTTAGACCTAATGAAGTTATCGAAACACTAAAGAAAAAGGTAATTGTAAGTACTTTTAAAAACATAATTTCGGGATTTGGGTTCAATTAATTTTAGAAACACAAAAATACACTAACCCAGCACTTAGTCAATTATTATTCAGGACTTTAACATTCAATTTAAGAATACAACTCCTTTTAACATAATTATTATTGATTAGTTCCATTTAAATTGTAACAATTGGATGAAAATGAATACTAATGCAAGCAACTCAATATTTTTGAAGTTATTGCGTTTTATTTTTGAAATTATACATCTGCACCCCTTTACATGAAATTTATCTTCCGTATTCTATTTTTATTATTCTTCTGCTTTGGCTACAGCCAAAAAAAATCACTGACTACACAATTCACAACTGAAAAAATTATTATTGACGGTAAATTTGATGAAGGCGCTTGGCTAAAAGCAGATGTCGCGAAAGATTTCGTAATGTGGATGCCCGATAATGGAACCCCAGAACCAAAAAATACTAGAACCGAAATTCGTGTTACTTATGATAATGAAGCAGTCTATTTTGCTGCAACTATGTATGATGATGAACCGAGCAAAATTTTGAAAGAATTAAGTCAACGTGATAATTCTGGAACCGCTGATCGAGTGGGCATATTTATCAATGGCTACAATGATGGCCAACAAGAATTTAGTTTTATTGTTGGAGCTTCAGGTGTTCAAGAGGATTTTTTATTTACCGAAAGTAATGGAGAAGACTCCTCTTGGAATGCCATTTGGGAAAGTAAAACACAAATAACCAACTTTGGCTGGACAGCAGAAATCCGAATTCCGTATGCGGCACTTCGATTTAGTTCCGAGAAAAAACAAACTTGGGGAATCAACTTCATAAGGGATTTTAGAAGGGCACGTACTTTTTATTCTTGGAATTTAATTGATAATAAAATTAATTCGAGAGGAAATCAAGAGGGTGTCTTAATTGGAATTGAAAACATAACAACTCCAACTCGTTTGTTTCTTATTCCGTACTCTTCTTTTTATCTTAATTCGAATGCTACTCAAAAAACAAAAGGAGATTTAAAAGGCGGAGTGGATATAAAATACGGTATTAATGATGCTTTTACTTTAGATGCTATTTTGATACCTGACTTTGGACAAACTACTTTTGACAATGTCATTTTAAACCTTGGACCATTCGAACAACAATTCAATGAAAATAGGCCTTTCTTTACAGAAGGAACCGAATTATTCAGTAAAGGCAACCTATTTTATTCTCGAAGAATTGGCGGAAGCCCAACGATTAATGCCGAATTAAATTCAAACGAGTCCTTCACTGAATATCCAGCCAAAGTCAATTTGCTAAATGCCTTGAAAATTTCTGGAAGAACAAAGAATGGTTTAGGAATTGGGGTATTGAATGCCGTAACCGAAAAAACAGAAGCTACCATCACTAATGACATTACAGGTGCAACACGCAAAGCCTTGATAGAACCTTTAGCAAATTATAATGTAATGGTTTTAGACCAACGTTTTGGAACAAATTCCTCCGTTTCCTTTATAAATACTAATGTGACCCGAAATGGAAATGGGCGTGACGGAAATGTATCTGCACTTTTGTTCGATTTAAACACAAAGAAAAATACCTACAACCTGACTGGAGATTATAAATATAGTGTTGTCAATGGTTTAGGAATTGATCACAAAACGGGGTATAGTTCGAGTATTACTTTTGGCGAAACCAGTGGAAAATTCCAATTTGGAGGAGGAGCTGAATATATATCCAAAGATTTTGACAAAGACGATATGGGGATTCAATTTCAAAGCAATTATCATTCCTTGTATTCTAACTGGAGTTATCGTATTTTAAGTCCAACTAAAACATTCAATATGTTTAACATCTACGTCAATCTCTATTCAGAATTTGACAACAGAAGTGGCCGAATTCAGCAAGGAATGGTTGAACTTAACTTAAATTCTACGAATAAAAAGAATCACTATTTTGGAGGTGGATTTAACGCAAGACCAATAAAAATTTATGATTTCTATGAGCCTCGTACAAGTAACCAATCTCGCTTTTTAGAAATCCCAGAATTCATATCAACATACCTGTATTTTTCGTCTAATTCAAATAAAAAATTCGGCTTTGACTTGAATCCTTTTTTTAGTTTTGTTAATGAAGAAGGCAGACGGAATTACGGAATTGCAATTGGTCCAAGATACCGTTTTTCAGACCATTTTTCTTTAAATTATAATTTCGACTTTAGTCAACAGAATAACAATCTAGGCTATGTAGGAGAAAATACTATTTCAAATGAAATTTTCATGGGCCGAAGAGATCGTTCCACCTACATTAATACATTACAAGGTAAATTCACTATCAATAGTGACATGAATTTTAATCTATCATTACGTCATTATTTAAGTTACGCGATTTACAATCAGTATTATAGCTTACAGAATGACGGATCCATAGAACCCACATCAAATTTTACTGAAAACAGCAATTCTAATTTTAACGCATGGAATTTAGATTTGTCGTATTCGTGGTGGTTTGCACCCGGAAGTCAAATTTCGATTTTATACCGAAACAATGCCGCTTTATTTGAGAACGAATTCAAACGAGATTTGGGAACAAATATTAGAAATGTAATTGACAAAGAAGCTCTAAATCATGTATTTTCGGTTAGTGTACGTTACTTTATTGATTATAATTCGTTCAAGAAATAAGAAACATCAATTCCTTTTATCAACAAATTGCAAAATATTTGTTACTATTTTGAATTACCCCTAGAATTGTGAATTAGTTGCTGTTAGAGATTTTCAGAAATGGCTTATCTTTGCGCAAAATAAATTCCGATGAACAAGAAAGTTATCCTTATGATTTTAGACGGTTGGGGAAAATCTCCTGACCCAAAAGTATCTGCAATAGACAATGCTAATGTCCCATTTATAAACAGTTTGTATACCCAATACCCTAGCGCCCAATTGAGAACCGATGGTTTGAATGTTGGTTTGCCTGAGGGTCAAATGGGAAATTCGGAAGTTGGACACATGAACTTGGGGGCTGGACGTATTGTTTACCAAGATTTAGCGAAGATTAATTTGGCAGTTGCCAATAAAACCCTAGCCAAAGAACAAGTTTTGATTGATGCGTTTAACTACGCAAAAACCAACAATAAAAAAGTACACTTTCTAGGTTTAGTTTCTGATGGAGGAGTTCACTCACATACTTCGCATTTAAGAGGTTTAATTGACGCATCACAAGAATACGGATTGGACAAAGTATTCATACACGCCTTTACTGACGGACGTGATGTAGATCCTAAATCAGGAAAAAAATACCTGCAAGACTTACAAGATTATATTGCGCCAACTCCCGTTAAAATTGCTTCAGTAATTGGCCGTTATTATGCCATGGATCGTGATAAACGTTGGGAAAGAGTAAAGTTAGCGTATGATTTAGTAGTTCACGGAACTGGAACTCCAACCAATGATATTGTATCTTCTATTGCTACTAGTTACGGTAACGATGTTACTGATGAATTCATCCAACCTTTAGTTGCTGCTGACGCTAATGGGCAACCATTAGCCGTAATCCAAGAAGATGATGTAGTTATCTTTTTCAACTTTAGAACCGATAGAGGACGTGAATTGACAGAAGCACTTTCACAACAGGATTTTCATGAGCAAAACATGCACAAATTAAATTTGTATTATGTTACGCTTACTAATTACGACGAAACTTACCAAAATGTAAAAGTGGTTTACAATAAAGATAACATTACAGAAACTTTAGGAGAAGTATTAGAAAAAGCCAACAAAAAACAAATCCGTATTGCCGAAACAGAAAAATACCCACACGTAACCTTCTTCTTTTCGGGTGGTAGAGAAACTCCTTTTGAAGGCGAAAGCCGAATTTTGAGAAACTCACCTAAAGTGGCTACTTATGATTTACAACCTGAAATGAGTGCTTACGAATTGAAAGACGCTTTGGTACCAGAATTAAATAAGGGAGAAGTTGATTTTGTGTGTTTGAATTTTGCCAATGGTGACATGGTAGGACATACGGGTATTATGGAAGCTGCTATAAAAGCTTGTGAAGCAGTAGATGTTTGTGTAAAGGAAGTGGTAGAAGCGGCTTTAGCCAATGACTATACCACTATCATCATTGCCGACCATGGAAATTGTGAAACGATGATCAATCCAGATGGTTCTCCGAATACTGCACATACTACTAATCCAGTGCCAATTATTTTAGTAGATAAAGATTTGAAAAAAATTAATGATGGGGTTTTAGGAGACATTGCTCCAACCATACTAGAATTGATGGGAGTCGAACAGCCTGCTGCTATGACAAGTCATTCTTTGTTGTAGTTTTAAACTACTCCAGAAAAGTTAAGCTGTTCCGTTTGGGACAGCTTTTTTTATAAAAAAAAGTTAAAATTTCATAATTAATAGTAATACTATTATATTTGCATAAAAAAATATCGATTTATGCAAAGCATACTTTCAAATATCATTATTTCGGTAAACGACAAATTATATGTCAAAAACCCAGAAACATCTGATTTAGGAAAAAAAATCATTGAACAAAGTATTTTGTTGATTGATGATATTGGATTTGAAAATTTCACCTTCAAAAAACTAGGTGAAAAAATAAATTCTAACGAAAGCTCCATTTATCGCTACTTTGAAAGCAAGCATAAATTGATGTTATATTTATCTTCTTGGTACTGGGGTTGGATTGAATACAAATTGGTGTTTGCTACTAACAATGTCAACAATCCTCTTGAAAAATTAAAAAAAGCAATCACAATAGTTACCGAAAAAGTTAATGATGATAGTGAAACAACTCACATTAACGAAGCTGTTTTGAATAGGATTATTGTTCAAGAATTCACAAAAACATTATTGACAAAAGAAGTCGATGAAGAAAATAAAGAAGGTTTTTTTATAGTTTATAAACGCATCATCAACAGAATTATAGAAATAATAATTGAAGTAAATCCAAATTATTTATTTGCAAAAAGCCTAGCTTCCTCAATTGTTGAAGGGGCATTACACCAACATTTTTTGAAAGAACATTTGAAAACCATCACTAGTTGTGACGAAACCAATACAGTGACCGATTTTTATTTAGATTTAGTAGTTACAACTTTAAGTTAATCATTATGAGCCAAACACCATTACAACGTTTTTATAATTTGTTAAAATTAGATCGCAGAGATATTTCTCAAATATTCTTTTACGCTATTTTTTCAGGATTAGTGAGTCTTTCTTTACCATTAGGGATACAAGCCATAATCAACTTAATCCAAGCAGGAAGAGTCAGTATTTCTTGGATAGTTTTAGTGCTAATTGTGGTAATTGGAGTTGCTCTAGTTGGCATATTATCATTAATGCAATTGCGAATAACCGAAAATTTACAACAAAAAATATTTGTACGTTCCTCATTTGAATTTGGGTATCGATTACCAAAAATAAAATTTGAAGAAATGTATAACCAATATCCCCCAGAATTGGCTAATCGATTTTTTGATACATTGACAATTCAAAAAGGAACCTCAAAACTCTTAATTGATTTTTCTACTGCTGTATTACAAATTGTTTTTGGGATACTATTACTATCCTTATACCATCCGTTTTTCATCTTCTTTGGGGTGCTTTTAGCCTTCCTACTCTATTCTATATTCAGATTTTCATTTGCTGCAGGACTATCATCTAGCTTAAAAGAATCAAAATATAAATACAAAGTGGTAAGTTGGCTACAAGAAATCGCTCGAAATAATTTTAGTTTTAGAAAACAAGAAAATTTTGACTTTGCCCTAGAAAAAAATAACCTTTTAGTAGCGGAATACATTAATTATCGTGAAAAACATTTCAAAATAATCAAAAGACAATTTACACAATTAATTGGCTTCAAAGTAATAATAACTGCTTGTTTATTGCTTATAGGTGGCTATTTAGTTTTAAATCAACAAATGAATATTGGTCAATTTGTCGCTGCAGAAATCATTATATTATTAGTAATTAATTCCGTTGAAAAAATCATTATTGGATTAGAAAGTTTATACGATGTATTAACTTCTGTAGAAAAAATAGGTCAAATAGTAGATTTGAAAATGGAAGATAGCAGTGCACAAACCTCAGACTATTGTTTTACCAATATTACAATTGAAACTGAAAATTTGAAATTCAAATATCCAGATGCTACAGATGAAATTTTAAGCGATATTAATTTAAAAATAGAGCCGTCAGAAAAAATATATTTGGATGGGGCTAATGGTTCCGGAAAGTCTACTTTGATTCGGGTTTTAGCAGGTTTTATTCAGCCTACATCTGGTTCTTTTTTTATCAATGATGACACATACAGAAAAATAGACATTACACAATATCGTTCACAAATAAGTACCATCATCCAGGGTGAAACTCCTTTTGAGGGAACCGTTTTAGAAAACATCACCCTGAATAATCCGACCATTTCTAATGAAGACATTAAATGGGCAATAGAAAGTGTACAACTAGGATCATATATAAAAACTTTACCAGATGGACTAGACACTAAAATCTTTCCTGATGGCAGACAATTATCATCATCCAATGCACAAAAAATTCTTTTGGCAAGAAGCATTGTCAACAAGCCTAAGATAGTATTTTACGAAGACCCGATCGACAAAATGGATGAAGAGGCAACTAAAAATATTATTGAGTTTTTAACACATCCTTCAAATCCATGGACTGTAATAATATCCTCAAAAAATAAGTATTGGGAAGAAAAATGCAGTAGAAAAATCTCCCTTCAAAACGGAAAAATAATTGCAGATCTAAAAAAATAAAAACATGCTAAATATTTCAAAGAAAAATCCAATTGCTGAAAATATTGAAAAATACAGCACCGTGAAAAATTTGGCTAATAGGCCTCATTACCAAATTTTAAATAAGATCATAATTTACGTTTCACTGATTGGTATTGTGATTCTTTTCCTTCCTTGGACACAAAACATTTCAGGTTCCGGAGCAGTTACTACATTAAAACCAGACCAGCGACCACAAACCATCCATTCAGCTATTGGCGGAAGAATTGAGAAGTGGTTTGTCAAAGAGGGTGATTATGTTAAAAAAGGAGATACTATACTATTTATTTCGGAAATAAAAGATGACTATTTCGACCCTAATTTAGTAGAAAATACCAAAAGCCAAGTTAGCGCTAAAAAAATGGCATTGCAATCTTATGGAGGCAAAGTAACTTCTTTATCTTCACAAATTAAGGCTATCCAAAATGAGAAGCAACTCAAAATGCAACAAGCGCAAAATAAAATTCGCCAATCTTTACTAAAAGTAAAAAGTGACAGTATGGATTTAGTAGCGGTGAAAACTCAGATAAAAATTGCCAATACACAATTCAATCGTGCCGTTACATTAAACAAAGAAGGTTTAAAACCAATGACCGATGTAGAAGAAAAAAGGTTAAAACTTCAGGAGGTTGAGGCAAAAATAATTACTCAAGAAAATAAATTATTGGGTAGTAAAAATGAATTGATCAATTCAAGAGTTGAGGTAAATCGAATTCAAGCGGAATACACAGAAAAAGTTTCAAAAGCAGAAAGCGATCAATTTACCGCACTAAGTAATCAATATGATACAGAAGCACAAGTAAATAAACTCCAAAATCAATATGTGAATTATCAAATTCGCAACGGAATGTACTATATAAAAGCACCACAAAATGGATATATCAACCGTGCCATTCAATCGGGTATTGGGGAAATTATTAAAGAAGGAACCCAAATTGTAAGTATTATGCCTTCTAAATTTGATATTGCTGTAGAAACCTACGTTAGCCCCAATGATTTGCCATTAATTCATAAAGGAGAAAAAGTACGCATTTGGTTTGATGGATGGCCAACAGTTGTTTTTTCAGGATGGCCCAATATGAGTTATGGAACATTTGGAGGTAAAATTGTAGCAGTCGAAAATTTCATTAGCTCAAATGGAAAATTTAGAGTGTTGATAGCGCCCGATCAAGAAGAAGATGCTTGGCCAAAGCAAATAAGTATTGGATCAGGGGCTCAAACTTTGGCTTTGTTAGACAACGTACCAATTTGGTTTGAATTGTGGCGAACACTAAATGGTTTCCCACCTAATTATTATCAACCCAAAGAAGAAAAATCTAAAGAAAAAAAATAATGAAACATTGCTATTTTGTACTACTCTTATTAGGTTCTTTAGTTTGGGGACAAGAACAAAACCTAAAAGAATTCAATTACAATGAATTTTTAGGTTATGTAAAAAAATACCATCCTTTAGTAAAAAGTGCGCAACTTGAAATCAACATGGCGCAAGCTAATTTGATGATGGCCCGCGGTGGATTTGATCCAAAAATTGAAGCTGATTTTGACCAAAAACAATTCAAGGGCAAAGAATATTATTCGGTATTCAATAGTAGTTTTAAAATACCAACATGGTACGGAATTGAAGTGAAAGCAGGTTTTGATAACAGTGAAGGTATATTTGTAAATCCTGAAAACACATTGCCAAATCAAGGATTAACCTCTTTAGGAATAACAGTTCCTGTTGGACAAGGGTTGTTAATCAACCAGCGCATGGCCGATTTGCGCAAAGCAAAAATTCAAATGCAACTAAGCCAAGCCGAACGAAAATTACAAGCCATCGAAGTATTGTACAATGCCTCATTGGCCTACTTCAATTGGAAAAGGAACCACAATGAAGTACAACTTTATTCGAATTATTTAAACAATGCAACCATTCGCTATAAAGGAATATTGACTCTTATTAAAAATGGAGATAAACCAGCGATTGATAGTGTTGAAGCTGGAATTGTTGTCAAGACCCGACAATGGAACTTGGAAGAATCAAAACTGAAATTAGTAAAGTCAAAACTAGACTTGTCCAATTATTTATGGCTAGACAACAATATTCCTTTAGAATTGCAAGACGATGTATTGCCAGAAAATAATTTAGAACAAACCATTAGTGAAACATTAAAAATCAACGAATTAATAACAGAAAATCAGTCAATTGAAAACCATCCTAAAATTAATTCATTAGAAAATAAGTTAGCCCTGTTAGAAGTAGATCGAAAATTAAAAGCAAATAGTTTATTACCAAAAATGGATGTGGGTTACCACTATTTATCTGAACCTAATTATTGGAATGATACTAATTTCAACAATTACAAAATTGGTCTTAATTTTAAATTTCCATTGTTTTTAAGAAAAGAACGGGGGAGTTTACAGTTGGCAAAATTTAAGATTCAAGACACCAAATTATCTTTAGATTTGGAGCGTGTGCAACTTAAAAATAAAATCAATGCCCAACAAACCGAAATTAAATCAATAGAAAAACAACTCCAATTGATTTCAGGTTTAGTTTCAGGTAATAGCCAAATGCTACAATCTGAAGAACGATTATTTTCCTTAGGTGAAAGTTCTATCTTTTTACTAAACTCAAGAGAAAACAACTTAGTAAGCATTCAACTCACACAACTAGGATTAGAAAATCGATTTCTAAACTCGAATGCTGAATTATTCAAGATAATGGCAAATCCAGATTAATATTGTTACTTTTGCAATCTTATTTTTATAAATATGATTATAGTAAAGTCACGTGAAGAAATAGAATTAATGCGCGAAAGTGCTTTAATCGTATCCAAAACATTAGGAATGATTGCTTCTGAAATAAAAGAAGGAGTAACCACATTATATTTAGACAAATTAGCCGAAGCGTTTATTAGAGACCATGGAGCAATTCCAAGCTTCTTAGGATTATATGGGTTTCCCAATACGCTTTGTATGAGTCCAAATACTCAGGTAGTTCACGGTATTCCAAACAATACCCCTTTGCAAAGCGGTGATATTATCTCGGTAGATTGCGGTGCTTTCAAAAACGGATTTCACGGCGATCATGCCTACACTTTCGAAATAGGAGACGTTGCTCCTGAAACTAAAAAATTATTACAAATTACCAAAGAATCATTATATGTTGGAATCCGCGAATTCAAAGCTGGAAACCGAGTAGAAGATGTGGGTAATGCAATTCAAAAATACACCGAAGCACATGGCTATGGTGTGGTTCGTGAGTTAGTTGGCCATGGTTTAGGACAAAAAATGCACGAAGAACCTGAAATGCCTAACTATGGCAAAAAAGGTCGTGGAAAATTATTTGTCGAGGGTATGGTTGTTGCTATTGAACCGATGATTAATTTGGGCACCAAAAACATTAAACAACACAAAGACGGTTGGACAATTACTACTGCCGACAATAAACCTTCAGCTCACTTTGAACACGATGTAGCATTAGTAGAAGGAAAACCTGAATTACTTTCCACCTTCAAATACATCTATGATGCTTTAGGAATAGTGAGTAATGAAGAAGATGAATTCAGACAAAATCCATTACATATCTAATGAAGAAAATTTTTAAGTTCATTCTCAATACTATCCCACGCCCTATCTTAATTCGATTGAGTATTGTGGTACGTCCTGTTTTGGCATTCCTATTAAAAGGAAATACTTTTACTGATCCAATTGATGGAAAAAGTTTCCGAATGTTTCTCCCTTATGGTTACGGCACCCAAAGAAACAACGTGCTTTCTCCAAGCACATTATCTTTAGAAAGACACCGTTTATTATGGTTGTATTTGCAAAACGAAACCGATTTTTTTACCGCTAAAGAGAAAAAAAGTGTACTTCATTTTGCGCCAGAACAAGAATTTTATAAGCGTTTTAAAAAACAAAAAAATATTCAATACACTACTACCGATTTGTTTTCACCTTTAGCGGATGTAAAAGCAGATATTTGTAACCTGCCTTTTGAAGACAACCAATATGATATTTTATTTTGCAACCATGTTTTGGAACACATCCCTGATGATACCAAAGCCATGCAAGAATTGTATCGCGTATTAAAACCAGGCGGAATGGCTATTCTTCAAATACCTCAAGATCTAAATAGAACTACTACATTTTCAGACGATACTATCACTGATGAAAAAGAACGTGCTGCAATTTTTGGACAATACGATCATGTAAGAGTCTATGGACTCGATTATTTCGAAAAATTACGAAGCATTGGATTTACTGTTGTTGAAGAAGATTATACAAAAAAAATCAGTCCCGAACTGGTTACAAAATACTGTTTAGCTCCTGGCGAAATTATCCCTGTTTGTTTTAAATAATCTAAAGCAACTAATTGTTTATATTTACGATTCGTAATCAATCAATTATGCTTCGCTACTTGTTTCAAACAATGGTCTTATTTTGTTTTACTTTGGCTACAGCCCAAGTAGAAAATGAAATAGTGCCTCCTTACAACATCAAAACTGTATCTTTTGTACAAAACAATCAAAATGTAGTACCTATTTTCCAATTAGGCGATACGTTTCAATTACAATTTGATGATTTATATGGCAATGACGCTTCTTATTTTTACGAAATAATACATTGTGATTATAATTGGAACCCATCCGATTTACAAAAACGAGACTACCTTCAAGGATTTGACAACCAAAGAATTCAAGAATCTTCAAACTCCTTTAACTGTCTGCAAATTTATACGCATTACAGTTTACCTTTTCCGAACAGTACTACGCAATTAAAAATCAGCGGTAATTATATGCTGAGAATTTTAAACGAGGATAAGGAAGTCGTTTTTTCAAGAAAATTGATGGTTTATGAAGATTTAGTATCTGTCCCAATTCAGATAAAAAGAGCCAGAACTGTTACAAATTTGGAATCCAAACACAATGTAGAATTCACAATTAAGTCAAATGTAATTAATTTCCAAAATCCATTAAAAAACATAAAAACTGTCTTATTCCAAAATGGAAAATTCTGCAATGCAATCAGCAATATTAGCCCCCAATTTACTATTGGAAATGATTTGATTTATAAATACGATACGCTCACGCAATTTTGGGCAGGAAATGAATTTTTGTATTTTGATAACAAAGAAATTAGGGTAGCAAGTAATTCCATATCAAGGGTTGATAACCAAAAAGAAATCTACAGCAGCTATTTGTTTACCAATGAAGCGCGTGCAAATTCAAATTACTATAACTGGCAAGATGTAAATGGAAATTTCACTGTACGACGTTTATTTGCCGAAAACAGTGATATTGAAGCTGATTATAGTTGGGTGTATTTTAGTCTTTCAGCGCCATTATTTAGAACTTCAGACGGTGCGATCTATGTAACAGGAATGTTTAATAATTATGTCCTAACTCCTGAAAATAAAATGGAATACAATTCCGAAAAGGGCATCTACGAAAAAGCCATTTTAATTAAACAAGGATTTGTTAATTTCGAATTTACTGCCGTCCAAAAAAATGGTAAAATCGATTCAGAAAACAACATCGATGGAAATTTTTTCCAAACGGAAAATGAATATACTGTTTTAGTATATTACAAAGAAGATACAGATCGTTATACACGAATTATAGGAAAAGGTACCGGCTCCTCTTTGAATATAATCAATTAGTGAACATTTTATAGCTATTTGTAAAAACAGAATCATTTTTTTGTAATTTTGAAGAGAGTAATACTAATTCACTATGGTTTCTCAAATAACAAGAGGTATTAAAATTTCCGTTTTGACTAGTTTTGAAGGTACTTACTTCAAGAACTATAGAATCCACTTTGCCTTTAGTTACCAAATCAAAATTGAAAATCACAGTAAAGATTCTGTTCAATTAGTTTCGCGTCACTGGGAAATTTTTGATTCTTTGAATGAACTAGAAATTGTAGATGGCGAAGGAGTTATTGGAAAAAAACCTGTTTTAAAACCAGGGGAATTTTACACCTACAGCTCTGGATGTCTATTATCTTCTCCGCATGGCGCTATGAAAGGACACTTCAACATGATCAATTTTACTACAACCAAGACGTTTAAAGTAATTGTCCCTTCTTTTAGATTAAGTGCTCCATTTGCACTCAATTAATCCTGTTTTATTTTTGAATAAATTTTAATTTATTCCACTCATTACTTATTTTTATTAAATTATCCTTTGTACTTTTGTGTTAGTTTAAATTATTCGCAAGTTTTAGAATAATTGTAACTATTTAATTGCTAATTCAAATCTGTGAATCAACAGGTTTTTTAATACCATTATTATGTTAAAAGGATTTTTTAAAGTACCCAAAGCGGTCAACGAACCCGTTAAAGGTTACGCACCCAATTCAGTAGAAAAAGCAGCTGTTTTAGAAGCTTATAAAAAAATGTGGAATACCACTGTCGACGTTCCTTTATACATTGGAAGCGAAGAAATAAGAACTGGAAACACCAGAACCATGTCGGCGCCTCACGACCACCAACACATTGTTGGAACCTATCATTTAGCTGATAAGTCACATGTTGAGAAAGCTATAGCAAATGCTTTGGAATCGAGAAAAGCATGGGCCAACATGGCTTGGGAACAACGTGCAGCTATCTTCTTAAAAGCGGCCGAATTGATTGCAGGCCCTTACAGAGCTAGAATCAACGCTGCAACTATGATCGCACAATCTAAAACGATTCATCAAGCAGAAATTGATGCGTCTTGCGAGTTGATTGACTTTTTACGTTTCAACGTAGAATTCATGTCTCAAATATATAGTGACCAACCTACTTCAGACTCATCAGTTTGGAATCGTTTGGAATACAGACCGCTTGAAGGATTTATCTACGCTATTACACCTTTTAACTTTACCGCCATCGCGGCTAATTTACCAGCCAGTGCGGCTATGATGGGAAATGTTGTGGTTTGGAAACCAAGCGATAGTCAAGTTTTCTCTGCCAAAATTATCATCGATATTTTCAAAGAAGCAGGTTTGCCAGATGGCGTAATCAATGTGGTTTTTGGAGATGCACTAATGGTAACCGATACAGTTTTAGCAAGCCGTGATTTTGCGGGTGTTCACTTTACAGGATCCACTCATGTATTTAAAGACATTTGGGCTAAAATTGGAAGGAACATTCACCATTACAAAACCTATCCAAGAATTGTTGGAGAAACAGGTGGAAAAGATTTTATCATTGCACATCCTTCTGCAAATGTGAAACAAGTTGCTACAGGAATTGTTCGTGGCGCATTTGAGTTCCAAGGACAAAAATGTTCTGCAGCCTCTAGAGCTTATATGCCAAAAAGTTTATGGCCAGCTATAAAAGAACAAGTAATTACGGATGTAAAATCAATGAAAATGGGATCTCCAGAAGACTTCTCAAACTTCATCACAGCAGTAATTCATGAAGGTTCTTTTGATAAATTAGCAAGTTATATTGACCAAGCAAAAAAAGATTCGGATGCTGAAATCATTGTTGGTGGAAACTACGATAAATCAAAAGGATATTTTATTGACCCAACGGTAATCGTAACTACCAATCCAAAATACACCACTATGGAAACCGAATTGTTCGGTCCAGTAATTACTATTTATGTGTATGAAGATGCGCAATGGGCTGAAACGCTAAAATTAGTTGACACAACTTCTGAATATGCTTTGACAGGTGCTGTTTTCAGTACGGACCGTTACGCAATTGAAGAAGCAACTGTAGCACTTCAAAATGCAGCAGGAAACTTCTACATCAATGACAAACCAACAGGAGCGGTTGTAGGACAACAACCTTTTGGCGGTGCCAGAGCTTCAGGGACAAATGACAAAGCAGGATCTGCCTTGAATTTATTACGTTGGGCTTCGCCTAGAACTATTAAAGAAACTTTAGTAGCTCCTGAAGATTACAGATATCCGTTTTTAGGATAAGACAATTTACGAGGTACGATATACGAAGTAAGATTTACGAATTACCAAGTAAGATATATAAAAAACACAAACTGAAATTCAGTTTGTGTTTTTTTTTATTGCAACTATTTACATTCGTAAATCGTATATCTTATGTCGTAAATTTTAGTGGTAAATGCACCACTTTCTTAGTCTCAAAAAATTCATCTTCAAAGAAATCAGCTAAGTCATACAAAGTAGCTTTTGGAAAGTCTTTTAACTCTTCGGTTAGGTCGCCTCCTTTTAGGTAGAGAATACCGTTTTTTAATTCGTGTTTGTGTTGTTTTTTTATTTTGGTTTTTACCCAAGAAACAAAATCAGGCATATTCGTTACCGCACGACTAACGATGAAATCAAAATCACCTTTCACATTTTCAGCACGAATTTGTTCTGCTTTCACATTCTTCAAACCTAAAGCATCCGCAACAGCCTGAACAACTTTTATTTTTTTAGCAATAACATCAATCAAATAAAAACGTGTTTCTGGAAAAAGAATCGCTAATGGAATTCCAGGAAAACCACCGCCAGTTCCTACATCCAAAACATAAGTTCCTGGTTCAAAAGACTGAATTTTAGCAATTCCCAAGGAGTGTAAAACGTGCTTAGTATACAAAGCATCAATATCTTTTCGAGAAATAACATTTATTTTTTCGTTCCAATCGTGGTATAAAGAATCTAACTGCTGAAATTGCTCTTTTTGAACATCCGTTAAATTAGGAAAATGCTTCAGAATTTCTTCCATTTCTATAATTTTTTAACAAAAGTAGTATTTTTAGATTGGAAATTGTAGTCCATATGTGCAGATTGAAAATTTATAATAATTATCTTTGTAGATTATTACTCAAGATTATGAAAAATACCGCTCCAACATTTGCAAAACAAGATGATTTGAAATTTTTTAGAATTTTAAATTCTCGTGTCAACAATTATTTCAAAGAAAATAACCTTAATAAAACTGGAAATTGGAAATTACATCTCAAAACAATCGTGATGTTTTCCATTTTCTTAACGCCTTATTTCTTTTTATTAGTTATGGATATGCCTTTTTGGACTTACCTCCTACTCAACCTAATCATAGGTATAGGAATGGCTGGTGTAGGAATGAACGTAATGCACGATGGTAATCACGGTGCTTATTCCAATAAATCATGGGTAAATAAATTCATGGGAGGTAGTATCTATATTTTGGCAGGAAATGTGTACAATTGGCAAGTAACCCAAACCAACCCCGACAATTGTCCAAGTGCAACCGCTCCGGGCTGGAGTTTCACTACTGGTAATGCAGCCTCTTTTGAACCTGAAATTACATTTACGAGTGCTGGCGTATATACTGTTCAATTGACTACTTCGTTGCAAACAGCAATTGCCGGTCCATTATGCCAACCCGATATCAAAACACGCACCATTACCATTAAAGATAAGCCCCGAACTACCTTAACAGCACAAACTATTTGTGAAGGTACTACACTAACTTTAAATCCAACCGTATTTAATTGCTACGCAACCCAAGCAGTGACTTATTTATGGGATTTTGGAAGTACACCACCGGCTTCAATTTCTAGCACTACGGTTGCCAACCCTACCGTAACTTTTACAACGGCTGGCACATACAATTATACCCTAACATTATCAAACGAATGTGGAAGCAATACATTTACAAGTAGCATAGTTGTAAATCCTGAAGTGCAAATTTCAGCATCTGGACCTAGTGCAACATGTTTAAACACAGCGATACCATTATCCGGATCAATTACTGGTGGTACTACGCTAGGAACCTGGACAGCTTCTATTGTTGGTGGTACATTTACACCCAATGCGACTGCTTTATCGCCAACTTACACACCTCCAGCAAATTATACCGGTACCATAACGTTTACCTTAACTTCTGCAGATCCTGATGGGCCTTGTCCCGCTAAAACAATTTCGTTTGCAGTAGTTGTTAATG
>ERZ650308.710-NODE-710-length-17942-cov-5.451837_pt1 | contig 17942 bp, 13 predicted proteins | sample MGYA00376244_ERZ650308 | MGnify/ENA primary metagenome ERZ650308 (study PRJEB26733, sample SAMN07839295) | wastewater metagenome | biome: small river; feature: stream; material: water | place: USA: North Carolina | collected 2016-04-26 ... | reverse complement strand
TTTTGCATCCTTCTGCTCCTGTGTCAATTCCACATCTCCCCCTACACCACTACCTACTTCCTTACCTACTCCTTTATCTGCTTCTGTATTAGTGGGTGTAATACTTAGTTCAATGGGCTGTGGTATATTTTCAGGTTCACCTTTGCTATTTATAGCTTTGCTCAATAAACTTTCTATTGGATATACTTTTATTGCGGCATCAGTTAATTGTTTTCCAAACTGGTTTACTGTTGATTTATATACACGCTCTGTCATTTCTGGAGTATCGGCTTCCCCTGTTTCTGTAACTCCTTGCGCTTGTTTTGCAATTTCTTTTATTGCAACTTCTGCAGGCATACTACCATATACGCCTAATCCACGATTAGATTTTTCTTTTTCAAATAATTGTTTGGCATACTCTTTATTTGCATTATTAGCAGCTTCATCTTGTGGTATTATTAATTCAGAACGATCTTGGCCAAATTGTTTTTTTGCTTCTACCCTGTCAATAATACTTCCATCGGAAAGTTTAAATTTACCTTCTTCCTGCCTATCAACATTTGAAATATCTTGGCCATCTGCTTGTGCTGATAATATGGCTTCTGCATGATTTTTACCCTCGTACTGCTTCCCTCCTATTTCAATAACTGCACTTTCTATTTTTACTGGTGCCGGTACATTATCGCCTACTGGAATACCTTGTTCATCCACTCCTTCAATTGGTTCACTTAATTTAGTATTAGCTACCACATTACCAAAATCATCAAACTGTGCTTTATTTTCTAAAAGTTGTGTTTGTTGATTTTGTAAGTTTTTTAATCTTTCATCAATTTTTGCAATGATTGCGGGTTCGCCAGTTTCTTTCTTTTGCTCATTCAATAATTTTTGTGCTGTATAATTTGCTACAAACAATTCCTTTTGCGGCCTGCTTAACTCCCTGCCAAATACATCTTCTGCTTTTTTTAATTCAGATAAACCCACTTCTGCTGTATTGAGTAATGATATTTTTTTGTTTAATTCCTGCTGGTCATAAAGCCCTTGGTCGTGCCCAATGTTTAAAGCATCTATGGCTTCGTCTTTATAAACTGCTGCATTGTAAATAACAGATGAAGGTGCAATGTTTTTTTCCTGCTGTACGTCTTTATGTACCCCCATACCACCTATAAGTGAAGTACCTATTGCTGTTTGTATCGCTGTATTTTTAGCATTTTCTATGGCTTTATCATAATTGATATTTGGGTCGCCAAATACAAACCTTGCTCCGCTTTCAAATAAACTTGTAGCTGTTTCCTCCAATGTTTCTTTCCCAACATTAGAAGCATATTTTTTACCATAATCAATAAAAGCAGTTTTAGCTTTTGTAAGAAGTTGATTAGCTAATTTTTCCGTTAATTCATTTGTTCCTGCTTTTGTCGCTAATTCTGCTATTGCACTTTTAACGCCAGGGATATTAAATAATTTAGCTTCCGGGAATATTTTTTCACTTGCTGCATTTGATAACGCTATTAATCCGGCATAAGTTGTCCTTCCTGCATTACTATCAATAAAGTCATACGCATCTTTGTAGGCTGCATCATAGCTTGTTAATGCACCACTACTCCAAAATCCTGAATTTGCTGCTGCAACTTTACTTAGTCCTGCCAATCTTCCTAATCCTGCTGTACCGGCTTGTAATAAACCTTGTCCTAAAACCTGTCCTGTAGTATTGCCAATGTTCTGTCCAATTTTTGCTGCTCCAGTTAGTTGTAATTCATCGTTATCACCAACAGTAGTAGGGAATAATTCACCTGCTTTTTTCTCTGATAAGATTGTTACATCATCACGTAATCCGGTAATATCTCCTAATGATTTTATAGCACTTGTAAATGTTTCTGTCATAGATTTTATTGGAGAACCAAAAAAGCTATAATCTTTTATTTCTTTGCCACTCATTGCAGCATCTACAATAACATCTTTAACTACTTGGCTATTCATGTCATAGCCTTTACCAATAAGATGCTGTACTAAATTTGTATTCTCGTAACCGCCATCTTCATACTGTTTTACATTACCACTTTTAATCGCATTAAATTCATTAATATCTGCTATCAATAATTGCTTTAAAAGTACAGGGTATTTATCCTGTAACTGTTTTGGTGTTTTATATTCAGCTTGTTTTTCTTCAATGCCTTTTTTTAATTGCTCAACTTTATTTTGATATGCTGTTCTGTCTGTATCAGTAAGGGTTCCGGCATCTGATTTAGCCATGGCCTCTTGTAATGTATCATTCAGTACGGCTTGGTCATATATTAATTGCTCTTTAATAGCATTATTTAATTTTACCTCTGCTATAGAATTGATTGCATTGAGATTCTTTTTTTCTTCTTTTTCATCTCTGAAAATACCTCCAAGTTTTAACATTGGATTAATGGCACTAAGCGCTTCAACTGCTCCCCTTTTGTTGTATGCTTCTTCGATTTGTTTTAAATCTTTGCCGTACACCAACTTACCAATTTCTTGTGCTTTTTGCTCATAAGTAAGTCCTTGTTTTTTGGAAACTTTTTCTATAATATCATTTCCAATAATTTCTTTTAAAGCGTTTACCTTACCGCTGTTTTCCGACTTCATTAAATTGTATATCCGCTGGCCTTCTCCGAAATTTTTCTCCAACATTCTTTCTGGATAAAATTCGCCGGTATATTGCACTTTTTTGCCATCAACTTCAACGGTATTTACTAAATTAAAATCTTGTTCTGTTTTGGTATCATAAGCCTGCTGTATTTTATCAAGGTAGGCTTTTGCAGTTTCAGCCGTATTGAATACTGCATCAAAAGAATCATTCAGCCCTAAGTCTTTATTAGCTGATTGAAGTAATTGATTAAGTTGTGTTGATTTTTTTGCTTTAATGCCATCGAACTCTAACATTATTCCTTTGCCGTCTTTACCTATGGCATATTCTTTTACAGCCTCAATAGGTTTTTTGGTTTTAGCAGCAATAACCTGTAAGTCCAATTCTGATGGCTGTTTTAAACTAAGCCTTTGTTGAAGTGATTTTCTGTATCCTGACTTATCTAAAATAGAAGAAGGTATATCTTCATCCAATATTTTTATGCTACCTAATATTTCACTATTGGTAACTACATTGTTTTTATTGTCCTCTTTTTTTATTTGGTAAATAGAAGTATTAAAATCTTCTGTAACTAAGTCTGTCCTTTTTACTTTTTTTGGTGGGTCGTTTCTGAAATTAGCAAGAAGTTTACCTTTCTCATTTCTTCCTTGAAAAGATAACGGATCATTTGATGTAGAAGGGGTTTCTAATTCTGATTTTTTTGCACCATTCTTTGAATCGTTGCCAACGGGATTTTTTTTTTCTAATTCATCAAATGACGAAACGGTTTCATCATTGATTAATTCATCAAAACTTGATACAGTATTTTTTCTTTTTATAGTACCCATTACTACGATTTAATTTTTGTAACCCCTTTATAAATAAACTTTGTACCACTTGGTAATTTATCAAACCCTGCTTTATCTGTTATCACAGGTATCTCATCATTATTTGCATCTTCTGTTTTTTCATCTGGAGCCGGTTGTGTTTTATTATTCCAGTTCTCCCATATTGTTTTACCAGATGTAGTGCCCCATAATTGTTTGAAATAATTTTCAGATTTAGTTTGGAACCCTTCTGCCATTGCCCCGTCTTTATTTTCTCCACCGCTAATGTCGGCTAATTTTACTGCTTCAATAAACCCTTGTGCTAAATTATCAATTGTTCCTACTGATTTTTGCGTTTTCCCATCTGCGCCTAATACTATATAACTTCCATCTGCCCTGTAAACAATAGTATCTCCTTCTGTTAATTTTGCTGCAACCCTTGTCTTATCATCTACCTGGTTATAAGAAACTGGTAAGTCTTTGCCTCCGTTAGCACTAAACCTGTTTTTAAGCCTGTCAATGTGCTGTCCAAATAAAATGGCTGGCTTATCTATTCCTGCAGCATTATTTGCACTTCCACCGCCTCCGCTGCCTCCTGATGGCTTATTAGCATTATGCCATGCAACTTTAAAGTCTAAATCCATATTCCTACGGGCATTTCTTTCGCCTGTATATTTATAGTCTTTAGTTACAATATCCGGTGCTGCTTTTTCAAATCTTGCAAGCAATGATAAATCCTGTGGCTTTAATGGTTTTGTTATATCAATGTAAGAATTTTTTAATTCTTCTACGGTATCATCTCCTTCTGAAAATTCTACTTTCTCACCGGTAACTGTGTCGGTATAATAACCATTCTGAATATCCTGTATTTTTTTAGTTACATATTCATTATACCGTTGCCCTAAATTCATTATGCCTCCTACTAATGGATTGGCTGATTTTATTCTTTCAATATCAACTACTGTTGTTGTTTCTGGCTGGCCAGTTGCTGGATTAATATTATTTGTAGGTACTGATTTTTGATATTCAGGATCATTTAAAGCACCTGCGAAAAATTTAGAAGCGTCCTGCCATCCACCGATAGGTGTTTTAGTAAATTCTAATTTTTGTTGCTCAAAGGCATCTTTTTCCTGTTGGCTTGCATTTGGCCCCGGCGGTGTAGGGAACATTAAATTATTCCCTTCCATGTAGGATAATTTCTTATTGCCTGTAATGGAAAATCCTGTCATTGTTTTTTCAACTATGGCATTACCATTTTTATCCCTCTTTATTACGTTTACTGTTTCTTTAACTGCATCGCCTACTTTCGGAACTTTTAAATCGTATTCAGGAATAGTAAACAGCGTATTAATATCAGTTTCATCAAAATATTTTTGCGCTTGTTTTTTCTTTAACTCTTTTTGCTGAACTGTTAGGTTAGTATCGGCATCTACTTTATCGGTATATGTTTTTAATTTTATTTGTCTTGCAGTTGCGGAATTAATTGTTTTAAGATTATTGGCTATTTCTTTCTGAAATTCAAAATATGCTTTTGTTTTATCATTAGGATTATCCCATTTTTTTGCGGCAAATTCTGCACCCTTTTGTCTTAATTCAGCAACGTTTCTAAATACTTCATCTTTATCTTTCCCTTCTCCGGTTGCTGCATCATACGGTGCTAATTCTGCCAATGCTTTTATTTTTTCATCTGCATCTTTTTGGCGCTGGTCATATTGTGATCGGTTGTATAAATAAGTATAGTGCGCCAACTGTTGTAGCGGTCTTGTATCTGTATCAAGTATGAAGCCGCCGCCCCCTCCTAAAGCGACATTACCTACATACCCTGCGGCATTACTTATATCATTTATTGTTGCCATTACTTATTTATTTTATTAACCTCTTTTTAACCGAACTATCCTATACCACCCTCTGCCTCCCCGCCTGCGCCACCCCCTACACTTTTATCTTTATACAATTGATTGGTTCCGTAAATACCTATGCCACCTAACAATGAATTTATTTCATTATTTAAAGTTGTATTGGCATCTGCTTTTTTCTTAGCTAATGATTGCATATAATCTTTCCAGATATTGTCTTGACTAATTTGCTCCGCTGCTTTATTATCTCCAACAAGTTTTAATGCGTTAATGTAGTTGCCAAATGATTCTGTATTGCTTTTATGGAACTGGTCGCCTACTTGCAGCATCCCTTGTATTTTTTGTCCAAATAATGAACTCAATTGATTAGGGTCTGCCCCTAATGTTTCTGCTGTTCCTAAAATATCAGCAAAACTTGTATCCAATTGATTCATTTGAAAATCTCTGGCAATAGTATCTCCCTGTGATTTATTTTCTGTGGCATTAAGTATCTGAAATACTTCATCCGGTGTTTTATATGCTTTGCGTTTAGACATAGCATTTTTAATACCTTTTTCGGCTTTAGCGCCATTTGCTGCGCCTACTGCAATGCCAGTTACGCCAACTACTGCTGATGCTACTGCTGCAAAACTCATTGGGTTAAGTTTTTAATGGTGGTTAATATTTTATCAATGAATGACTTTTTACGCCATTGTAATTTTGCTACATACTTATCAAACTGTGAATAATCAGTTGCAATAACTCTTTCTTCAATTTTTTTCAAATCTCTCTTATCATCTAAGTTCAAATGCACTGTTACCCATACGGTATCTGCCAGTGTAATAGCAGCCCGTTTAACCCCTGGCGGTGAAATGAAGTACTGTGGTGCCATTAAATGTACAACCCCTTCTTCTGTTGCAACTAATATTTCTCCTTTCATTAAAAATACAGGATGTTCGTGAAAATGAATTTTACCGGTAATTGCCATGCCTGCTGGTATTGTTATTTCACGCAAATATATTCCTTTACAAAAAGTATGCTGTAATGGGCACGTATCACTATCTCCAATTACCGCTTCCGGCCTTGTCTTTAATTGTGCTTCAAATGCCAAAATTGCTGCCCTTGCAGTTTTTTGTGATATTTGTTTTTCTTCTATGGTAGCAATTTTACTCATACATTATTTGTGAAACCAGATTGTTCCGATAAAGCATACTTAAAGATAAAGAAATCCAACTCCCCAAATTTAGTCATTTTTGCAGAATTTACGCTGTTATAAATTAACCCATTTGTATTATCTCTTACGAAGGTAACGGCAATCCAATATCCTCTGGCTGGAGTAGCTGCAAATCTGGTATTAGTTCCGTGTAAACCTCCCCGGCTATTTTTGTCAAAAAGGAATGATGCGTTCCACTTTCTTTCCCACTGTTTGAATTTTATTGGTGGTATTTCGCTTTCAAATCCTGCTTTATCGGTTACTACTTTTGAAACAAACCACATATCCTCGCTTACCACTTCTATTCCTATTGGAACTTTTATTTTTTCTTGTGGTTGATTAATTGTAACTCCAACTACCCAATCAGTTGCAGTACCAAAGAACTCGTTATAATCATTATCACTTAATGCTATTTTTGGATGTATCCAAGGTATGCCGTTTTGAAATGCCATAAATGCACAACCGAACCCATCATACAAATCAAGGTTACAATATTCTTCCGGTACAAATCCTGCAAAGGTTAAGAAATCTTCTGTTTCAGGATGGAATAAAATAGTATCATTAGTTTGCCCAAATGCTTCTTTGAGATTATAAGTGCCACCCTGTACCAATGATTTTACAGTTACCATTACTGCTTTTGTAAGTGTATTATATCCTGTGATAATCCTGAATTTTTCCCTATCTGTTGATGCAGTTTTATTAAATGTTTCCATAAACTGCCCACGCTTATCAAAATACATTTTGGCTTTCCCTGCTGAAATATCTTTTGCAGTTTCAAAGTCATGTTTTATGTACGCTGATTTATTTACATCCCAATACATCACAAATCCATCCCCAAAATAAATGCTACCTATATGCGGATATTGGCAACCATATATTCCAGATATTTTTGGTTGGCCTTCACTTATTAATGAATCTGCCGGAGCAGCCCTTACAATACCATCACTACCTACCCGTAAAAAATCATCTGATACCTGGAATATAAAATTATCATGCTCTGCAATAGCTAATCCCACCCGTCCATCATATAATCCCATAGCTGTAATATCTCCTTGTTCTATGGCATCAAATGTTTTTTCAAGATACCCGAAAATATTAAAATGTGTTGGAGAATTTATTGATATATTACGACCAAATCTTTGCTCATTTTCAAACCGATTTACAAAATGTACTTTACCTCCGTCATTAATCCTATTGCCCCAATGATCGGATGGAGAATGATGTTCAAATATTTGTATCGCACTTTGTCCTATTTTTCTATTTACAAAAAATGTATCAAAAGTATTAAATGTACCTGTTGGTACTGACAATGTATTTTGTCCACTTATTTCAACTAATGGAATAGAATAAACTTCATAATAAGTAGGTTCTACTGTGCAATCTCTTGGCCGTTGTATTTCTATTTTTGCACCCACTGTTAATCCTTCCAGTTTATCATCATTATCAATTAATATCTGATTAAAATAATTAGCAGGTGGATTTGCCTCTCCGCTAATAACAGTATCATGGAATGGGCTTAATATTTGATAATTAAGCAGTCCGTAAGTTGCGGTGTCAAATATAGTTCCATCTCCATTTGAAATAAATTCAACCCTATCATTTTTCTGATATTGATATGTTGTGTTAGTTTCAAAATTGTATGATGCGTTATAGTCATTAAGACTTTGGATAGTAAGTTTTATTTTGTTATCAGTAGTACGTTCAATTTTATCAATTACCCATTGCAATTCAAATCTGTTTACATTTTCACCACGCACAATTGAAAGGCAACTTGCGCCGATTGGTAAAGAAATGCCATTGCCATTAAATTCAATATCGCAAAAACTTAATAGATTTTTTTCTTGTGTTTTTGGAATATTTAAGTAATTATCATCTAAAGGTAAACTGCCGCTTAAAAGAGTAACTGGATAAACAGCACTTACTTTATTGCAAGGCCATTTTACAACAATCCCAAATGGGTACCTGCCACCTGCTTTTAATCCTTTCTTATTATCACCTGCTGTATCTTTATTAAGTTTTGTCAAAGTCATGACATCAAGATAAGGAGTACCTGAAAAACAGGCTGATAATGCTGTATCTGCGGTAACTGGATTGCATGGGTTACATAGGTTACTGCAATCTAATGTAAAACAGTTATTATGATTTAATACAACTGCTTTAACAGTAAGATTTCTTGTACTTATATTCCTTACTTTAAAGGTAGCAGCACCACTTATGGAATCAGAAACTTCATACTTATTACCAGATAGCGCTACTCTTATTCCCCCTACTGGATTATTATCGCAATCTCTTACATAAATATTTACTTGTTCATAAAAATTAGTTTTATAGGTAGGGAAATCAGCATCAGTAATTTGGATATTTATTTCTACCATTTGCCCATATGCCCCATTCATTGTTACTGTTTTCACATCATGAAATCCTGTTCCACAATCTGTTTCTACCCTAACCACTGGTGTTATAGTCTGTGTATTATCGCTACCATATAACCAAAAATGATAAAACCCATTAAAATCTGTTATTGCTTTTATGTTTCCATCCCACCAAATTTCTGCACCTCTTACTGGTCTATTATTAGCATCAGTTAAATAACCAGAATAAGCAGATGAAGTATGAAATCCTGTTTCAAATTTTTTACAATTATCATCAATAATTAATGGTTCATAAATTGTAACTGCTCCTGCACAAGTATCAAAATAAATTTCTTCTTTATAAGAACTTATTGTGGAATCAATATCACTGGTACCTGTATAGTTTCTTATGTCAGGTATTGTACCAACTACATATGTAGAAGTATCTTGTCCGGAAGAAGTTGACCCATCATTTGATTTATGAGATGCTATTCGTATAAACCCTCTTGTGCCTTTAGGTACTTTTATATTAAATTGTTGATAATAGAATCCTCCATTATCAATAAACCCAAATATTTGGTCTGCTATTTCAGTATGGTTTATTCCTGAAACTATTCCCACTTTTTTAGTATTGTTAAATAACGGGTCGGATTGATATTGTTCCATTTGTGCCCAATATTCCGTTCCTTCTACATATGCTATAAAATTTCTTACCTTATATGGCGAACCGCTGCTGTTATGAAATACCTGGTTATATCCATCAGATACATTTGATGCCCCAAATCTTGCTACATCATTTTCATCATCAGGAATAAATGGATTATCTCCCTCATTTCTATATACTACTCCATTCCTGTTAGTTATTCTGTTATGTACAAGTGCAAATATTGTTACATCAACTAATTCAGTATTGCATATTCCATCTGCACATTGAAGATTAATAGTAAATTTTTTTGCTTCTTCTCCACTAATAGGGCAATTACCTTTTTTATAATTATAAAAACCTAAACTATCTTTTATACGAATTAATCCTTGTGGCTGCTGTGGCATAGGATTATAAACCCTATTGGTTTCATCAACATCAATTGGATTACATTCTTTATCATTACAAAAAATATAATCGAAGCAACAGTCTGTATCTGAAAAATTTAATAAGTCTGCAAGCTCTCTTTCATACCACATTTGATCTTGTGTAGCGTAAGGCGCATATTTTTCAATCACTTCTACCGACCTCCATAATGGACTTAATCCATCGGTAAATAATTCATTATCCCGTCTTACAGCAACTTCAATTCTATCTACTAAAGGATTACCAACAGGCATCCTGAATTTAAGGCACCGTGGGAAACCTTCGCTTGTATCAAAGCATGATTTGCTATCTTGAAAATATGTGCTACTTACTCCCATCCATTCGCTCACACGACCATCATAATAAATATGCCGGTAACAAACCTGTATAGCTACATCAAGTAAGTGATTTGTTAAGTCAACTTCATCAGCTTCTAATGGAACCCATTCTCCCTCCAATTGTTTGCATATTAACGGCACACACATTCTTGTATAAGCGCAAGGGTCTGGACATAAATCAAAAAATGGTGTGGTAAAGTTTTCGGTAGCAATTGATGCTTCAACATCAATCATTCCAATATCATAAAGTCCATCTGTCCATATCAAAGCCTTACCGTGTCTATGGGCACAAAGTTTTTCGTATTTTAAATACGCTCTCCATGGCTTTATAGCGTGTTTTGGTTCTGCACTTAATGGTAAGCAGTCGTTATCCCCTGTATATACAATCTGGCAGGTAGCATCTTCATTAACTCTAAGTACATAATTTAATCCACCATCATTTAATGTCCACGAATAGGCTTCGTTTGTAATTGGGTCTTTGTATGTACCAACACTATTTGGAGTGCCTACCATTGGGTACATATCGCAGGCTTGGTAATTGGAAGGCATTGGAGTAGATTTTCCTATTACTCCTTTTGAAACAATGTTTCTTTCATTATTAAGCATGAAAAAAGCACTATCCTGTGGTAAGTATTTATTGCTTACATCCAGATTTAATTTAACCGGTTTATTTGCTTGCCTTTCTTGTGCCATAATATTATTAACCTAAATTCCAATTGTAATTTGTTCCATCGTAAAAGAAAGCCAGTGCTGTAATTGCGCCTGCTGTATTATCAATAACGCCATCCCATCCATTAATAAATTCACTACCTGATGGGAAAGTTAATGTTCTGCCACCAGTTCCATCTTGTGTAACATACAATACCCCAGCCGTATTTGGAATAAGATTAGTAATAGCAAGTGTTCTATTTCCACCAATTGTAAAGTGGCCTACATTACCATCTGAAAAATCCCATGTTACTGTTGCCGCATCTGTTAATGCTACTGGCGTATTTACGCTACCATTACCAAGCCTTGAAAAATCAATAATTGCAATATCTGGTGGTGGCCCTGCCTGCCATGTATTTACTCTTGTAATTGTTCCAGTAACACCATTAAACGAAAAATCTTCTCCTTTGTATTCAGTGTTCTTATTTACGTTAATCATACCTAATCCTGTGGCACCAATAAGAGCATCATTCTGATAAGTAGTTGCTCCGTCAACCGGGCTACCTGTTTTACCATCAACAATCAAACGTAATTCTGTGTAATTATTATAGATATAAGTGATAACATTATTTACAACATTATTAATAATATTGTTTATGGTATTATTGGCTGTATTGTTATTTATAGTTCCTGAACTCCCTGTCATTGCACAATCTGAATCAGAAGATGAACTTACATAAGCAATAGTATTTGTAATGCCACACAATGAATTGAATGAATATCCATAATCAAACTTTGGATTTAAAGAAATAGATTGAAGGATACGTGCCAGACTAATTCTGCCCATCATTTTCTCCATATTCTTTCTTTCCCGTCTGTAATTCTCAAAAAAGAAAGCCCTTTCCCATAACGGAACACTTTTTTTATTTTCTACACTTTTATACTTTGTCCAGTTTACCAGTGTTTCAAAAGCAACTTCCGGTACTGCTAACTGTCCGTTTATTTTATTAATAAACCCAAGGTATTCTATGTAAACTTTTTTATGTGGGAAATTAAAATCAAATTGAATTAACCCGCTTTCTTCAAATATCTGATACCCTCCTGCTTTTGTATCACAAGTAGAACTACAAGATGTAAAATGGCAGCACCAGGCATCGTAGCAACAATCATGTATGGTCTGAATGTTTTCTGTTGTTTCTTCAATACACCCACAAGGCTTTAATGCTATTTTTACAATAAATTCTTTTGTTGTTATGTATTCTACTTCTGAATTTTCAGTGTTGTAATACGGAGTTGTAACTTCTAAAAAGTAGTCGCCGTTTGGATAAAGTTTTTTAATAGTTGTTTTATCATAGAACGCATCATTGATTACAACTGTTTCTGAATCTTCTGTAACAGTAAGGTCATTACAAATAGATTTCTTTTGATTACAGCTTTGGCATACTTCTGAAAGGTCTGTTATTGAATCATCATTAGTAAGGTTGCTATTTAATGGCAAAGGAATTTTAATGCCTCTGCTATTAATATATCCTACAAATAATTCCTGTTTAAAATCTGCCGGTAAAGTAGCAGTCCTTGTGTTTGGATTTACGGCCAGTATTGCACGTTGCTTACCACGTTTTAATGTTTCCTGTTGCAGCTTATCCAATCCACGGCAAGCCCAATGAGAAAACATTTGCTGCATTTTACCACGATCTTCATAAGTATCCACTAATGCAGCGGCCACTACTCTTGATAGTGGCACTAATTTTTGATATTTATCCGGGCAGTCTGTTTTCATTATTCATCTGATTTACCATCATTATTTGAATCTTCTTTCCCCATTTTATTAGTATATATTGAAATTAATTGTTGCTGAATTAAGGCCCCCACTACATCATCTACTTCATAAAGGCCATCGTTTTCAATACCATCACTTGCATAAATAATTGGCAATGCGTTAGCGTGTGTGCCTTTTGGAAATATTATTTCTTTACTAAGTATTAAAAATGTTTTTGTGCCATCTGGCAATCCATCATCTACATCCTGAAATATCTGTGAAAGGTTTACATCACTTTTTACATACTTACATTGGCAGGTAAGACCACCTATGTTCTGCAGCCACCTTTCGTTTGGTAAACCTCTCATTATTTTTAATCCTGAAATATCAATCTTATTATCTTTAACTGGTAAAGGGTCTGATTGAACAAGTATATTGCTTGGAATATTAAAAACCCCATCTTCGTTTTTTGTATTCCTTGCATGAACCCACATTTGAAGTGGGTACTGAATTTTTGCAGTGGTAATAAATTCCTCCTTAGTAATAGCCGCTTCATCAGTCGGATGAGGCCAAATTTGCGACCATGCTAACTCTGCTATTTCTAAAAGATTTGCCATTATTTCTTTTTACCGAATTGAATTTTCACGTTTGCTACTGGATTTTCAGTGGAAAAATATTCCCTGCTGAAATATTGCTGATTTCTACCTTTCCCGGTATATCCGCTTTCAGATACAATATACCCGTTTTCAATTTTTCTGATACTGGCACTTGTATTTTTATCAACATCAAGTTTTTCAGTACTGCTGGATTTTTTTGGAGATGATTTTTTAGCAGTATTACTTACTGCTGAACTTTTTGTTGGTGTATAAGATTGTCTTGCCATTGTATTATATTTAGTCGGTTTCCCGGTTTAAAAAATCAAGATAGTTTTTTAATTTTATAATTATTAAAAATAACATCCAAATAATTCCTGCTACTAAACTTGCACCACACACTACAATAGGATAAGCAATTAACTGTTTCCATTCTGTTACTATACCAAGCAAATACCCAAAGCCATATCCAAACATAGAAAATATACTTGGCATACAAAAAGGACATACTAATAACGCTTCAAATATCTTATTCCCTGCTTCCACTTTTTCTTCTGCCCATTCTCCCACTTTATCAAAAATCATCCCCGGTTCCGTAGAAATTTTTATGCCCCAAATAAATAATGATGTTATGAATATCAATTTCAATATTATAAATATCATACTGTCCCTTTTAACTGACCTGTAATAACATTATCTTCTTTCAAAGATTTTTGTGAAGTATGGTCTGCAAAACTGTTAACTAAAAAATAAATTATTAATTCCCTGGCCCATTCTGGCCATTCAGTATCGGTGCTAAGAGTAGGCGATGCAATTTGGTCGTTATATGTTGCATCATACACAGAAACAACTTCTCCTACTATTGGATAACGAATATAATCTAACCTTACGTTAGCAATATCCTTTGGCAGAAATTCAAAATCATTACCCACTTCTTTTGCTATGGGTTTATTTTTTGGCTTTAATAATTCAATGTTGGTAGTGCTTCTAACATTAAACTGCTGCCCATCCAATACTTCAATAATTCTGTATAATACTTCATTTACACCATTGCTTTCATCATCACAATCTTTTGCATCTTCGCAACCGGTTTCCTTTAAGTACATTTCGTACATATTCTCAAACATATAAAAGTCAGATGGCTTTGCCATTAATCCATCTGTAACCTGTTGTTTATATGGAGTGATAAGATAAGAAATAAACCCTTTTGCTTTTTCTGTTGGATATGCAAATGGAAGTGTAATACCCATTGTGTCACCTGTTATATAACTAAGCGTTCTATTAGAAGCCCTACGCATCATACGATTAAACATCCCATAATCAAATGTGGAATTTTCGTCTTTATTCGCAGCATCTCTTGCGGCATCCTCGTATAGTGAAATTATGTCCATTTACTATTGTTTCATTATGCTTAATTCAAAAGGCAAATTAGTCATTAAGCTATTACCCAATAATAATGTAGTTGGGTCAAGCGATTCAACTGTTATTGTATTGGCGCTTGTAAAGTTTGCTCTTATTACAGCGGTTGATGGTTTACCCATTAAAATAAAAGTATTGTTTTGTGTCAATGGAGTAAACGTACCGCTTAATGTTCCAACATAAACCCCTACGCCTGCTGTTACCCATGCAATAGTTACTGTATTCCTTGTATCAACTACTGCTGTTGGATTACCAGAACCACTTTGAGATAACTTACCACGATAAATAAAATCAACCCCGCCTGCTGCTACAAGGGCTTTTGGGTTAATATTAAGATGCTGTGTTTTGTTGCAGCCATCTTGTACAATTGCACCCAATGATAATATACCACTGGTATCATCAAGTGTCAATGAATAATCATATAAATTGATGGTATAATTATCAGTTAGCCCTACTGTTTCTTTATTTACATTGCACCCGGTAATATTAAAATCTTTTGCAGGAGTGTTATCAATTATTGGCGTTCCTTCATTGCAATTACAAGTGCATATACAACCCAATAATTTTTCCAGCTTATCAATCCATGTACTTGGGTCTGCACCACAATTTGCTGCGCCCTGTGCTGCTGTAACGTAGAATTGGCTTTCTACGATTACACTCATTGTAATTGATTTTTCATCATCTGTGCAATCGCTATCCAACCTTGCAGATAATTCATCCCACTTCTGCTGTACGCAGCACATATCAACAATACATTTTATTATTTTGCTGCAGTTTATTTTGTAAGGAATGTTGTAGAAAATATTATCGCCGTATTCATACCATACGCAAGTGGTGCCGGTAATTATATACTGTCCTTCATACAGTATTACAGAAAACGAAGCATAAGCAATATCAACCCTGTTAGGCAATCCACTTGCTGTAGGATATTGTAAGTCCATATCAATATCCTGGCTGGTGTACATAGTACCTTTATAATTCGGTGGCTCATTTAATAAGAAAACAACTTTACCATCTTTACAATTGCCTCTTATATCTACATTTAAACAGCCTTCATTTTTATTTTTATTGTTAGGGTCAGGAGGGCAGATATTTATTGTTTTTGAAACGGTATATTGAGTGCCATCATCATCTGTTAATTGCACATCAATAGCATAACTTCCATACACATACTTACCGGCAGTTTTAGGAATTGCAAAACTTACCCTTGAAGTCATTGGAGGGTTAATATCAAAACCAGAAGTAGAATATTGTTTTATTACAATGCCCAGAGGGTTTGTAATTTTTACATTAGCTCCTTGTACACCACCGGAAGTTCCAGTACCCCCTGGCAAGAATACGCTTGGTGTAACGTCAACATAAAAAAATCCGGTACAGAGATCGGCTACTATTTTTGAATCAAGGGATGTTATATTTGGACTTCCAGTTATTATTGTTGCCATGGCATTTTTTTTAAACTATTTTTTATACAAAAAGGTATCACTCTTTTTTTAAAGTTGTTCTAAAATAAAATTTGAACTACTGCTATAAAAGAATGATACCTTCCTTACTACTTTGATGTCCTGCTGCGAAAACTCATTCTAACAGTAGGATTACCAATTTCGCTTGCTTTGCCTGCGGTTCTTGTTGCTCCACCACTCCCTGTACTTCTGTTTCCGGAAGCAAATGGATTAGAACCTGTTTTTTGTGGGGTATAAGGTGTACGGCCTTTGCCGCTTGTACCGCTACCACCACTGCAACCTCCCAATTTTCCGCATCCCATAGTTGTAAGTTTTATCCGTTATCAATTCTTTTTACTTCGTTCTGCAGGTCGGTTAAATGAACTTTGCCTTCTTCTGAATTTAAGAAATCAATAAACAATCTTTCTTTTTCATCGGGTTCAATGTCCTTTGGCATATCTGTTAATTTAACCCATTTGCCACCTTTTGCTTTTTTACTTATTTGGTTTTCTACTTCTGTAAAAGAAATAACATTCGCTGTAAGTAATTTCGCAACTATAACCTGTGTTTTATTAATGTTGCTGCTTTCTTCCTGTAAGATAGCATTTAGGCCATCCACTTCTGCTGCATCCAGGAAGCTAACCAACATATCCTGCGCTTCAATTAAAGCATCTTCTTCTGTTTTGCCATCTGTTGCGCTGGGCACTTCAAAGAAACTGCCATTCAAATGAATAAGCATTTCCTGCGCTCCTTTTAAATCAAGTCCAACAATTTTCATTGCTGCTCTTGTTCTTAATTTAAAATCTTCATTATTTATTTTCAGTTCATCATTCTTTTTATACTCCCTGAATTTTTTGGTAGGTTCATCCGGACAAAACCCTTTAAAATCTTCATTCGCCGGATAAGCATCAAGGTAATTTTGTAACAAAACATCTTTTGTAACCAAAACTCCATTTTTAAACTGTCGTGCTAACCTTTCATTTGGTGTAAACGGCTCATTCGCAGGAATATTATCAGCATCCACTTTGGTTTGCTGATCTTGCCAAATAGTACTTGCAGTTTGCTTATACCGAATGGTTTTATTTTTCCCATCTTCCCCCTGAAAAGTAATTTTTAGATATGGCTCCCATATTGGAAGTTTATCAACTCTTACTCTTTGGTCTTTACTTATTCTTACGAATACCGGTGCGTTAACATCCATTGAGGGTAATAACACATAAGTTTTTAATGCCATTGTTTTTTAGTTTAAAAATAATTTCTCTCTACTTTAATAACGGGCAAAGAGGATAACCGTCTTTTATTATTTATAAAAATGATCTCGTTGTTGTTAAGCGTTTAATCGCTTCTTCACGGCTGATGCTTTTTTGAAGCATCATTTCTTTTATTACTAAATCTGTTGGTTCATATTTTACCTTCGCTATAGTAAGGCTATCTTCGCTATCAGATTCTTTATTTTTTTTTACAGTACCATCCTCATTTAACCCTGCTGCCAGATGTGCTTTTTTTTGTTCTTCGGAAAGTTTCATAATTAATTTTTTATTAAAGAAGTAAGGGCAATTTCTCACCCTTACTTTTATTTACTAACTTAAAATACTAACCTCCTAATCCCATGTACCCCCACGCATTAGCGCAGTGAATTTCGTTCAGAAACCGGGTTTTTACAGTCCATTCCTGTTCTTCACAACCGGTTCCGAAAGTGTTACGGCCACCGTTAGCACCGCTGATAACACCATTGGCGTCTGTCAATGTATCCCAAACTCTACCCAAAGAAATATCTTTGAAGTAAACCCTGGTAAACATTTTTTCAGTGTATCCGTTACGGCCAGTTATCATGCTGGTTCTGTTTGGAGAATTTGGGTTATTCCACATTGGAACAAAGATGGCA
>ERZ650308.709-NODE-709-length-17955-cov-4.293855_pt1 | contig 17955 bp, 12 predicted proteins | sample MGYA00376244_ERZ650308 | MGnify/ENA primary metagenome ERZ650308 (study PRJEB26733, sample SAMN07839295) | wastewater metagenome | biome: small river; feature: stream; material: water | place: USA: North Carolina | collected 2016-04-26 ... | reverse complement strand
AGATCTACACAGGCGAAGACACTCTTTCCCTACACGACGCTCTTCCGATCTGCTCAACTTTAGCACAATGCAAAGATTTCATCCATAAACATCCACAAGCTACGATATTAGACATCACAGAAATTGCTGAAAAAATGTTAGTAGATGTAAAAGATGATTTCAATTTTTTACTCTTGTTTTCTGCACTTATTGTCTTTATAACTTTATTAGTTGTTTATGGTAGGATAGAACTTGCCTTGTATGCTTTTTTCCCAATGATTATGGGTTGGATATGGATTTTAGGTATTTCATCCTTTTTTGACATTCCGTTTAATTTTGTAAATATTGTTATTTCAACATTTATTTTTGGTCTAGGTGACGACTTTAGTATTTTCATAACAGATGGAATGATTCAAGCACATAAAACAGGTAAAGGAATCATGCAGACATACAAATCTGCGATTATATTATCCGGTTTAACAACAATCATTGGAACAGGAGTCTTGTTATTTGCGCAACATCCTGCCATACATTCTATTGCTTTAATTAGTGTAATTGGAATTGCTTCTATTTTATTGATTACGTTATATATTCAGCCAATCATTTTTAACTTCTTTGTTACAAAGCGCGTCAAACAAAAGAAAACCCCAATTACGCTTTTTATTCTACTATATAGTTGTTTACTTTTTACATATTTCATTGTTGGAAGCATCATCCTAACAGTTTTATTAATTGTATGTGTGTACCCTCTTCCAATTGCCAAAAAAAGAAAACAAAAAGCCTTGAACTTTGTCATTTCAAAATTGGCTAAATCGACCTTATATGCAGGAGTTCATGTAAGCAAAAAAATAATAAATAAAGAAAAATTAAATTTAGATACACCTAAAATTCTCATCGCTAACCATAGTTCGTTTCTAGATATTTTGATGGTATTAATGATCGATCCAAGAGTGCTTATTATGGTTAAAAGTTGGGTCTACAATTCGCCAGTATTTGGATTATTCATCCGTTATGCAGGATATCCATTTGCAGAAGAAGGTTCTGAAAGTAATTTAGCTTTTATTCAATCGCGCATAGATGATGGCTATTCAATCGCCATCTTTCCAGAAGGAACAAGAAGTAAAGACGGAGAAATTAAACGTTTTCACAAAGGAGCCTTTTATATATCAAAAGCATTAAATGTACCAATTCAACCACTTTTACTTATTGGCGCTCATGAAGTGAACGCTAAAAATGATATTATGATCAATTCAGGAGAATTAATTGTAGTGGTGATGGATGAATTAGCAACTACGAACGAAGAAACATATTCAGAATTTTCAAAAAGAGCAACTCAACTTATGAGAAAGGCTTATGAACAAGAAAAATTAGCACTAACCGGAACAAACTTTTGGCAGTCGATGGTGCTAAAAAATTACCTCTACAAAGATCCTACTATTGAATGGTATGTTAAAATAAAATGGTGGTTGGAACGCAAGAATTTTGACTATTATGATTCATTGGCAGGATTAGATGGATTGGTATATGATTTTGGATGTGGTTATGGTTATCTATCTTATTATTTACATTATAAAAGTAAAAAAAGAAGTATCATAGCAAGTGATTATGATGAAACAAAAATAACTATTGCTGCAAATGGAATGCACTTAAATACAAATTTACATTTCCTAACTGTCGATATTCGAACGCAAGCTATTAAACCGTTTACCCTTGCATTGGTAAATGATGTTTTACATTACTTAACACCTAAAGAACAACAAGTATTTTTAGAAAAATTAGGATCAAATTGTACAATAGGTGGAACAATATTAATTCGAGACGGGGAAGTACAACAATCCTCAAATTTAAAAAGAACGCAACTTACTGAGTGGCTTTCTACAAAAATTTTCAAATTCAATAAAACTTCCAACAGTTTAAACTTTATTTCTTCAGAAGAAATCAATAAATTTGCTTTAAACAATAATTTCTCTTTAGAAAAAAAGCTCCATTCTAAATTCACTTCGAATGTACTTTGGATATTGAAAAAACAAGCGTGATGCAAGAAAACAAACACTATGATTTTATCATACTAGGAAGTGGAATGGGTGGTTTAACAGCAGCTGTAGTCCTTGCTAAAAATGGTTATCAAGTATTAGTTTTAGAAAAAAATCATCAAATCGGTGGTTCATTACAAGTGTTCAGTAGAGATAAATGTGTTTTTGACACAGGCGTTCATTACATTGGAGGACTGGACAAAGGCGAGAATTTATACCAATTATTTAACTATTTGGAAATCTACCCCCAATTGAAACTTCAACGCTTAGATGATAAAGGATATGATTTAATTCGTTTCAATGATGGAACAAGTTATTTACATGGTCAAGGATATGAAAATTTTCAAGCAAATTTAATTGAACAATTTCCTGAAGAAGAAGGCGCAATCATTGAATTTTGTAAAAAAATCAAAGAAATTTGTGCGTATTTTCCATTATATAATTTGGAAGAAGGGGATGATAAAAGTACTAACTATATCAATGATCCTGAAATATTAGCAATTGGTGCATGGGATTATGTTTCAACTTTGACCTCAAATGAGCGATTAAAAAATGTTCTTTTAGGTTCGGGTCCTTTGTATGCTGCTAGTAAAACAAAAACTCCCTTATATGAAGTGGCATTGATTATGAATAGCTATTTAAAAGGGAGTTATCGACCAATTGATGGCGGTTCGCAGATTGCAAAAGCAATGTCAAAAACCATTCGAAAGTACAAGGGAGAAATAATCAAACATAAATATGTTACAGGAGCTGAATTCAACGAAAATGGAACGATAAAATCTGTTCATTGTAAAGATGGCTCCTCTTACACTGCTAATAATTTCATTTCTAATATTCATCCAGCTGTCACTTTACAAATTTTTGGGAAAGAAAATTTCAAGCCTGCATTTTACAAACGCATACAGCGATTGGAAAATACAATTTCAGCATTTATGGTTTACATCACGTTTAAAAAAGATGCGTTTGAATATTTAAATTACAATAGCTATGAATTTTTTAGTGATGACACCTGGTCGTTGACTGAATATCAAGGAAATGATTGGCCACAAATGTTATTTGTTTGTACGCCTGCTACTTCAAAATCTAAAAAATATGCTGAATCTATGTCAGTAATGAGTTATTTGGAAAATTCATCATTTGAAGAATGGCAAAACACCTATAATACAATCTCTGAACCAATGGACAGAGGAACAGCATATGAAGCGTTCAAAAAAGAAAAAGAAGCGTTGATTCTTGCTAAAATTGAAGCACGTTATCCTGGGATAAAAGAAAAAATACACAACGTCTATAGCTCATCTCCAATAACTTACCGCGATTATATTGGCTCTCCAGACGGATCGCTATATGGTATCGCTAAAGATTATAATAAAGTGCTCGCAACAACGATTAACTCAAAAACAAGTATTTCAAATTTAACATTAACAGGTCAAAACATTGTTTTCCACGGTATTTTAGGCGTTACAATTAGTGGGTTTGTTACGAGTTTTGAATACATAGATAAATCAAAAATACTTAACGAAATAAAGGCATATGAAAACGAACTATGATGTAGTTGTTATTGGCGCTGGACCTGCTGGATCTGTTGCTGCAACAAAATTATTAAAAGAAGGTCATTCTGTTATCATGTTAGAAAAAATGGAATTTCCACGCTTTGTAATTGGTGAAAGTTTATTGCCTCATTGCATGGATTATTTGGATGAATTAGATTTATTACAAGATGTTGTTGACCAAAACTTTCAATTAAAAACAGGTGTTTGTTTCTATGAAAATAAAGAGAAATGTGATTTTTTATTTGAAGATCAATTCACAAAAGGTTGGAGTTATACGTATCAAGTAAAACGTGCAGATTTCGATTACACACTAGCAAAATCAGCAGAAAAAAAAGGTGCAACTTTAGCCTTCAATGCAGAAGTAACAAATATAATTACTTCAACCAATTCCCAAAAAGTATCTTATAAAGATGGTGAAGGAAATGAACATGAAATTAGCTGTAACTATGTCATAGACGCGAGTGGATATGGTCGTGTGATTCCAAGAATGTTTGACCTCGAAACTCCTGTGAAAACGCCTCCAAGAGGTGCTGTATTTGCACATGTAAAAGATTCCAATCGAACAGATAAAGCTGGTAGAAATATCTTTGTTCATGCTTTTAATAACAATACAGCGTGGATGTGGTCGATTCCATTTTCAGACGGAACAACCTCTGTTGGAATAGTTGGTGAAAAAGAATTTGTTGAAAATTGTTATGCCAATGAAGGTGAAAAATTTAAGGAACTCATTTATTCATTCCCTGGCTTGGAAGGAAGATATAGCAATGCAGATTTAGTTTTCGACCCTAAAATCATTGTTAATTATGCTGTTTCTGTAAAACAATTGTATGGTGAAGGATATATTTTGTGTGGGAATAGCACAGAATTTTTAGATCCAATTTTTAGTTCAGGTGTTACCTTAGCAATCTCCTCTGGATACAAAGCTGCTACAGTTGTTTCTAAAAAAATAAAAGGTGAAGCTGTTGATTTTGAATTAGAATATAGCGAAGTGCTTAAAAAAGGAATTAACGTATTTAGAACATTTGTACTTGGTTGGTATGACGGTACATTAGGAACTGTCTTTTTTACTAAGAAAGAAAATGAAGGCTTCAAAAAACAAATATGTTCAGTACTTGCTGGATATGTTTGGGATGATGAAAACCCTTTTGTGCGGAAGCATGACCGTGCATTGAAGAACCTAGCAAAGGTAATTTCAATGTAATTTATTTTTTCTTTTTATGAAGGTATTTCTTTTTATATGCAGGATATTTATGGTCTCTAATTGCTTCGATCACCTTTAAATAAGAACTCGCCCAATAATTTCGCAAGCCAAATCCGCCAGGTTTAGTAATAAACTTGTCAGAAAGTAGAATTTCATTATTGGTTAAATTAATTGCTAATACATGGTAAATTGCTTCTTCGCTTGTTTTATTCAATGTTTCAGCAACAAACATTAAACCTATACCTTCAGATTGATTGAAATAATAATTTTTAACAAATTGTTGCAATTGAAGTTCTGTATAATTAGGCGAAGTTGTTTGTTCAATTGACGTTAAATCAGTTTGTGCATTAATAGCAGTTACACCTTCAATATTGTAGTTAATGTCCTTTTTTCTGAACATTTTATCGATAGTATATTTGTTTGATTCTTTTAAAATAAGTTCATTCCAACGAACAAAGTAGTCGTTTTTAATGATTTCAGGCGTAATTTTAGTTGTTTCATTAAAATTTGAAAAGGAACCAATCAATTTTACATGTGAATAATCGATCCCTAACCAGGTGATTTTTATTGGTGAATTTTGAAACAAATCTTCTACAGTTTGTGCATAAAAAGTACTTGTTAAAAATGTAAGGCCACACAACAATACTAAAAATTTTTTCATTCTATTTTATTTAATTTTTAAAACTTATTTTTTCAGGTTTTCTACTATTTTTTTTAAAAACTTGATTACGAAGGTACTCATTTTCTAAAAAAATAAAATGAGGCACAACCCTTAAATTACTTTTGCAATGCTCCACAATTTGAGGCATCAATCCACTAGATTCAAGTTGTTTTTCTAATAATACTGTTAGCGCATCATTGCCCAAATAATCTTTTGAAACTTCGATTTTATAGCATGAAATTTGCGGAATTGCATCAAATATTTCAAAAATTGCTTTGGGAAAAATTGTTGTGCCTTTAAACTTTATCAATTGATTTTTACGTCCGATAATTGGTCCTAATCGTGGACTTGTCCTTCCACAAGCGCATGGGCTTGTATAAACACGTGCTAAATCACCTGTTTTATAGCGAAGCAAGGGGGTTCCTTCCACGTTTAAGGTGGTAACAACAATTTCGCCTATCTCACCATCTGAAACAGCTTCATCAGCATCATTTAATACTTCAAGGTATAATAAATCTTCATTTAAATGACAACCGTTTTGTGCTTCACATTCTGTAAAAGCAGCGCCCATTTCTGTAGAAGCATATGTTGAATACAATTGCACATCCCAATTTTCAAGGATGCGCTTTCCTAAAATATTATACGACAAATCATCTTCATGAATTGCTTCGCCCACACAAACAATTTTTTGAATACTGGTAGCTGCAACATCAATGTGATTCTTTTTTGCATAATCCAACAATGTGATTACAAAACTTGGAACAGCAATTAATATAGTTGGTTGATTCTTTAGAATTGATGACCATTGTAATTCAGGAACACCAGGGCCAATTCGAATCATTCCCGCTCCAATCTCTTGAACGCCTAAATAATATGCTAAGCCAGCCATAAATTGACGGTCAATAGTTGTTGTTAATTGAAACAAATCTTTTTCTGTAGCGCCAGTTAAGCGCAAAGAATGCGCTTCGTTTTTTGCCAAACGTTTTAAATCATTTTGCGTTAAAAAAACAGTAACAGCTTCTCCTGAAGTACCTGAAGTAGTTGAATAGTCAGCTATGTTATTTTTGTTAACAGCTAAAAAATCGACATTGCTTACTGCTAAATCATCCTTTGAAGTAAATGGCAGTTTTTTAAAAGCATCCAATGAAAATGGTTTCGCTATTAACTGTTCATAATTGCTATAAAATGGTGATTTAGCCATTGCATATTCAACGGTCTGAATAAGAGAATCAGTTATTGTTTTCTCCATATATTTTTCAATTTTTAAAACAATTAGAGTGTTTTTGCAAGAGTTCTTTTTTTATAGCCAAAGATGGCAAAGTTTTTTTCATCGCTTGGGTAAAATAGCTTGCAGCTAGTTGTGGTTGATTTTTTTTAAAAAAATAATTGCCTAATAATTCATAGGTTACATATGACTCACTGTTCAAGGAAATAAAATCGGCTACTTGTTTTGGTGTTAAATTAAGTGATGTCCCAAACATTAAAAATTGAGTAATTTTTTTCTTCCAAATTTTAAACGTTTTAAACTTTTGATAATTCGACGAACGAATAAATGGATCTTCCTCAATAAATTTATCAAAAACAAACGTTTTATTTTTAAGTGATGCTTTTAAATTCATTCCTATAAACTGACCCAATTGGTAATCATTTGTTGAAAAATAAATTGTTTTTTTCATTGGCTCTATGACTACACTATGGTGTGCAATTAATTGATTCAAGGCTACAGGATTCCCCATTCCCAATGTATCATTGTTGATAGAATATTGATCTCTTAAAATTTTAGCTGCTGAAGTAGCTGTAGAATTTTGCTGATTTCCGAGCAACTTTTTCACCCTTACAAAACGATTTTTGCTATCACTTTGTGCGATGTTTTCTTTGTTAATTGGATCTTTTTCAAAGGCTTTTGATTGGTAATGATTGCTACAAATCAATGTGTTACTGTTGGATTCATAAACACCTATTTTAGTTGGAGATTTTTCAATCAAAACGGCTTTACCGTCCTTTGCAGAACCGATCATTAATGTTTCTGAAACAAAAATAGAACGTTTTTTTGCAATTTTTACAGCTTCTTCTATTGTTGCTGCATATTGCAAAATTTCTCGTGCTAACAAGGAAATTGGCATGCGAGAACCCGTCGGGAAATCCGATTTAGCAGCATTGATGGTTACACTCAATCCTTTTTCGTTTAAGCCAGATGCAACACCCGTAAATCCAGCCCATGAATAAGAAACAAAAGTATAACCAGTTGTGGGTTTTAATAGTAAAAGTAGTTTGTCTTTAGCAAAATCGTCGCCAACATAAAAATCAAAATTTCGCCCAATCAATAAATCATTGGTTGCAGTTTTTTTTCCTTTCAACGCAAAAGAAGTACATCCTACAATGCTATAATTATTCAACGCATGTCCAATGTCGTGAGCTGCATGGTAGTTTAAAATACGTGTGTATTTCGACGCTATATTGTCGTGTTTATCGCTAAAATACTTAGAAATACCATAAATTTCTTGTTGGTTTTCAAGGGGAATGTTTTTTGGTAAATCGTGGTTAAAAAACCCTATAAATAACTTTAATAGTTGTTGAAAAGCACCACTTGGAACAAATTGATTGATTTGAGCTACAAAAATATCTTCTTGGCGTTGAATTAATTCTTTTGCTAAGGCGCCATAAATTAACCCACGTTCATAGGGCTTCCCTTCAAGGTACATTTCCCAAATACCAAATTTATTTTTTTTCAAATAATTCGGCCCAATTACAAAATGATTGTGGGCGATTTTCGTGCGTTTTGGGAATTGTGTTTCAACAATTGTTGGCGGTTGAATTTTCGCATTGAATAAAATAAAAATAAACAATACAATGAACGTTGCAAAGAACAATTCAAGTGGTATAAAGAAAATACGAAGAAGATATTTTACAGTTGTTTTCAAAAAAATGTTGTTAGATAACAAAGATACAATAAATTTGAGCTCAATAAAAAACACATGGACAGTATTCATTCCATACGAAAAGAAATAGCTCTTCAAGAAGGAGTAATGATTTATTGGCATTGTTCAAACTACAATGCAATGGTAAAAAGTGATGGAAAAAAAGCCGTAGAAAATCGTGAAATCAAAAAAATGCTTCAAACAATTGGTTTTGAAGACTTTTCATTAAAACATAAAGAAACTGGGCAGCCCTATTTGGAAGGTTCTTTAAAACACCTTTCAATTTCACATTCAAAAGGATGGTTTGCGCTTGCTCTTAGCATGAATTCCATTGGCATAGATATCGAACCAATTCGTACATCCATAGAAAAGGGTACCTCTTATTTTTTAAATGAAGTAGACGTTAATAAATCATTTACAGTAAAAGAACTACATATCATTTGGGGTGCAAAAGAAGCGTTATTTAAACAATTAAGCGGTAAAATTGAAAACTTAAAAAAGGAGGTTACGACCGTAGAATTTAATTCAAATTACATCTTACTCGAGTTTAATCAGTATACGTTTCGGTTCAACTATTTGTTTATCGACGATGTTTGTTTAGTTTGGGGTACTTGAATTATTTTCTCAGCATAAATTGAAGAGGAATTAACAAGCGTGCAGCCCACGCTTTTTCACTGTGATCTGCGCCATCATCAAAGTAAGTCATCCAATTATTAATTGAATAACCCTTATGAGCCATAATGCTGTCTACTTCTTTTTGCAAAGGAGGATATAAGGCATCCAACGTTTTATTGCCGTAATCAAAATAGATTTTGTGTAATGATGGTTCAGGTAAATTCTTTTTGAGATACGCATTAAAAGCTCCTGGAATTGGATTATTTTCTAGTGCAAATGTACCTGGCCAATGTGTGCTTAAACATGCTGCGTTTCCAAATACCATTGGATATTCACAAATGGCATACATAGAAATTAATCCTCCCATGCTACTTCCAGCTATGCATGTGCTTTCTGGAGATGGATTGGTTGAATAATTTTGATCGATAAACGGTTTTAATTCTTGAACGATAAATTTTAAATATACATCCGATTGAGGACGAAACGATTTAACAGTTCTACCACTCTTTTTTAATTCAGCAAAGACATATTTTTTTTCTTTCTTCGTTAAATTTTCATAGGGCTTTTGAGGGAAATAATCTGCGTGTCTATTTTGTCCATCGTTCCAAATCCCAACAACAATAAAATCTTTAGTCTTATTAGAATTCATTAATTCAGTTGCAACCTCATCCACTTTCCATTCTTGCTTGTTCCATGTTGTTGTTGAATCAAACAGCATTTGTCCGTCGTGCATATAAAGCACTGCATACTTCTTTTCTGAAGAATAATTATAAGGAAGCCAAACATCTACATTTCTCTTATTAACATATTTTGAAGGGAATTCGATGATTCTGTTGATCTTTCCTGAACTTGTGTGGGGCAAATTTTGTCCAGCCAATAAATTAGGTAAAATCAATACCAAGGCTATTAATAATTTCATAGTGAAGCAAATTTTGTGATTAGTAAAACTACATAAAAAAGATTATTTTTAGCCTTTATTTCAATCAATGATCAACGTTCGGATAATTATAGCAGTTTATAAAAACATTCCATTCCTTCAAAAAGTACTGGATTCACTTGAATTTCAAACCTATAAAAATTTTGATGTAGCAATTGTTGAAGACGGGGATTTTCCAGCAATGAAAGCGTATATTGAAAATTCTTCATATACCTTCCCAATACTCCATTATACACAAGAAGATCTTGGTTTTAGAAAAAATCGCATTCTGAATGTGGCATTGAGAGATGCAACACAAGAATTGATCGTGTTTATAGACGGTGATTGCATTTTACATCCAAAATTCATTGCAAATTATGTCAAATTTTACGATCCAAAGGTTGTTTTATTTGCAAAACGCGTGGATTTAGATCAAAAAACATCGCAATTACTTTTAACAACAACTCAGAACAATCCAAGTATTTGGACGATGTTGAAAAACAAAACAAAACGCATCGAAGACGGTATTTATTTGCCGTTTAAGCCTGTTAAAACAACGAATAGCCCAACATTGATAGGTTGTAATATGGGAATACCATTGAGCGCATTAAAAACCATCAATGGCTTTGACGAAGATTATGAAAATGCGGGTTATGGTGAAGACTGTGACATTGAATGGCGTCTTCAAAAAGCGGGTTATGCGTTTAAAAATTTAAAATTTCATGTGATTCAATATCATTTGTACCATGAACGACCAGATCGTGAAGACGAAACAGCCATTAGTCGTGAAAAGTTGAATGCTAAAAAAGCGATTGGTCAAGTTGCTTGTATCAACGGATTAGATAAATTAGCTTAGTTCATCAAAAACAAATTGCTTGATTGCCAAATCTTTAGGTATTGCTAATTTCAAACGAATATTTTTTCTTGAATATTCAATCCCTTTTTCTGATTTTGTTAAAAGAATGGCAATTTCTTTAGATGTATAATCATTCAAGATTAACAAAAGAACATTCATTTCGTTTTCAGACAATACTGTGTTGTACTTTGTTTTAATTTGATTCAAATCATTCTCGTCTTTTTGTGATGCAAGAATTGCTAAATCAATGTAATTATTAAAAAAAGCATCGGTATTAATTTTAGCTTGTTTTATAAGATTTTTTTCTGATGAAGCCTGTGTAACCTCATTCATCGTTAAAATAAACTCCTCCATTTGTTTTTTTAGGATTGCTATTTTACTTACATTCGTTAAAATTTCTTTTATTTTAAACTCTTGATTTTGAACTAATTTTTGCAATCTTTGCCTTTCAATTATTTGTTGTTCTAAGCTCAATTGCATAGAAGTTACATCTTGTTCTTTCGCAAGCTGATTTTTTTTATTGTATTTTAAGATATACCAAACTAGAATAATTAAACCTAGCATTGAAAGAATTAAAAACGCAGTTAAATAACGATGGTTTTTAATTTTCAATGTTTTTAATTGAATGGATGTTTTTAACTGTTCATTTTCATATGAAAGTTTATTTTTTGAAAGGGCAATTTGGAAATCGTTCAACGCAATTTTCGCTTCACTTTCGTTGATTTTATCTAAAATTGTCGTTCGTTTTTCCAAAAAATAAGCTTGGTTTTTATACTCTTTTTTTAACTTGAAATAATATGCAAGCATATCGTTATAGGCCATTTCAGTATAAACATTATTTGATGTAACAACTTCTTTTGCAAAAACAGTTGTTACATCTTCCTTATTTATCGGTTTTCCTTTTGTTATCAATGAAGCATGTTGTAATAATATTTTTATATATAATGGCTGTAAATGATAAGTAGGGGCCAACTTTGTTTGAATAAAATTTAATCGATTTGGATTTTTAAAATCAAGTGATAATTCTAAAAATACTTGATCAAAAATATTCGTATAAAATGAATTGTTAGCTAAATATCGTTTTGCAAGATCAATATTGTAGTAAAATAAGTGCTGATTATTTTTTAATGCTTGAAGTTTCGCTTTGTTTAAATAAACCAAAAATTTCAAGCTTTTATAGTGACTTGTTGGGATAGAATTAAAATAAGTTGAAGCGCGGTCATATTGATGTAAGGACATATTTGCTACACCAATATTTAAGTAAATTGACCAATAATTTTCATCGAGTTCTTTTAATTTTTGTTTGATTTTTTGAGCCGTTAAAAAATAATTAATCGCCGTTTTTAAGTAGCCATTTTGCAAGTAAATTGTGCCTAAATTACTGTTTAAATTTGCTGTGTTCTCATCGTCATTAGTTCTTTCTGCATAGGTTAAAGCTTTTTGCCAGTAGACAAGTGCAGAATCATTATTTAATATAGAATAATACAAATTACCTTTTCCATAATTCACTAAAAAAAGCACTCTATTATTTACTTGTTTTTGTGCTTTAATGGAAAAATCGTTCAATAGCTGCAATCGTTCATTTTCCGGTTGACTTTGAACACGTTTAATTGCTTTCGAAAACTGCTTTTCTAATTTAGTTAGAGTTGGTTGACTTTTTTTAACAGATTGATCTTTCGATGTGCAACCAATAAACAACAAACAAACCATTAAAAGTGTAATTAATACCTGTTTTCGTGCTTTTATCGTGATCAATAACATGTTTAATAATTTCATCTATACTTTACAAAAGTATTCTATTAAATAACACAAAACTAAACTTTCTTTTAGCTTTTTAAAAATGTAACACATTTATGAATTTGAGAACAAATTAAAATGTTGTTTCAATTTAAAAAAATTAAATTTGCATAATACTTTTATAGATTATGATAAAATTAACGCTCCTTTTGCTGCTATGCATGCCATTTTTTATGTTTTCACAAGTTGGTATTGGAACAAACACGCCAAATAGTTCCTCTGCTCTTGATGTAACTGCAACCAACAAAGGTATTTTACCGCCTCGAATCGCATTAACTGGAACAAACGATGTGTCGACTATAACTTCACCAGCAAATGGATTACTAGTATACAATACTGCAACTGCAGGAACATCACCAACTAATGTTTCCCCAGGTTTTTATTATTTTGAAAGTGGAAAATGGCAACGAATTATTAACCAACAACCTAATGCAACGGTTAATTTTAGCACTGCAAATCCGAATTCAGGATCTCCTACATTTACGCCTAACACACCTGCAAGTAGCAATTATATTTATGTAAGTTCTATTGACAACTCACAATGGACATGGAATGGAACAACCTATGTAACATATATTCCACTTGTTACTAATACAGCATGGTATTTAGGTGGAGGTAGTTCTACTGATGCTGGTAGTAATAAAACTAGTTCAATTACAAGAACTGGAAATATTGGAATTGGAAATATTTGGCCAATTGCTAAAGTTGATACAAGAACAAATCCAACAAGTACAACAGATCCAGGATCAGGTTTTATTGGAATTGGAACAACTGCAACTTCGGCAGCTGGAGCAGGTGCTGGAGCTATTCGTTATTCAACTTCATCAGGAGGTGTGGTAGAATACAGTAACGGAACAAACTGGAATACCTTAACGTCAACTGTTCAGCGAGCAAATGTGTATGCGTCAAGATTATCTGCTACAGAATTTGATATTAATAACAATACCTTAAGCAACGAATTTGGAAACTTTACGATGAATGTTGGATCGGGAACAAGTAATTTTAATGCTACAAATGGGGTTTTTACTGCACCAAGAACAGGATTATACAATGTGTCAGCAGGAATGTCTTTTCAACTATTACAAGCAAGTTCTTCAGGAGTTTTACATTTTCTAGTCATAAAAAACGGATCTATCGAAGCTTGTAATCAAGCCATTCCAATCAATTTTCCAATCAATGCTGTTATGAGTGCCAATATATCATGCTCTGTCCCTTTAAATGCTGGAGAAACAGTTCAAATTAGGTACCATAATTGGACAGGTTCAACAATTAGAGTTAACCTTAATCCAAGTTTTCAAGGGCGTTATTATTTTACAGTAACTGAGAATTAATCGTTTTATCATTTTAACGATTTAAGGAGCTTTAACGCATACTTCTAAGCAATTTAAAACATTTACAGATTACTTTATAAAACAAATTGCAGAATCGCTTAAAACAACTAAAACTATTTGTTTCAAAATAAAAAAGCCATGCAATGCATGGCTTTTTTATACTTTAAAAATTAAAACTTAATAATTTTAAACTCAGTACGACGGTTCAATTGATGTTCTTTTTCTGAGCATGTTGATTTTACTGTTCCTTCACATGGACAATTCGTGATTAATTGAGATTCACCATATCCTTTTCCATAAATACGTTCGGGTCTCGAGATTTTTGCACGAATATAAGCAGCCGATGCTTTTGCACGATTATCCGAAAGTTTTTCATTATAAGCAATACTTGATCTACAATCTGTATGTGAGCCTAATTCAACAATTAACGTAGGGTTATCATTCATTATGGCTATTATTTTATTTAATTCAATAGCAGCATCTGGACGAATATTGAATTTATTTAAATCAAAATAAATAGGGTTAATATTAAACACTTTTGCTAAATCCATTCCTTCTTCGATTTTTGTTAATGAAAAATCCAATTCTTCATGAAGTTTTATTATCCCAGGTTCTGTTAATTGTTTCGTGAATTCTAAAACTTTTGTGAAATATCCAGTTTTTTTCAAAACAATCTTATATGCCAAGACATCTTTTAATTTTGCTTCCGCTAAAAGTTCGGTAATTGTTCCATCATTAAGCGTAATTTTCTTAATGATTTCTTTATTAGTGTTGCGATCAATAATAATAATTTCAACAGAATCGAGGGCTTCATGTGATTTTGAATCCGTTACTAAGCATGTTATTCCAAAGCTGTTTTTTTCGATAGTAGTTGGTTTTATTAACTTGGCATTTGCTTGAACTGTACCTTGAACACTTATTGGAATATTTACAGATTGTTTTACTTCATCGAAACCATTGTTGTTATAAGTAATTAAGTAATTTTTATTATTTAAAGCTTCGAAAATATATGCACCTTTATCATCTGTAACTATTGTTGCTAAAACAATTCCTGCTTCATCTTTAATAACAACTGTAGAATTTGCTAATGGTTTTCCAGTAGTTTGATCACTTACTATACCTGCTATAAATACAAGCGGTTTAACCTCGAATGGTTTATTAATTATAAAACTATATAAATCATCATCCCCTTTTCCTCCTATACGATTGCTACTGAAAACACCTTCATTAGCTCCTGTTTTTTGAACGAAATTAAAATCATCTTCAGGACTATTGATTATAGATCCAAGATTTATAATTGGAGCTGTTTCATTTTTCAAATCTAAAGCAAATAAATCAAATCCGCCATATCCTGGATGACCATCACTTGCAAAAATCAATAAGTTTTTTTCTGTGATAAAAGGATAGCTTTCTCTTCCTTCAGAATTGATTTTTGCGCCTAAATTGATTGGTAAGCCAACGCTACCATCGCTATTTAACGCAATACTATAAATGTCAGATTGCCCAAAACCTTGTTTCATTTCTGCAGCAAAATACAATGTTTTTTCATCTAAACTCAATGTTGGGTGTGCAATTCTAGCACCTTCGGAACCTGCAATTGCAATCATTCCTTTGTCCACCCATTTCCCATTTTCATAAACTGCTTTATACAATTTATACAAACCATCTAAAGCTATGTTTATCTTATTGTTTTTCAATTCATTTTTTGTATAGTACATTGTTTTTCCATCTTTTGTAAAGACAGGTGTTGCTTCATGAAAAGCAGAATAGGTAACTTCTTTTTTTAATAAAGAAACATGGCTATAAGTTGAATCTGATTTAGTTGCTACAAATAAATTTGTAAATGGTTGATCCGTTCTGTAATAATCTAAAGAACTAATCAAGGTTGGTCGCGCACTAGAAAACACTAAACTGTCTTTATACAATGATGCACCATAATCTGAATAAGCAGAATTGATTGTTAAATTTTTAATGCTTACTTGCAATGGATTTTGAAAATACTTTTCCGAATTTACATTGTTTTTTACCCTTAAATCTTGAGGGAATGCCTTAGAAAAAGCATCCATAACACGATTTGATTCTTCTTTATTTCCAACACTTTTTAACGTTTGGATAAAATGATGAAATTGATTGGCAGTAAGTTGTTTACTTTGATTATAACCTTTAACATACCATGCATTTGCTTTCAAATAATTTGCATTAAAGTAATATGCATCGCCTAATTTAAAAAGTATTTCAAAACTACTATCTCCTTTTTGAACTAAGCGCTCATAAGAAGCTGCTGCGGTTTGATAATCTTGCTTTTCAAAACTTTTATCCGCTAATTTTTTTAATGCTAATTGACTATACGCCATTCCTGACGCTGCCAAAATTGTAATTATTATTAAAATTCTTTTCATTTTACTTTACTTTAAAAGAAACGAGGTGTTTCTATTTTTTGGTCGTTTTTGTGGAAATCGTACTTGATGAAAATTTCGTGTGATCCTCCATTGTACTTCATTAGTTTTGTTGTTTCCATATCAAAGCCATACCCAATAAATAATTTTTTTGTTGGATTTACACCAAATAATAAACTTACTGCGGAACTATGGCGGTATGCTGTACCTATCGTAAAAGTATTGTTGTATAAGAAATTTGCTGTTAAATCAACTTGTAAAGGTGCCCCAGAGACAATTTTTGTTATGACTGCAGGCTTGAATTTTAACAAAGGATTAATATCAAAAACAAACCCTCCCATAATATATACGTTTTGTCTACGTTTCGCTGAAGAAATAGCTGTATTGTCATAAAAATCAGTTTGCATCAACATTGGAATTGAAGCACCTAAATACCATTTCTTAGAATAATAATAGATTCCTGCACCAAAATTTGGTGACAATTGATTCACAAGATTATTTTGAAACAAGGGATCTGAAGGATTGTACTGACTTAATCTTGAATAATCAATACTTAACAATTCAACTCCTGCTTTTAATCCCATCGCTAAACGCGTATTGTTTTTAAACATCAAAGTATATGCAAAATCAACATTTATGTAGTTCAAATTTGTTGGACCAATACGATCATTTACCATATTAAATCCAACCGCCATGTTTTTAGTTTGAAACGGATGTTGGTAAGCGATATTTGCAGTTTGAGGCGCGCCTTCAATTCCTACCCATTGCGCTCGATATAGTGCAAAAGCCGATGCGTAACCTTGTGAACCTGTATAAGCTGGATTTACCACTGTCGGATTATACATGTACTGCGTGTACTGTGGTTCTTGTTGCGCCACCACTGACGCAACAAAGAACACACACATCCCAATTATTAGTTTAATTCTCATATCTTTTAATTTGATCTTGAAACTATATTATTATCTATTTAAGTAAATATAACCTACTCTATTTTTACTCACTCCATCAGCTGTTTTGTATTCTATTACATAGAAATACGTTCCAACTGGTAACTGTTCACCTTGACTTATCGTTATTCTTCCTTCAGAAGTTCCACGGAAGAATTGATTGTTTTGTCCATATCCATCCACTTCGTAAACAGCAACTCCCCATCGGTTGTAAATTGAAACCGTATTGTTCGGGAATTTCTCGATGTTTCTGATGACAAATACATCATTGTCATTGTCGCCATTTGGTGAAACCGCTTGATAAGGCTCCAAATCATCTTCAGAATCAGAATACGCATTCTCTTCTAAGTAATCTGGAATACCATCTCCATCTGAATCAAATGGATGATTAGGATTTGGTCCTTGCTCATTACCATTTGTTTGTCCATCACCGTCACAATCACCATTCAAGAAGAACTCCGTTTGTGGCATTGTTATGCTAGAAGGTGTGAAGTCACATGGATCAGTTGAACTTGTTCCATCCAATACTTCTTGAGTATCAGAAACACCATCGCCATCTGAGTCCAAATCCAAATAGTCTGGAATGCCATCGCCATCTGTATCTACTGGATTCGTTGGGTCTGATCCTGCTTCAACTGAATCTGGAATACCATCATTATCACTATCTGGATCTTGATAATCTGGTGTGCCATCGCCATCCGTATCTACTGGATTCGTTGGGTCTGATCCTGCTTCAACTGAATCTGGAATACCAT
>ERZ650308.708-NODE-708-length-17960-cov-9.123485_pt1 | contig 17960 bp, 29 predicted proteins | sample MGYA00376244_ERZ650308 | MGnify/ENA primary metagenome ERZ650308 (study PRJEB26733, sample SAMN07839295) | wastewater metagenome | biome: small river; feature: stream; material: water | place: USA: North Carolina | collected 2016-04-26 ... | reverse complement strand
CGGCGATCATAATTATTATCAGGCCCAGGAACAATTACAGTCGGCCCTGCAGCAGAGATGGAGAGAGGAAAGATTGCAGATGATAAATTAGCTCGATAAGAGATTTGTGTCATAGTTACACCGAATAACTACCAGAAATAATCAATGTAGCAGCGGCGTCAATAGCAACTGCAGTTAAAGCTGCCCCAGATGCCATAGAACGCAAATTAATTTTTGTATCATTTACAACTCCAGTAGCCACAAGCTGCCCTGAAAATGTGAGATCAGATGCCACCACAGCAAATGCGTTCAAATGAGTCTGATTTTTTACTGTAAACGGGAGCCCAGAAATTTGAATATTTCCAGTACCTGTGTGAGCTGTCCAAGTGATTTCAAGTTCAAAATCAACCCTATTTCCTACACGAGTATACGATCCGGATTGTGTTGTATAAGTTCCAACACCTGCTGCTGATGTGCCAATAATCGCAGGAGTAAAAGTTCCGCGCCTGTAATAGTCAAGACAAGTTGTACTAGTGACAGCGGCATTAGATACAATTAGCCCTCCTTCTTCTAACCTAATTTCATTGGTACCTGCCATTGCGTAATCTACTGTATTACTGTCATAGTAGTTACCAAGCAGCATTACACCATTAGCATCAACAGTAGTTTCAATAGCTACTGCAAGATACTCAAATCGCACACCTACAACCGTGAGTACGTCTACCCCTAGACCTGCATAAATTCCGCGAGACACTGCACCTACATACTCAACTCCACCACCGACAATCGTATTATTAGATACGCGATAAGTTGCGGTACCTAGAGCAAAATAACCATATCCCCCAGGATTTGGCTGTAAGCGATTATTAATACAGGTATTAGTATTTGCGCCGTCTCCAAAACTAATGCCTTTAGTCACATTTCCCACATAACAATTTTGTACGTTGTTATAGGTACATTCTGTGATATTCCAAACTGCGTCAAGGCGGATACCTGTGCAATTTGCGCCACCTCCGTAAGCCCAAACATCTTCAATTCTGCCAAATTGAAATGATTTCCAGTCTACTACGTATCCAGTAGCTAATCCGGACGCCAGTACTTGCAAATTCTTAAGTGAGCAAAATAACTTAGTTACAGTATTAGCAGTACTATTAGAAATTACAGAACTGCCAGGGCTAGTTAGTGTGCTAGCCAAAATTGTAGCTGCGGACGACTCTCCTACCAGTGCTTGATTATTGGCAGTATAAAATAATTGACTAATTTTATACGTGCCATTTGGCAAATATACAGGCCTTCCAGAATTTAACGCATTTTGGATTGCTTGCGTATCATCAATAATGCCATCGCCGACTGCACCAAAATCTTTGGCAGATACAAAAGACGAATCTAATGCGGCCTGTAATGTCCTAGGAATTGTGTTTGGGTAGTTCTTTTGAACCATGTACCCCGCAGGAAGATTACCGCTGGGATTCCAAATAGATGCAGACATTCTTAGTACCCCACAGCTTGAATATTAGAAAGACTAAGGCGATTACGCTCTTCGTCTCGCAAAAATTTGAATGCAGCAAACTCCTCGGTCTTTCCAATCATTTTAAATACCTTCTCCGCAGCCTCTAATACGATGGCATACGGATGATCTAATGCAATCCAAGAATCAAAACCAGATGAAGTTACATTAGGATTCTGATAATACCCTAATACACAATATTGAAACTGTGTAGAGGACTTGATTTCAATCGAAGCCCCTGCTGCATAACAGACATCTGTACGGTCCGTACCATACAAATCTAACACAGCTTCAGGAGTGATGACGGTAAAAAAGGCGCCAACGGCACCCGTAGAATCTGACTTTCGAAGATATTTAATGCTTCGAAACTGAGGAATGATCGAACGATATTCGATTTCCTGAAGATATGCAGCTGTTGGGAAACTAAGACCAGTCTCTCCAACATCTTTCCAGAAATAATCTGATTGATGGAGTGCCAAAGTGGACTGCCGAACTGCCAGAAGCGTTTCAGCAACCAAATCTGGGCGCTTGGTAATTGTATAAACTTCTTCTTGCAGTTCGGTGAGCGTCATAAGTGGTTCTCGATCAGGATATTATCGCTGGACGCCAATGGTAACAGGTGCGATATCTTTAGAAGACGTTGCTTTCAGTGGCCCCTGAACGCTAGTTCCAAGATCGCGACCATTAATGTTGGCTGCGGCAGTTGCTTGCTGTTGTTGGAATTCATCAAAAAATCGCTTACGCAACGAGGCCAGCGGATCAGTGATATCGTAATCTACAACAGCTTCATTGGCATCAATGTAAAGGTATTGATGGCCTTTACGAATCTGAAATTCTAGTTCAGCAATTTCACTTTCATTGGCAGTTGCATATTTGCCATTAATGAAATTTGCCGTAGTGCCGTCAGAGAAAACATATTTGCACGAAAGCAAACGATTCTTGAACAGCTTAACTTCCGGCTTCGGTTGCACCGAACTAACAGCAGTTTGGGGAATAGCAGCGGTCATGATATTAGATAACCTTAAATGGAGAACCTGAGGGGGAGGCAATAGTTTTTGAATAGAACCATTGCCAGAAAACTATTCCCTCAGGAGGATACTAACCAGTGATCAATTTGATTCGAGAGATTTCTTGCACCAATTTCGTGGCTGCCGGAGCATCTACCGTAACCTGCCCAGTAGTTGCATTCGGAACCAGAACTGTAGCAGCACCTCCAGTACGGATAGTGATGCTAGAAATGTAGCCAGGATCAGTACTGGCCATCCCCGGAGTATTAACTTGGATGACGGCCATGATATTAACCCGCGGCAGCAGCAGTCAGGCTATAGATAACAGCATTGGCAGGGGGATTCTTCACCACACAAGTCATTTCAGTCAGCAGAGTACCACCAACTGCGTCAATGCCGTTATCCACCGGCTGACCCGACATGTTGAAATCTTCCTTCTTCGTCTTACGGCCGCCCAGATAGGCAACTCGGAAGGTCGAAAGATCCACTGCAACAGCCATCTTACTCCAGTCCGAATTGCTATTGAACAGCGGATGCTCAATCATATTGAAGCTGCCACGAGCAATCTTGAACGAGCTGAATTGCAGACCGTACGAAGTTTCGTTGTTATACAGCTCGTACGTAGCATTCAGACGACCAATGTTATTCAGCACCTTACGAGCCGAGCCGCCAACAAACAGAACTCGTTGATTACCAGCCTTCGGATCAGTTGCTTGATTGAACACCGGATCCAGAGCCGATTCCAGTTGCGTAAAGTTGGTAGTAGCACCAGCAGTCACGACGTTTGCAATACCCCCATAACTAGTAGGATAGTTAGCTGCGGTAGAAACGATATTGATCAGGCCATCCATCGTGCGGAACGGTTGGCCGTTACGAGTGCCAGACGACTTCTGACCAAAGAATAGCGCCTTTTCAATATCGGCAGCGTGGAATGCAGCGCAATCTTGACGCGATTCAGCAACCGTCGATTCGCCAGCAATCACTTGCGTGGCTTGAGCCGAACCCGAAAGTGCCCAGGTGTTACGGAAGATTTGCGTGTAGTTGGTGATCCGAACCGGATTGATTTGCAGAGCATTCGGACGAATCGACGATTCCTCGAAAGCATTACCGACCTGGTAGAAATCAACGTTGTCGGCAATTGCACCGGCAGCGATGGTACCAATACCGCGAGTCACAGAAACACTGGTGGACGACAGGATTTGGTTAATGATAACAATTTCACCGGTGCTTTGCGCACGCATCAGCATGCCAGGCAGCAGATTAGTCGTGGAAGCAACCGTGAAAGTCGTATCACCAGCACCAGCAACTGCCGCATCAAGATTCATGCTGGGGAACAGCATCGTCTTGGTAAAGAAACCATGCTCAACTTGCAGAGCGGTTTCCGACGGCAGCATGGCAGTCATGCCAAACAAAGGAGCTTGACCATTCGGCATCAGCCGAGTAATCATCCCCGCAAACGATTTTGCGACGAAATCAGTAGTACCAGCCAGGACGGTGGTAGATTGGATACCAGTAGACATGAGAGTATTTCCTAGTTATAGAGATGTGGTAGATTGGCGATCAGAGCACAGTCCACTTGACCGTGGTAGAACTGAGTTTTTCCACCACAATGATCGAATTGGAACTAGCAGGAGTGGTAGCACGGCCATCAAGAGTCACGTTAGCTCCAGCAACCCAGGTAATAGCGAATGCATCCTGAATCGAAACAATCAACATAAACGTATCGCCAATGTCCATATCCGGAGCTGCAGCCAGGATTTGCGCAGCCGTGGGAGTAGTGACACTGCGACCAGCCGAAAGTGCCGAATAGTAAATAACACCACCAGCCATTTCGGCAACAGTGATGGTATGGTTAGCATCGGTAGTTTTAGAGGTAATGACCACATTACCAATCAAACCAGTACCAACAGACGACTTGCCAGGGACTTCTTGTCCACCAGCAGTATATTGAACTCGCTTAAACAGCATGATAAGATCCTATGGATTGAGGTTAGATTAACCGCGAGTATCGCTACTCATGTACGAATCCCAATCCACTCCTTGATCGCCAGTCTTGCTATCAGCAGATCCATTGGCTTTAGGAGGAGCGATAAGGGCAGCCATAGCTTGCAGATGATCTTTCGCCATCGACGTAAGTTCTGCAGGAGAGGCTTTAGGGAACTTTTGTGCCAGTTGTTGAACCTGTGCATCAATCATCGGAGCAATTGCAGGATGCTTGAATGCAGGATTGTCGTCAAAAACCTTATTACGGGCACCTTGGTTTTTGATGACGGTTGGGATTTCAGAGATGAATTGATCGCGAGCTTGAGAAACTGCTTGCTCCACAATTCGTGCCGTGGTTACTGCAGATTGGCCATAGACTTGCTGGCCGAAAGAGTTGAAAGATTCGAGGAGAGCTTTAATTGCCTCGTCACCACCACCAGCAACCTTTGCCAAAGTTTCCTGATTCAGGGCAGATGAGAAGTCCACTTTGCGAGCGGCTTCCATCAGTTTAGCAGGATCAACAGATTGTTGAGTGGTTGGTGCGTTTGGATCAGTTGCGACAGGTTGCCACAGGTCCTTATACTTATCCAAAGGGGATGCGGCATTGGGATCTGCATCTGCGCCCCCCGGGGGAACTACGCCATTCGCGTCAGTTTGGCCGGTGGCCGCAGTTTGGGTTGCAGCCGGATTGTTGCGACGCGGATCGTTAGTAGGCGCAGGTTGCGGTGCGGCAGGTTGAACCTGCGGAGCTTGCTTAGCACCAAAGATTCGAGAGAATGCGTCAAAAGGAGAAGCCATGATTAGTTTCCAGTTGTTGATTAGTGAGGTTAAGCTTGTTGATACAGACGCTGCTTGAGCAGGTATCCTTCAAGCGGCCAGACCTTTTGGCGTGCATTTTCAAATGCAATTTTCTGGCCGATTTCAATATCAAAATTCTCGATCGAAGCAGCAGCACTATAGCCAACAGCATTAAAGCCGTTAACCAAAGTCAGACAACAAACAGTAACTGTTGTACCTGGAAACACATAAAATGCCTTACTGACAATTGCAGCATCAATAACTGCAGGAGTAAGACGAGGAGCATTGAGATTCTTAGCTTGAATCTCTTGTTCAATAGCTTGTTCAGAACGGGACATAGGGGTTTCCTGAGGGTGTGCGTAGCACGGGTTAGCGCAAAGCGCGATTAGAAGTTAGAATTAAACGGACCAGGATTTTGTTCTGGTGCCGCTACCTGCTTTGTGGCAGATTCTGAGAGGTCCAGCAGATACCGCAAAGCGGCAATCTTACCTTTAAGATCCGCCTCCTGCTGGACAAAACGATGAGGGTTAGTCATATCTAGCTCAAGATTTAATCTCTCCTGTGCGTAACCTGCAATTTGATTTTGGATAACCTGGACATTAGCAGTGGTAAGCAGGCAACCTTGGATAGTTTCCTTATCGGTAAGTACCCAAGATTGGAAGGAATTAGATTGGTCGAGAGTTGCCATTACTGAACTCCAGGTTGCGCAGATTGTTGGGAGTTAGCTGCGGCTGCGGTCCTAGGATCTTGCATAGCTGGATCATACCCGAATTGCTGCGGTGTGGGCATGGGGGTCGAAATCTCAACGCCTTTCTGAGCGGCCTGCATTGCTACTTGTTGCCATCCTGCCATTGCTTGTTCATATGCCTGCTGCTGAGGAGATTTCTCAAATGGTGCAAAGTTAACTCCCTCAACCTTCATAAGATATGAGAACATGGGACCAATGTTATAGGCGCCTGCAAGTTGCGGAGAGGATCCAATAACCTGCATACCAATCTTCATTGCATCCGAGGAAATTACCTTATCTTTAGGCAAGAGACCGTCAGTGACTTTGAAATTCAGAACTGCTTGGCGGAGAGCGATGGGATCAATGGCAACATTCTTCTGTTGCGAGGGGGAATAGACAGTAGTTCCACCTTGATATTGCAGATAGTTCAGCTTCAAAACTTCCTTCATTGGTGTGAAGATATCTGCTTCTGCAATCAATGCCGAACGCTGATCTTTCGATGTGGCATTGGACATAGAGTCCGACCACTGGTCATTAGTCTTATTACCCTTAACAAACTGACCTTGGCGAACAGGGTTTTGGCCATTAAGGACATTACCAAAGTTAACGATCTGCTGAATCTCCTGCATTGCCACGCCAGCTTGATCGTCCCGGAAAGGAAACGGATAAACTGCTTCACCAACTGGTTTGCCGTAAGCTGAGGGACGCACAGGAATTTTAGCTGACGGAGAAGGATTATTGATATGCGCCTCCAGTACTCTGGAGGGATCATATAATACACGATCAGTTACTGCACGACGACGAGAAGCAAGAATAGAATTCATCAAAGCAGATGCCGTCTGCTGGAATGGAATTGCATCTTCTGCTAAAGATTTGGATTGGTATGCCAGGCCTTCATCTGATGGTTGCCAGAAGAAAGTAGGAATCTTTTCGTGTGCGTTAGTTTGACGTTCAGCGTAGATTAGAACGCTATGGTTAATCCAGATCAGCTTCCAGATTTGCGGGGTGTTGGGAGCAGGAACACGAAGATCGAAATCAGAGGGAATGATACGAACATACTCAGTTGAGACCTCGTATAGTCCAGTACCATTGATATTAGTTTTACGGCCGGTAGATGTCAGCCCAGCCCAACCATTCCAGTCTTGCGTGTCGATATTTGTAGGATCGATTAGGGAAGAATAGTTCAGTTGTGGAATCGTGTACGAGGCGCCGTAAGGTACGTTAGATCCGAGAGATAGTAGATTTGGGGCGTCGAATGCAGGACCAATGTTGGCAATGATCTTGGTATCGAGTTTATTAATAAATGCTTTAAGTGCAGTGCGAGTCAGGAGTTCCGTATGACCAACAAAGTCTGCCTTGTCAGGAATCTCCGACATTGCACAACGGTTATCGAAATAGGTATTATACGGATCCCAACGGGAGATTCGATTGCCTTGCCAGATAATCTCTTTGGGGCGCCCCTCTTTACCTAAGTTATAACTCGGATCAGTTTCAAGGGCTGCGGTAACAATCTTGTCCCAAGTAACTTCTACAACACCCCAATATTTGAATGCGTCGAAAAAGAAACGATTCAGTTGGGAGACCCAGCCAGTGCGGATAGAATTCTCTTCGATTAGTGCTTGCAATTGCAGTGCCTGATCCATGTACTCAGGACCAGAGACAACGCCAAAGATTGGATAATCAGTGAGGAATACAGAGACTTGGTAGTCTACTGCTGCATTAATTTGCGGCTTGACGACAGGAATGGTAACGTTCTGAATGGCATTGGAATTGCCGCCAAGATTCTGGTACTTGGCTTTCCATTGCTCCAGTGTCAAATCTTCTTCGCGCAGATATGCCAGGTCAATGCGGCGCATCTGCTCTTTCATATTCCATTGATTTTCCGACTGAGTTGCGGAATATTTATGGAATTGCAGGAGAGCTTCCTGAACATTTTTGGGTGGGATAAATGCTTGGTTGGCGGCCATGGTGGGAGTTGAATATGTGGGAGGGGATGGGGAACGCCCAATTAGATTATTTAATAAACAATTTCATTAGCTGACCTAAGGAAACACCAGCACTAGATTGGCCTCCCAATCCTCCAGAAGATTGGCGACCAATATTACCAATGATATTATCTACCGACAACCTGACTGGGTTAGTCATTAGATCACTCTCATCTTCAGGAGCCACTTTAATTTTCGTGCCCTTACCTGTAAGATCAACAAGAAAATTATTGAAATCATCTTGTTTTCTTTGTAGATTAGATTTAATACTACTACCAACCATATCTACAATAGCACCAAGTGCATCGTCGATCATAGCAAACTCCTGATTAGAATGGGGAAGTTTCTAGTTCTGAACGGACAGGAATCATATCCGTCTCTTGAGAATCTAGTACAAGTGTGGAACGGATAAATTCACCGTAAAGTTCCAGAACTTTGGGGGCATATGTGTGGAGGTCAAGTACTCCATCTACGTTATTAGTTTTGAGGGGGTTAAAGCTAGTGATCTGCGCGAAAGTTGGTGCACGTGCGGGACCGTCTAGAAGAATTTCGCCAGCTAGAAGTGCCTTGAACATTGTTAAGATTCGGGAGTTCTTAGATAACTGGCCCGAGTACACATCTAAACAATGAAATCCTGCATTCTGCAATCCCATCTGATTGATGATCTGACCAAACCAATACAGTGCTGAGTATTGATAGGCATTGGATTCTACGCAGATGACACGACAGTTACAACGCAATGCCATCCTAAGCGATTCCATAATCATCGCACCTGGGGATAGGCGCCCTTCAAGGATTTCTTTACAGACCGGCTTAGATTCGAAGACTTCGTAATATCCAATGGAGACCGCATCCGAGTTGGCTTTATCATTCGATGGGTCGATAATAATGAAATTGCCTTGATGCTGAGGATCATTGGTATAAGGATTTAATGGAATGCGGTTGATGTCGCAGATGTTGGAAACTGCTGCGTTTTCATCATTAAGAACTTCGGCGTAGAAAACCTCTGCACGGCCAGATGCGCTATCGTTTTCGAATTCTTTAAGCAATTGCGACAGTGGTTGCAGGTCTTCCCACAGAGAACGAGGATTGCCATTCTCATCATGGATGATGCCGCCAGCAATGAATTTAACCCAGGTGGAGTTAGATTTGAGACGGCGTAAGATGCTCCACTTGGTGGGATACATATTACCAATGAAAATGAACAGACAGCCATGAGGCGATTTTGCCTTCATAGCTGTACCAATCATGTCAGTTTCGATCTGCTCGGAGATTACTTGCGATTCTGCATCTTTACGAGACTGGATGTCATCAAAAAGCATTACATCTGGGCGCTGATGTTTAACATTTAGACCGCGGACAGATTCTACAGTGCCCGCAGCAATGATGATGTTGCGACCACGGAAACCGAATTTCTTAAGAACTTGCTGGTCAGTTTCAAGACCGAGGCGCCAATCGCCAAAAAGTTTTTTAATATTCAGTTCGTCCAGGAAATCACAGACGTCAGCAATAATTGCAACTGCTTTAGGTACACTGTTGGCGCAAACAAGAATAAATGTACGTTTGGTAAATAGGATTACGTAGAGAAGAAAAATTTTGGTGAATGTGGTCTTGGCAAATCCACGAGGCAGACCAATTGCAAGCTGAGAGAAGTCTCGTTCTTTATGAATATACGAGACCATCAGACGCCAGATTTGCTGGAAAACGTCTGGAAAGAAATAACGAAAGATGGTAGGTAGTGCAATGGCAGCCAGGAAATCTAGAGATGTCCGTGCCAATTCTTGGGCCTCAGTAGTGGAAACTGCGGCCTCTTGTACTAGTTCTGTGACTGCATCAGTTGGCTGATCGCCTAAACCTAGCCTAGACTCTAAATCTAACGTGGAGTTGGTCACTTTTGGGGACGTTGCGCTAACATGGATTGGATGATACGCAATTGCAGGGTAGCAGCTTCCTTGTTGCGTTGCACTAACGCAGCTTGATTGGAAGCAACTGCGGCAGCTTTAGCCATGGCTGCTAACTGGGCTTGGGTGATATTCGACATTTGGAGGTTGATGGGTGTTAGGGGTCTTTGAGGCGGTCAAAAGCTTGGCCATGTTACCTGATTGTACTGTGATGAGCTGCTGCTGTCCAGCTTGAATGACCTGATTGTTAGAATTTACTGTGAATTTCTGATAAACACTGACTGGCATATTAAGTTGTACAACAGTTTGCTGATTCGTGATAGATTCAGGGGCCGAGGCGCCACGACGCTTGGCCTGATTAATAATTTGCAGAACTCGTGCCACTTCCATGGGGCGAACCATGAATGGCATAAGATCTCGCATTTTGGTAATCAGCTCGTCTTCTAGTTTATCGTACTCTGCGTCTCGTTCATTGTGCTTGGAAAGATTACGAAAGCGCAGATCCGCGACTTGGGCGGCAAATTCTGTTTCTGAAAGCAATTGCGAAATACGAGATACGCTGACACCTACAGCAGATGCGACCATTTCAGCTCCCAGACCTTGACCTAGGAGTTGCAGGGCACGAGATTCGGTAGATGTAGGAGTTGCGGTGGTCATGATATGGTCCTAGTGTCAGTCTTTCTTCTTAGGAGTGCCTGGTTTTGCACCACCAGAAGTCTCTTTTACACTGTAATCATTGAGAAATGCGTCAATCTGCGAGAGAATTGCACCTAACGTGCCTTGCGGAGGTTCTTTAAGTGTGGGCACGTTTGGTTCCCGACGAGCGGCAATGAATTTTGCTACTTCTGGAACTTCGGAAATAATTTTTTCTAGTGTGACCAGCCGTTGTGCAGTGGGACTATTCTCTGGAATTCGCAATCTTTCCTTCATTGACAACAATGCATCAGCATTTGCCATGAATTCTTCTTCATTCAGCCCTGATTCATTCATCGAACTGAGTCGACGACCAAATTGAGGGTAGCCAGAATCTGGAAGATTGGCAATTTCATTGGCTTTTGCGGCCTGCTCTTTAGTGAGATTTGAGAATCCTTCACCAGCATTGAAAAATCCTGCGCGCGAGCGGCCATGGTACATTTCATGTAGCACAGTTTCCACACCTGCCATAACTTCTTCAGTGGTGAAACTTACCTCTTCTCGCTGTTTCAGGCCCTGTTTGATACCTTCAGGAGAGGGCACAAAGCTGCGAGTTGCTGGGGACCATTGTTGAGTGTTACGTAAACGGATTCCGTCAGATTCGCCAGTGAACGGCCCATAGGTATACTCGCCAGTTGCGGCAGGATTGCTAGGTTCTTTACTGCTAACTTTTGCATGGGTGCGTGCAACTAGATCAGGAAAGTTAGCTTTGACTACTTCTAATGCCAGTTGCATAACTGCCTCACCTTGTCCAGATGCGCGACCGGTTTTGCCATCTACAGAGAACTTAGATTCGGCAATGCGTTTATCAAACTCAGTGGTGTCTAATGGCATGATGATGTCCTGGCGAGATTACATGTAGATTAGCGTAGGAGGGATCTAGCAGCAGTGGGGGATTGATCTGCAAAACGGATATCAAAAAGGTAAAAAGTTTAGGAAAATTGGATCTTGCCATTAGGAGTAGCCAGCCGCCCAGACCCAAAAAAGGTCCAGCCCCCGGCGGTAGTTGAGAATGATTCGTGTTTGCATTCGCATTCGCGTCTGGTGCTGGCGGCCAGGATGCACTAGATTGGTGCATAATGGCAGGGAAGATGAAAGATGTAACAAGATGTAACAGTGAGGAACTTTGGTGATGGTAGGATGCTCTAACATTGGCAAGAGCAAAACTAGTTGAAACTGATCTAAAGGAGAATGAAGCATGATCTACAGATACTGCAAGAATTATCGGGTAGCTTGTCGTTATGCTCGCATGTTGCAACGTGCGGGTTACATGACTGCCGTACTGATCAGCGGTGAAGTTCGCATCTGGCAATAACAAGCAGTTACATTGTAAAGCTAGCTGGCAGACGGAACATCAGGGAACTAATCTAGCTGGCATGTGTCAAACAAGGACAAAGGATGGAGCATGGCAAAACTGACAGCCACGATAACCAAACAAGTAGAGACTGTGTTTGATACTGATGAATTCACGCCTGAGCAGTGGAAACAATTCATCATTGATAGTGTCAGTCCTCAAGAAATTGCACGCACAATCAAGAATGATTTGTTTCCACTGGATAGGCTGAAAGCACGTGCAATTCAAATTCACCAGTTGAGACAAGAATTTGATATTTGGGGATGATTGCCCTAATAACAGCTAACCTAATGGCTGTTATTGGATGCAATCCCGCATCATGGCGCATGCGCCAATCAACCGGAGTTAGATATTATGGAATTCCATGTGTATGTCACTTTCGCTGACGGCAACCAATATGAGTATGATTGCAACAGTCAAGCTGCAATGGATGCGCTGATCGCGCTGTTGCCGACGGATGCCGAATATCGGATTTATTCGGACAGTGAGTGATTAGCCACAGTTTTAATCCATTCTCACACACCCATTTGGAGGAACTATCATGGCCATCATCGGAACTCGTCATTCCCTCGTTCTGTTCACCGCTGGCGAATCCAAGCCCGCATCTGGTCAGCGTCTGGCAAAGGTGGGGTATAAGCAAACGGAGAAGATGACGAAAGATGGTGAAACTGCGCCACCGTCGGCTTGTGTTTCTGTGCCGCAGGTAGATCCGGCTGACGTGCGCACGCACATTGATCGTTTGTTGCCGTACATCGGCACGATGATTGAGAATGCGCAGGATGGCATCATTCGATCACTGTATGAATCCGCAGGACATACGCTGATCGCGGTGGATGATGCGGACATCAGTGTCAGCGCATGCATCAGCTATCTGGCTGCGGAAGCGGCAGGCGATCGGCTGAAGAAAGATGTGATCGAACAATGGTTCGATTCGGAAGTGAAGGAAAATCTCACTGTGTTTCTGGCGGAAAAGCTCGGATTCTCCGAATTGACGCCGGAGAATTACAAGGTGGTTGACAAACATGTGGCAATCTATCGCGGATTGATCAGTTCCCTTGCGGGCGGCAAAACCATTCTCGAAACGAAACAAATCAATGGATGCAAGAAAGCGATTCAGTTGGCAGCATCCGCGGATCGCATCGCACAGCGGTTGACTAATCGGTTGATTGCCATGGAAGCACCGAAGAAAAAGATGGAAGAGTTTCTGGATATTGGATCGGATTAATTCGTGCGGATAATCTGGTGAGCCTAAAAACTCACCGGGTTTTCATTAGTAGTCAGTTGATTGAAAACTAATGAAAACTCCTGTAAGTAGACTGCTAGACTGTTGGACTGTAGACCGCACGCGGGGGCACCTATGGTGATGCACCTGAATCTAGCACCAATCACGGTAGATTCACCCACACGATCCACAGTCTGACAGTCTATATAGACCGCTGGACTGTCAGACTGTAGGGGGTCGCCCCGGACACCCACGGGGCATGCCCTAGAATCTAACCCATACCTTAGTTTGATACCCTATACACTCATTAGTTATATGGGGTATCAAAAGATTTAGATTGATTGATATACATAAAAAATTTAATACCCCTAAATAATACGCTAAGACATCTCACGACCTATCCATACCATACGTTAGATTCAGGGCATGGTAGATTCCATATCCGGGCATGCTTGACAAAGCCCCTTCGGGGTGGCATGGTGGGCATGGCACAGTCCAACAGTCCAACAGTCTAGTTAGGTGTTTTGTTGTTGGATTCGGAGAAAATCAAATGCTTACTCGCATCAAGAATCTGCAAACCCGTGATTGCTACTATCCCATTTATCATGGCAAGAAAGCCTGTGATTGGGATGTTTGGAATAATCCTATTGAATGGCAAGAAGGGTATTGGTTTGATGATGATGAGTTGCCCGATGCAGATTCACTTATCGGACCCTATGATACTCTCGATGCTGTCTGCAAAGCACAAGCGCGGTATTGGAAAGCAGTAATGAGTTTGTAATCACTGGAGAATGTAATCATGACCAACGATCGCTTTGAAATTTATTGTAATCTTCAGGGACTGCAAAATCTTCCTGAAGATAGTAACTATCTTTTCCATAACTATGGCTGGAAACACCACCCAGCATTTACCAACATCATGGTATTGGAATTTCCACCGGAGGATGATGATAGTCACATTACTGAAGCAATGGGTGTATACCATGAATTGTGGAAATTGCGACTTGATTTGCCTTCACTGAAACGTAGCTGGGCCTGATCTAATAATCAATCAACCCTTGCACCGATGGCGAAATAGGTAAACGCAACAGACTTAAAATCTGCCATCCCCTACGGGATTTACGAGTTCGATTCTCGTTCGGTGCACCAATCATCTCAATCATCTCAATCAATTCTGGAGCTAACATATCATGTTCTGGTTTTTTGGCTATGCCTATCCGTGGCACATTTGGGTTTCCAATTCCATTGCATGTTATTACGTAATAGATGATTTTGGAAATTCAATCGAAGTTTGATTTTTGGTTTGCAATCTATACAATTCACAGGAACAAAGAATCATGAAAAAACCTGTTCGTAATTATACCCCAATCCGCATCAGTGATACTCATTGGAGCATTGATAGCTCTTTTCTTACTCATTGGTTAATTCGTGGTGAGATTGAAAGAGTAGCTGAAAATAAATATATAAGAATTAAAGATGATCCATATCTTAAAGATCATCTCAAAGGACATACATACCAAATACGATAACGATTACGGATCGCAATCTATACAATTCACATTCATACCATCTGTGGATTGTATACATGGCAATCCTGCCAACCCGGAAACTACTGGAGTTAGATACTATGTCCACCAATCCTATCCTCACCACGTCACTTGCTGAGATTCGTTCTTTCATTCCGTGCGCCAGCGGTTGGCGTGATATCCTCACTGCACGTAAACCTGCCTGCGCAGCAGATTACAATATCCAATTCCCGCTTGTTGATTGTTTGGAATCAAATTCGGTTGCAGATGTTTGCTGGTTACTCGGCAAACGAAAGAAAGAAATTCAAATCTGCGTGCAATTTGCACAAATGTGTGCAGATAGTGTGAAAGATTTGAATAATGGCTATAGTAATGCTGCTGCTGCTGCTACTGCTGCTTATGCTGCTGCTGCTTATGCTGCTTATGCTGCTCATGATGCTGCTTATGCTGCTTATGATGCTGCTGCTGCTACTGCTGCTGCTTATGCTGCTTATGATGCTTATGCTACTCATGATGCTGCTTATGCTGCTTATGATGCTTATGCTGCTCATGATGCTTATGCTGCTCATGATGCTGCTGCTTATGCTGCTTATGAGGCTGCTTATAACAAACAAAAAGAGCTTAACAAACAATTCCTCATCCATTGCATCAATGAATATCAACAATCGTAACCTAATCTAGGAATCCTAATCATGATCCATCCTTCCCGTAATCAATTCCCCACAACAGAACAACAACTGGCAGCAGCTAATGCTAGATTGTTGCTTGAATCTGAACCTCGTCCCGTGTTTGATCTACTAGGCCATCGAGTTCGTTGCACAAATCCTAATGCAATGGCAGGGCAGAAAAACTATGAAGTATTGTTTGATTGCATGAATGCAAAAGAACAAATCTTCGATGGCCGCCACTGGAATAATTTCCCCGTCTAATCCACAATCAATTCTGGAGCTAGATATCATGTCAACTACCCCCAATCAACTCACTACATCCCTTGCTGAGATTCGCTCATTTAATCCTTGCGTATCCGGATGGCGAAACATTCTCAATGCTCGCAACCATCAATGCGTTGCAGATTACCAAACACAATTCCCGCTTGTGGATTGTTTAGCATCGAACAGTGTTTCTGATGTTTGCTGGTTACTTGGTAAGCGGCGAAAAGAAATTCAAATCTGCATGCAATTTGCAACGATGTGCGCAGATAGCGTGAAAGATTTGGATAATCATTACAGTAAAGTAGTTGCTTATGCTGCTGCTGATGCTGCTGCTTATGCTGCTGCTTATGCTGCTTATGCTGCTGCTGCTGATGCTGATTATGCTGCTTATGCTGCTGCTGACGCTGCTTATGCTGCTGCTGATGTTGCTAATGCTGCTACTTATGCTGCTTATGCTGCTTATGCTGCTTATGCTGCTGATTATTCTGCTGCTGATGCTTATGTTGCTTATGCTGCTGCTGATGTTGCTGCTGATGTTGCTTACAATAAACAAAAAGAACTAAATAAACAATTCCTCATGCAATGCATTAATGAATTCAACCCGGAGTAATATCACCATGATCGAACCATCTCGTAATCAATTCCCCACAACCGCAATGGATCTTGCTGCTGCTAATGCTCGCATGTTGTTGGAATCTGAGCCTAGGCCAGCATTAGGCTGGAAAATCTAACTCGCGTAGTGATATGATCCGCAAAATCTTCCGTCGCAGATTAACACCTGCCGGAAGATTTTGGTCGTGGTATACGGCCATTATCTTCTGCGCAGTGTTTTTCGGTTTCCAATGGCTGTCAGTTAACTAACCTGAGAATCTTATCTTATGCCCACCACCAACACATTCAAACGTCACATATCAACCCCATCATCATCCAGTTTTAATCCAGTAGCAGATAAAATTGCAATGCTGCGGGGGTTATATGCTGGAGCAAATGAGCGAAACAAAAGATTCTGCTGTCTTTGCTCCAAAGAAAAGCCAACATTAGGAGGTAAATTTCCAGATCAAGCCAAACGTGCAATCGTAGAGCGTTTTCATTGTGCAGATTGTTTGGCAATGAAAGCATTTGATCCTGTAATCTAAACATCGAGACCATAATCATGTCCACACCAACCAATTTCAACCCTAATCTAACCACTCCACACTCAGATTCACCAATTGCTAATCAATGGTGGTCTGGTCTTTCATTCAATCAGCAAGAATTCATTCGTAACAATTACAATCTACCGTCGATGACACCGTATTCTATCTTGATTGCATATCAAAATCGTAATGGCCTACGATCAGCACCTAACTGGCCTGAAACATCATTCACACAAATCTAAGGAGCTATCTATCATGTCCACAGTAACTTATGTCCTCAATAACAATGAATCAATTACATTTAAATGGGATGATTTAAATGCGTTCGATTTTCTTGAAAAAGTACATCAAACTGGTGCTGAGTTAGATGAAGGATTTGTTGAGGGAATAGAAATCGTATCTCTCAACATCAAATACGAATTTCCTCCGAGGTTGCATATGAATAAGGAAAACCCAAATGGCTGAACAGAAGTTTCGTCCCTACTTCTCTCCAGCAGAGCTAACTGAAATCATTCGATGTGTTAAAGCATCTTCCACCAATCAATCATTGCTAGCTTATCTAGAAGCTTTTGCAATCAAAATCAAACATGGCATTATGCAACCACAATTAACCACCGCACCATCCCTAGAATCTAAACTAGGTATCGTATCCACCATTCAGCCTAATCATCCATCACCAGCTGAACTGCACACCATTTGGCAATCTAACCCTGATTCCCTCTCACCACCACAATTATCCATTGTCCACACTTATCGTTGGGAGAATGGATTGATGAGTGGAGAAGAAAGTAGTAGATTTGAAGAGTCGATGTTTGACCAAAGATAATTATCCAACTAACCAATCAATTTTGGAGAGCTAGTCATGTGGATTTTAATTCTTACCCTCGAACGTAATCGTGATCGTAAGATCAAACAATTAATCTGGGACATGGCATGTTCTGCATCAGAGTTAAATGGTAGTCCATATATGACTAAAGAATATGAAAAATTAGCCCTCAATTTTAATTGGGCATTTACAGAATACAAACTGCCTTACGAATGGCTAACAAATGATCCAAATGAAGTACAAATCATGTTCACATTCATGATCTACTACTCCCTTCCCTAACCGCCCATTCACCTCTTGAGATCCTATCATGAAGATTCTATGTTCCCTTTCATCAATCGAATTCGAATGTTCCCACTTTCCAGGAACATTCTATTCTCGTGA
>ERZ650308.705-NODE-705-length-18022-cov-13.170034_pt1 | contig 18022 bp, 22 predicted proteins | sample MGYA00376244_ERZ650308 | MGnify/ENA primary metagenome ERZ650308 (study PRJEB26733, sample SAMN07839295) | wastewater metagenome | biome: small river; feature: stream; material: water | place: USA: North Carolina | collected 2016-04-26 ... | reverse complement strand
CGCCCGGCGTGTCGTCCAGCAGCGCCGTGTACCCGAGGCTCGTCTGCGTCTTGCCGGCCGCGATGCCGCGCTGCGACGCCAGGCTAGTGATCGAGCACCACGCGACGGGCACGTAGTACCCGTCGATCTCGCCATCCTCGATGGCGTCCCCGACGTGGCCGATCGCGTAGTCCTCGGCGGGGCGGAGCGCCGAGCCGTCGGGTGAGCGGACGTCGGGACCGCCGCGCGCGTCCAGGTAAACCGGAGTCCCGTCGGGGAGCGCCGGGTGCCCGCTGGTCGCGGTGAGCAGCCGCAGGCCGCGGATGTGGCTCGGCGATCGGACCTGCTCGGGTCGACGCAGCTCACGCGTCACGGACCCGTCGGCGTGGTAGTACGAGCGGACCCCGGTCCACGTCAGCGGCGCCCGAAACTCGAGCGCGCCAGTGTTCGGGTTGATCCGTTGCGAGATCTCGGACGCGCTGACCTTGCGCCCTGCTGCGTCGGCACCCGCTCGCAGGCGGGAGATATCACAGGGGGCGTCGACGCGATGGACGATGCGGAGGCTCACCCCCGCAACGTACCGCGTGACGCGCCTGCGAGCGCGAAACGCTCAGGCTACGTAGTACCAGATATCAACGACCACGGTCGCGCCGGACGTTTTGTTGGCGGTGATGCTGGTGTTCGTGCCGCCCCTGATCACGTACCCAAATGGGATCGATAGAGTAAAACTGTTACCGATCAAGATCTGCATCGCGCCCATCGTGGTCCCGCCCGATGACGCGAGCGAGAATGTGGTATTGGCTACTGAGCACGCCGCAGCCACCGCCACGACGTAGATCACCGAGCCCGCGCCCTGATTGGTGAGCACGGTTCCGCTGGTGGTAGCACCCGAAAGCGTGACGGACGTACGATTGAAATTAGCGCCCACGGCCAGCGTCTTGGTCGCGGTCGGGATCCCCTTCGCGTCGATGGCTGCCTCGGCGGCAGCCTGCTGCTGCGACGAGACTGCTGACGATGCTGTGACCGCCGAGACTACAGAGGCCGCTGACGGTAGCGCGTTGACACTGGTCTGAAGCGTGGACAACGCGGACGAGGTCGAGAGACCCGACTGGATCTGTGCAACCGAAGGAATGGCGACTCCGGCTGCTGCTGTTACGGCCGCGGCGCACGAGGTCTGCACGGTCGCAGCAGATGGCAGCGCGTTGACTGCTGTCTGTACGGTCGACAGTGCAGACGACGTCGCGAGCCCCGACTGTACTTGTGCAACAGAGGGGATGGCGACGCCGGCGGCAGCGGTCAACGCGGCAGCGCAAGAGGACTGCACCTGTGTCGTGTTCGGCACCGCGGCAGCAACCTGTGCAGCCGTCGGGAGGTTCGCCGACGATATCGCCGACGCCGCACCTGTCGTCGACCACGTCGTGAAAGACGACTGTCGCGCCACGATGGCAGCATCGCTCGCGCTCTGCACCGCGGTCGCGGAGGGCAGCGCGCTGACGGTGGTCTGGACTGCGGCGACGGCTGTCGACGTCGCCAGCCCGGACTGAATCTGAGCAACGCTCGGGATATTGCCACCGGCCGCGCCGGCGATGGCCGCAGCTGCAGCGGCTTGCGCACCGACGGCCGTAGCTACCTGCGTTGCCGTAGGCAGGTTCGCGCCGGAGATGGCTGACGCAGCACCCGACTGCGCCCACGACGTGAGCGAGGTCTGTCGTGCTAGGATCGCTGCGTCGCACGCGGCCTGGGCCCCGACCGACGTCGCGGTCGCTCCGGCGATGGTGGCTGCAGAGGGTACCGCCGCTGTCACCTGCGCAGCGCTGATGAGTGCCCCGCCTACCTCTGCGAGGAGCGCAGCTGTGCAAGCGGCTTGTGCATCTACGGCGTCAGCAACCTGTGCCGAGGTGACAAGCTCATCACCCACGGCCGCGTCGAGCACGTCGATCATGGCCGGTTGCAGCTCGTCAGTACGAGCCAGCCCGGTTTGGATCTCGGGCACGGTGGGGACATCGACGGCGGCAGCGACCGCGACGGCGATCGCGGCCGTGTCGACCGCGACCGGCTTGTTGTTCCACCCGGTGCTCACGTGTGCTGTGCCTCGACTTCGTCCTCGTCCTCGGCGGGAACGCATCGAACGAAGTCAATATCGTGACGCCCGACGAAGCGGCGAGCAGCGGCGCGAGCGGCAGGCGCCGCGACACGTACGACGGCGGGGTCGATGTCGGCGGGGGTGAGCAGGACGGTGTCGGGTGCGGGTGCGTCAGGTGTCATGGGTCCTCTTGCGCCGCGGCTGGTTCGGCACGCCGTCACGCCGCGGCGGGACCGGCGTGGGGATCGCGGAGAGTCGCTCGATGTGCTCGACGCGTTGCCCGAGCTGCGCCTGCTCGGTGCGCAGGTTGGCGATCGCGGTGTCGGTCTGGTCGGCGCGGTGCGTCGCGGCGCGGGCGGCCGCCCCGACCTCGGCGACGATGCGCGCCTCCACGTGCTCTTTCACGTGACCGAGCTCGGTCGTGAAGCCGGCGACGTCCTCGCGCAGCCCGCCGATCTCGTCTTTGATCGCGTGCCCGAAGCTCATCAGGGCCTTCTGCAGCCGGCGGTCACGTCGACGATGCGCGGCCTGCTCGTTGCGATACCCGCGGAGCACGAGCCACCCCACGCATATCACGGCGACGACCACGGGCGAGGCCGTGTACAAGACACCCAGCGCGGGGCCCAGCTGTTTCACGAGCTCGTCGGCGGTGAGGCCCGACCCCTGCACCAGCTTGTCGACGAGCGCGAGCAGACCCAGGATGCCGCCGGCGCCACCGACGAGCTTGACCGCGTCGGTCGTCGCAGCCGCGGGCGGGACGACCGGCAGCGGGCCCGTCTCCTGCACGCCCGTGTCGCGCGACACGTCGTCGAGACGAAGGTCGACCTGCGACTCCGGGATCTCCCACGTCGGCTCGACGGGAGACCTCGCGCGGCGCCGGTGCTCAGGCGCGGGCATGCGACCCCGGGGTCATCACGTGAAGCGCGAATCGCGCAGGGACATCGCGGATGATCACGCCCGCAGCGTACGCGACACGTCGGGACGACGCCCACCGTGGCCGTTGCGCCGGCCGAGCGAGTCCAGGGCCCGCCCGTCGTCCTCCCCCGACACGGGAACCCAGCGCGGCGGGTGACACGGCAACGCGAGCGCGTCGTCGTCGACGAGGATCGCCAGCAGCGCGATGTCGCGATCGACCCAGGCTGCGCGGGCGCCGTCGGTCACGTCGACCCCTGGCGAGCTGTCCTCCGCGTGGAAATCGCGGGTGGCGTCGGCGCGAGCCTGCAGCTCGAGCTCGGCGGGTGTCGCCGTGGTGACGCCGCCGACGAGGGCAGACGACCACGCGCGGGCGGCGTAGAACGGGACCGTGCGAGGCACGCCCTGCGACCGCGCCAGCTCGTGCAGCTCACGCCACATGTCGGCCTCGGACGCATAGCGCACGCGCCGGCCGACCACCTCGTCGTCGCGCTCGCACGACCACTCGCAGACGAGCGAGCCGTCGCTGAGGTCGACGATCTCGACCGGCACGCGGTCGTGCACGCCGCGCCCGTAGGCGCTCTCGAGGAGGGCCACGTCGAGCAAGCGACGCAGCCGGACGGGGGTGACGGGGGTGAAGGTGATGTCTGTGGTCTCGCTGGGCATGCGTCGACTATGGACCTTCTCCCGACGTCTGTCAAATAAATTCGGCAGGCGTCGGCGCGTCTGTCAGCCCGCGTCCCCGCAGCCGGGCAGGATGACCCACCGGTGGCCGGCGACCGTCACCCGCACGGCGCCGCCGCGGTCGATGCCGGTCGGCCCCAGCCGGCGCGCGTCGTCCATCGTGGCGCCCCAGATCGCGAGCGCGTATCCTTTCGTCGGCGAGGACGGTGGGACCCCGGGGGGCGGCTCGAAGGACATACGCCGCTCCTCCGGCACGCACAGGAGATCGCACGACAGCACGTCGGCGGCGTGCTGCGTCGGCACGTGAGCCTCGAGGGTCCCGGTGGCGTCAGGGGCGGCGAGCGGCTCGGCCGTCGTGTTGCCGGCGAACCAGCCGCACCCGTCGAGCGCGACCACGGCCGCGACCTTGTGCTTGGCGCGCGCCGCCCGGGCGCACGTCTCGACGTAGCGGGCCGTGTCACCGTGCGGGCCGTTGACGTACGCGGTGCGACCACGTGGTGCGTGCATGCACGGCTTGTCAGAGATGCACTCGCCGTCGGATTTCGTCTCGCAGGCGCGGTCGTCTTCGGGCACGCGACCCCACAGCGACAGGTTGAAGCCGTCGCGTCCATCGTTGCCGTCGAGCAAGCGAACGCCGCCCCACAGCCGGTGCACGTGCGACCACGGGTGCCAGAACGGGTCGAGCTCCGGCGGGCCGACGAGCGCCTCCGCCATGCGCCACACCCACTCGCGCGTGACCCACATCTGACGCAGCAGCGTGACGTGCTCCTCGAGCCGCTTGCGCTCGGTGATCAGCTTCGCGTTCTCCCAGTCCTCCTCGAGCTGCGAGGTGACGACCGCGAGGCGCGGTCCGATCTCGCCGGGGGCGAGCTTGGACCGCCAGCCGGGCGGGCGGTAGAAGGACTCGCCGGGCCACGGCGCGGCGGACGACTCGGGCAGGTGGACGACGTTGGCGCTGGTCACTTCGCACCCCCGGTCTGCGACGGGGTCGCCTTCGGGGCCCGCTTGCGCTTCGGCTTCGCGGGGGCCTCGGCGGGCGGCGGCGTGTCCGCGGCGGGGGCCGGCAGCGCGGCGGTCGGGGCCGCGGGGAGCGCGGGCATCATGCGGGTGACGGCCGCCTGCGCCAGCGCCTTGAACCCACCGCCGACGACGGGCATCACCTGATCGAGCACGCCGTGCGCCTGTTTCCGGTCGATGCCCTGCTGCAGGCTCGCGGTGGCCGCGTCGATCAGCTGCGCCGTCCCGGGCGCGTGCTTCGCCAGCGCGCGCGCGAAGAACTTGCCCGCACCGATGGACAGCATGTCGAAACCCTGCGCGAGTACGGCGTTCGTCGCAGCCGCCTGCGGGTTGTCGGCGCCCACGAAGCCGGCGCCGGCGGCCAGCACGGTGCGGCGCACGGCCTCGTGACCGGCGACGAGCGTGTCCTGGCTGGCGACCTGCGCGAACGCGAGGGCCTTGCGCTTGCCCTCGTCGACGGCCATGTCCTTCACCCCGACGAAGGCGTCCTTGGCCACGTCGAGCGCCTTGCCACCGACGCTCTTGGCGACACGGGCCACCGCGCCGTCGGTTGACGCGGGCAGGGCGAGCGCACCGCCGGCGGCGACGCGCACCAGCGCCGCGAAGAAATCGTGACGGTCATGCGACGAGCCGCCCGCGGACACGCACGTGACCTTGGCGAAGGTCGACCCGTCGGGCAGCTCGACGTCGTCGGACCGGCGGACCTCGTAGGCCCCCGGGATCGCATCGCCGGTCTCGTTGTGGATCGTCTCGATGTCCTCGAGGGCGTCGGTCGACTCAAGATCGGTCTCGGAGAATCGCGTGCGGAGGGCACTGATGGCTTCCTCCGCACGCCCGCGGTAGCCCTCGTCGATGATGACGATCGTGCCGCGTGTGAGCTTGGGGCTGCTGGTGATGTTGTGGATGATCTTGGCGTTCGTGTTCATGTCGAGCTCGAGGGGTGGCGGGGTGTAGAGACCAGCGCCCAGTGCGGAGGTCGGGGCGGGATCGGTGACAGGTGAAGCGGGAAGCGCAGCCACGGCGGTCGACGCGGGGAGGGCGGGCGCGTCCGCGGGTGGCGTCTTGACCGCATCCGGGAGGGCGTGCTCGGACGGGGCGAGGATCTTGGCGGTCTCGGGGTGGCGCCCCGCCGAGGGTGAGTCGTCCCACTGCACGGTGTGCGGGCACTGCACGAGCACCTCGGCCCAGATCCACAGGGTCGCGCCGCCGAGGAAGTCGCACAGGATGGCGCGCCGGCCCGCGACGCGGTCGTCGATGATGCGCCCCGCCGTGTCTTTGCGGACGCGACACGGCTCGGCGCACGAGGCGACGTGCGAGAAGTCGGGGACCGACAGGTCGGGACCGATCGTCGGCGGCAGCCTCGACTCCGGCGATGGCGAGTGACCGACGGCGCCGCGGACGACGTGCGCCGCGTGGTCGATGAACTCGCGGGCACCGCCACTGACGAGCGACGCGTGGGAGTCGGCCTCGACCTCAGCGGCGACGTCGCGCACGTCGAGCTCGACCACGTGCGGCTCGTCATTGCTTGCGCCGTGGATCCCCCACCGCGGGGACATGCCCCACGCGAGCTCGTGGTCGTGGCCGGTGCGTCGCGGGTACAAGTCGAGGACGACGTACTTGTGCCCGGCCTTCGCCATGACGTCGCCCGACGCCAGCGTTGGCTTGAGCTTGTCGCTCGGCACGATCGTGCTCGAGCCATTGAAGAAGGCCGCGACGGTCCGCGACGACCCGCGGATCTCGGTGACGCGGACGACGTCCTCCCCGATCTGGTCGGCGAGGGCGGGGTCGACGACGGCCGCCCACGCCCCCACGCCCAGCGTGCCGCGCGCCTGGCGCCGGCGCAGCTTCTCGGCGAGCGCCAGCGCGATCAAATCGTGCTGGCCCAGCGTTGCTCGCTGCTTGGGTGCCGCCTGTGGCTTGTTCTCGGGGGTATCGGGCTTGCTCATGCCGGCGACCATACGACGGCCGCGGCGTGAGGTCAAGCGCTTTCGTCGGGACACGGTTGACATCTCGCGGACGAGGAAGGATAACAACGCCATGACCAAACGCGAGACCATCCGCCAGCTGACCCCCGACGAGCGCGCGCGCCTGGACGCCGACGCCAAGACCTGCGCCGCGGAGGTCGTCGGGACCACCACGACCACGAGCGGGCGTCTCGGTCGCCTGCGCGCCACCGTCCGCCGCGCCGGCGTCGCCATCGTCGCGGCCGGCAACCGGATCCTCAACCGCCAGAACGTCGACGCGGCCCTCGCCGGCAGCAAGGACTTCGCCAAGCTCGTCGCCAAGTACGGCGCCGATGCGGCGCGCGAGGCGGTGCTGCGTCACGTCCGCAAGGGCGTGGAGGACAAGATCGGCGCCGCGATCGGTAACGGTTTCGGCGGCACTGGCGGCTCCGGCCCCGTCGACGGTGGCCACGTCAAGATGCGCTGACGCCACGCGTGGCATCGTCGCCGCGAGCAGGTACGATCACGACGTGCCGATCGCAGAAGACGTATCTCGCTACGCGAGCCTCGTGGGTGACGTGCTCGACCTCGCGGGTCGAGCCCGAGATCTGTTCGCCGCTGGTCCTGCCGGACGTGCTCGTCGCATGCGCAGACGCGCGGCTCGGCTCGAGCATCGCGCCCGACGCATCGCCGCGCACCTGACCGCCCGCGCCATGCCGGAACCGAAACACCGGCGCCTGTTCCTGCGCTCGGCCGAGCTGCACGCGAGGGCGGTCGCCTTGTGGGCGGAGGCGCAGGCGATCCAGCCCGTGGACGTGGAGCTCGCCGCGCGCCTGGACGGTGCCGCGGCGGTAGGATGAAGACATGGCACGCCAGTTCTCGAACCCGTTTCCTCCCGCCCGCCCGCGCCGTGCGCCGAAGCGGGTCCTCTCGCAGGCCAGCGTCGCCGGCGACGCCCACGAGCAGCGCGCCGCCGACGAGGTCGCGGCGGCCGTGCTCGCTGTCGATCGATGGTTCGAGAAGGGCGGCGTCAGCTCGCCCGACATCGACTTGACCGACTCGAGCATGGCGGCCGTGGAGGCCGCCGAGGCCCGCGCGGCCGAGCTCGGGATCGCGTCGACGCGCCTCACCGCTGGCCGCGTGATCGTGCGGCTCATGTCGCGCCCCGCGTTCGCTGAGCCGGATCAGGATTGACACGACGCCGCGGTTGACGTAAGGTCGCGGTGATGTCCGCGACCGCAACTGAGAAGACCATCACCTGGCGCGACACCCCGCCTGGTTCATTGTGCGAGGTGGGCGTAGACGGCACCCTGCAACTTCGCTGGCCGACGGCGGTACAGACCGCGCACATAAATGCCGCTGATGCCTGCTGGCTTCCGACGGACGCGAACGGCCCCTGCTGGCCCCACGCAGATATCGCCACGGCGAATGCCACGGCGACCGTGCTCACTGCTAATCTGAGCGTCGCGGACTGCAACGCACTGCAGCGCGTCAAGGATGTCACCAACATCCGGGTACTGGCGCCCCTGCTCGGTCGCTTCAACAGGGAGGGCGCGCAGGTCGTCCAGTGGGCGGACATCCCGAAGGATTCGCTTGCGCTGATCGTGCGTGACGAGAGCGCAGAGGGCACGGCCCACGGCGACATCGTCTGGCGCTACGGCGATCCGAAGGACCACGCCCGGTTCGTCGGGCACGTGACTCGCTTGACCATACCGAGCTGGGGCTTCAACAAAACAAATCGCTATCGCGGGCAGGCCGTGATCCTGCACCCGCGAGCATCCGCGATCCCGAACCTGGCCGAGATGTTCAACAGGCAAGACGTGGGCGGCATCATCGCCGCGTGCGCAGCCGTGCCCGCGTGCGCGGCACCAGTCGTGCCGAAGCTACACGTGGTCGGCGCCAAGACCACGTGGGGCGACGTACAGCCGGGGACGATTGTGCGGTTCGAGGATGACTCGGAGGCCATGCGCTGGCGGGAGCCGGACGCGTGCGACGACGACGTCAGCTGTCTAAAGCACGGATCAAGCGGCAACATCAAGGCATTTCGGCACGGTGGCGGTGACTATGGCGAAGATGCGGACCTGACCAGCAGTGACAAGCCGTGCGTCGTGATCGGCGCGGGGCTGTCCGAGCGCATGTGCGCCGCCGTCGATGCGGTCGACGACCAGCCCCAGCGGTGGGCCATCGCCAACGGCTACTACGGCAAGGCGTCCGACGCACCCCGCGGCTCCGCGTGGACGTGGCCCGGCGGGTGGGGCGTCACGTTCTCGAACGGGATCGCCGAGTGGATCGACGCGAAAGTCGCGGAGTCGTCACTGATCCGCGGGATGCGTCGCATGACGCGCGACGAGCTGGTCGCGCTCGAGACGCGGCTCGAGGCGTGCGAGCCGAGGCTCGCGGGCGAGGCCAGCGACCTGTGGACGCACGGGCTGGCCCGCGTTGAGTTGACCGATCTCGCCGACACTATTCTCGGTGCGATCCTGGGGAGCAGTGACCCGCGGGCCGAGATCCTGAAATACGTTCGCGCACGAGCTGCCACACCGCTCTACGGAAGCGAGTACGAGGAGATACGCGCGTGGCTCGCCGAGCAGGTCGCCGACTGGGCCACGTTCCACGTGCGTCCGGACGTGCGTGCCCAGATCAAGGCGAGGGCGCGCCTGTGCCTGCTGGACATCCTGCGCCACCCGTCAACATCGCTGACAAGTACCTTCAGACCCGTGTCGTGGCCGACGCTGCGGGCGCTCGGGCTCCACGTCGCCAAGATGTCGGAGGACGGCAGCGATTATCTCGGCTGGTGGGGGCAGGTGGACGCGCCCACCCGCGCGGGCTCGGCGGTGGATCTGCTGCTCGCGTACCTCGCCGACCCACCCATGTACGCAGAGGGAGCCCGCGCAGCGCTGGGCGACTTGCCCGCGAACCGCACCGGCGTGCGCCTGGGTGCCCCCGGTATCGAGATCACGCTACGTCGCCCGCCGCTGGCCGACACCGACTACGCGATGCAGTCGCAGGCCGAGCAGGTCTGCGTGTACCTGTACGAGCGCCTCGGGGCTCACCGCATCACGGTCCCTTGCGCCACGATCATCGATAACCAGCACGGGATCGCTGTCGTGGCCCGTGTCAGCGCCAGCGACGCCACGGCCGAAGCACCGCCGGTGGTCGACTGCGGCCTGCAGCCGGTCGTCCTGCCGCACGACCACGAGTGCGACGTGCTCGTGCTGTGGCCGTACGACCCCAGCGAACGTGGTCGACGTGCCTTCGCCGCGGCAGCCGTCGCGCAGGTTCGAGCAAACCGCGACCACCGTACCCGCCTCGACTTGCAAAGTGGATTTACGTACCACAACAAGCTGCGGGTCTATTTCGCTTGACCTGACGTCGCTGCCGTGTGACCATGACGGGATGGCGAGACCAAGACGAGTCGAGACACGACAACCCCCGCGCCGGCAGCGGTCGCGGGGCATCTTCCGCATCACCGCCCGTGTCGACGTGCTCGGGCTGCTGGACCGTTGCGCCGGGTACGCCCGCGACGCGTGGCGCGTCCTGACGACCCGCGCGAAGGCCGGCGCCGGGAGCGAGGTCGCGTGGGACGACGTGCCGACGCTCGCGCTCGTGATGACGCTCGACGAGCCGCCCGCGTCGGATTACACTCGCGTCGACAGGTTCCTGCTGCGCACGTCGCCGGACCGCGGCGTGGTCGTCGGCACCGTCGACCGCGGCAGGCTCTCGCGCGTCGTCATCGACGATGACCTCGCTCACCTCGAGAGCGAGTCGTGGTCCGGGCTCCGGCTCCGGCGCGGCTCGGCCCGCGTCGTGGTGCTGGCGCGTCGCGTGTCCCGCGACGCCACCGCCGACGAGATGCTCGAGCTGATCCGCCGCGGGCTGCGTCGCCTCGACAGGAGCACGTCGTGAGCGCGCGCCACCGCAAGGCGCAGCGGACGCGCCGGTACCTGTACGCGATCGTGCAGCACGCGCACGACTTGCGCTGCTCGCTGCGGGACGCCGCGTCACCTGCCGAAACCGAGGGCGCTCCGCTCGCGGGCATGTCCGACGACGAAGTCGACAAGCTCACACGGCTCGCCGACCGCGCCGACGCTCTCGCCCGTGAAGTCGTCGCGCTGCAATCGACGATCTTCGCGCGGCTGCTCACGTACGAAACCGGAGATTCGTGGTGACGTCCACGTCTGGCAAATCCGCGACGCCCCGGACTACCGCCACGTGGGCGCGGCTGGTCGAGCTCGTGTGCGACGAGTACGGCCTCGCGGTGAGCATCGAGCACCGCGCCTCGCAGGCGGGCAAGCCGGCGATCCTGCGCGTGCGGTCACTGGACCGCGAGCTCGCGCCGGAGGGCGGCGTCGCGGTGCTCACGCTATACGCGACGGGGACGTGGACCTGGGGCGGCGACGCCGACGCCATTTCTCATGCCCGCGAGCCGCTCGACAGGGAGGGGGTGCTCCGGTGACGATCGTGCTTGACACCCCGCGCGCGGTCGGCTATCGTCCGCCCGTGACCTACCAGACCACGCCGACCCCGGGCGCCTCCCGACGCCGACCACCGCGAACCCACGAGCCGCTGGCGAAGTGGCTCCAGGACGACCCCGACCTGTTGCGACGCGTCGCCCGGCGCGTGTCCGACGCGCTCGGCCGCGAGTCGGCCGACGGCGAGGACGCCGCCCACGAGGCCGCCGCCCTCGCCCTCGCCCGTGGCTGGCGCTTCGCGTCCGCGGCGACCCTGTCCGCGTGGCTGTCGACGCAGGCCGCCGCGTGGCTCCGGTCCCGTCGCGGGCTCGCGTCCGCGGCTCGCGTCGACGTCGCACCCGCCCACGTCGGCTCGCCCCCCACGATCGAGGCCGCCGTCGATGCGAGCCGGCTCGTCGCCTACGTCGACGGCCTCGTCGGCGACCGCGCGGACACGCTTCTCGCCTGCGTCTGCGGCGACATCACCTACCGCGAGGCCGGCGACGAGATGTCGCTCTCCCGGCAGCGCGCGCAGCAGTGCACCGCCAAGCTCACCGAGCAGGTGCGCAAGCACCAGCGCGCGCAGGAGGCATCATGTCGACGGTGACGCGCGAGCAGATCTTGTGAGAGGCCGGCGTGGAGGAGACGTTGCTCCCACACGCACCAGCCTCACGGATGGAGCCCGGGACGCTCGCCCTCTGCGGCGACGCGGGCACCACGCTGATGCTGATCAAGCGCAACGGCGTCTGGGGTGCATTGTTCGATGGGGTCGGTGTGACGCCTGAGCAATTCGGCACGGCGTACTCGTCGATGCTCGGGACGCTGTTGTTCACAGACATCCCCGCCGACGCCTGGTCTCGCATCTGCAACGAGCCGTCGCAGATCAAGCGCGTCCGCATCGCGCGGGTGGCCGTCGGCTTGCCGCCGTCGGAGGTCGAGCTGACGGAGGCCGCTGGGCTTGCGGAGCCGCCGGCGCTGGTCAAGATAAGCACGACGCCCGCGGGGACCCTGCTGGTCAGGGGCGACCAACTGGCCCTGATGCAGGACCGGGGCCGCTGGGCGTGGTTCGCTTCGGGCTACGCATACTCGGATGCCCATTTCAATTCTGCCGGGTTTGGTCTCGAGGCGCGCGTGCTCGTCACAGGCATCGCCGAGACGGCGTGGCCCGACTTACGTAACGCCACGTCGAACCTCGAGCGCGTCAGGATCGCCGTCGCCGCGGGCACCGTCAGCGACGACGCGCCCGCGCCGCCGACGCCCGCATCGGCCCCCGCAACGCCCGCACCCGAGGTTACGGGCGAGCTGCCGGGGGTCTCGCAGGAGATGCTCGACGAGCTGAGCATGGGGCTGTTCGACCCGCGCGTGCACATCAACGCGGCCCCGGCCGTCGCCACCATCAAAGAGTGGCTAGCCAGTTCACCGTCCACGCTTCGCGTTTTGCTACACGCCGCAGGCATCGAGTGTGATCATCAGACGCGCGAGAAGTGGCGGGCCTCCGTCCTCTTCGCGGGGCGCACGCCGGACCAAAGCATCTTCGTGCGGTCGCTGGAGTCGATGACGCCGCGCGAGGTGGCGATCTCGCTGCTGAAAGCGACACCGATGCGGCGCCTGCACGCACACGCGTGGCTGCACCGCGGTGTGCTCGCTCGCCTACGGACGTGGACCGACGCCGGTTCTAGCTTATCAGACGAGGCGATGCTCGACGCGTCCTTGTGCGAAGGCAAGACGCGCGACACGTGGCTCGTGTATCCGGGCGGTCCGCTCGGCCGTCTCGCTAGTCATCCTGGCATCCGGATTAGCATCCCGGAAGTACGGCACGAGGACACCGCCGAGATTGCACAAGGGGTCATCTACAAGCACGATGACGCGTGGGTGTTCGGCAGGACGCTACGGCAAGTCACGAGCGGACTGTGGGACCTGTTCAGGATGAGCCGCGCGAGCTTACCCGCAGAGGCGCCGCGGTCGTGGCTCGCCGAGGATACGATCATCGAGACCAGCCTCGGCGGTCCCTTGAGCTACACCACACTTCGTCGAAGCCTGGCTGCGGAGCTAAGCGTCGCGGAAAGACACATCCATCTGCGGCACGTCGCGACGTTATACCACGGACTGGCGCAGGCCCCGATCGGGCTCAAGATGATCGACCTCGAACCTGGTCGGTCGCTGCTCGTCGAGACCGCGACGGGCCTGGGCAGCAAGCACCGCCGGGAGTCTCTCGCGGCGTGGCTCCTGCGCGCGACCCGGACCGATCACGTTCACCTGACGGAATCATGGAACGTCTCGAATTGGACATCGCTCTCGATGCCGAAACCCCGAACCGAACGGAAGATCCCATGACCGACACCATCCCTACCGCGAGCACACGTCCCACGCTCGACAACTTCGCCGTCCGCGCCGCCGCCGTGTACGTCCGGTGGATGCGCATCCGCGACTGGCTGGTCGACGACGGCACGCCGGCGTCGGAGGTCGATGACGAGAAAGACCGCGTCGTCCGCGAGATCGCCGACGCGCTCGAGTACGGCGAGACGGGCTATCACGTCTGCCGCTCGCTCGACCGTGCCGGCTGGAGCCCCGACGACGGCCTCGTCGAGATCATGGGCGACGTGCTATACGCCCGGCACGATGTGCTGCGCGCGATCGAGGAGGAGTGGGTCGCGGCGAACGACATCCGACCGACTCACGTGGTTGGCGACGTCGTGTCGATCGCCAAGCACCCTGGCCGCTTCGATCGCTCCCGCGTGGACGGCGAGGTCATCGAGATCGACCAAGCGCGGGGTCGGTACCTCGTGTTCAGCGCGGCGCTGGGCCACGTCCGCAAAGCGGACGCGAAGAATTGCGTGAGCGGTTCGCTGGGGCGCTTCGTCGCCTTCGAGGACGTGCTGCCCGCGCCCGCGCCCGCACCCGAAGCTGCACAGGAGACCGAGCCGTGACGCCGACGCGCGAGCGCCACTACGTCAACCTGACGAACGGCCTCGAGTCGCTGCGGGAGGTCGTCGACGCCGGCGCGTCGTGGTCGTTCCTGCGGCTGCAGTCGACGACCATCGAGAGGCAGGACTGGGCCAAGCTGTTCCTCACGGACTTGTCCGACGACCTGCTCATGCACCTGGCACTCGGCTGGCGGTGCGTGGTCCACGACCGCGGCACGAACCGGCCCTTCTCGAAAACGATCTACTACGCCCTGCCGCTGGTAAAGTACGTGCTCGACCGCCGGTGGTACGAGCACGCGCCCGCCGAGGTGTGGAATCGAGGCCGACGCGGCGGGCGCGGCAGCAACGTCGCGGGTCAGTACGCCAAGATCTACCACGACCTGTTCGTACATACGCAGGCCAACTCCGGCCGCGTCAAGCGACGCGTGGACTACTACCGGCGATACCTCGCGCCCGCTCCTGGCGGGGTGCAGCTCGTCGGCGCGTGCTCGGCGACCTCGCACGACGGCGACGGTGCGTACTACCGGGGGCTCGCGCATGCGGCCCTTGTGCTGACGCCTGAGCCGACGTAGGATGTGCCGCATGTCTGACGAGACCTCGACACCCCCGCGACCCGTGCTGCAGCTCGTGCAAGAGATCCGCGGGACGTGGCACGCCTGCGGCGCCTACGTCGACGGCGAGTTCTTGTGCGGGTGGGATCGACATCCCGACGAGGGTGACGCGCTCGCTGCTCTGCAGGCGCTCGCCGCTGGCATGACCGTCGCGCCGATGCTGTTCGTACCGCGCAAATTCGAGGACTGGCGCATGGGACAAAATGAATGCGACGGCCTTGACCACGATCGTCAATGCGTCGCGTGCTCGTGCGATGTCGTGTGGCCCCGCAGCTTGACAAGCTTGCGCGAATACATCATTCCGCGCACGTGGGACTTCTCGGTGCCCTACGACGCTATGGTGTCGACGGTGCCGACGTGTTGAACGAGACGGTGTGGACCACCGGCGAGGGCGCCCGCTTCTCCGCGCGCACGGTCGCGGTGTTGTCGTCCGACCGCGTGCTCGACTCGAAAGAGGGCTCGCGCCCGCTGCTGCTCGCGGTGCTCGCCGACGCCGGCGCCGCCCGACCGATCGCGGCGTGCGTGCGGCTGCGCGGCGAGCTCGAGGTCGGCTCCGGTAAGTACGCGCTCCTGCGCAGCGCGGGGTACCGCCAGACCGCGCAGCACGTCGCCGGCGGGGGCGCGACGATCCTGCAGTGGAGCTTGCCCGGGTACTTCGAGCTCGACCCCGGCGCCCGCGCGGACGGCGGGGCGGCCGATGAAGACGCGACCAGCGGTGACGAGAAGCTCGCAGCCGGCGCGGCGGCGTTCGTGGTGATGCCGGCCGCAGCTGCTCTCGCCCGCGAGGTCGCCGCGCGTGATCCCGCCGAGGTCGACGACGTGATCGGCTGGCTCACGCGCGACACCACCGCGCTGTCGGGCCGGTACGGCAGCGGCGAGGACCGCTTCAAGATCCCGTCCCCGAGCGACCCGCCGTACCTGCAGACCGGCGCGCCTGTCGCCCGTGCTGCCCTCGCCGAGGCCGTCGCATGGGCGCCGTTGCTCGCCGCCTACGTCGATCGTCGCGTGACGTCGCCGATGCTGCGCGACCTGCGGTTTCAAATGCTGCTCCTGTGCGCGCTCATCGAGCGCGGGTCGGCGTCGTGGCCATCGTCGCGCCGCGGGTGGGGCCACGTCCACGAGTGGCGCACGTGGGATCTCGCGTGCCGCGGCGTCGCGGATCTCGGGTGGGCCGAGCCGCTGGTCGTCGCCCCGCGCGAGCCGGGGCTGCTGGACGCGCTCGTCGTCGAGTGCGTGCGCGGGTACGAGGGCGCCAGGCGAGGCGGACGCGACGCGTACGCGCGAGCCGTGCTCGCAGCGCAGGACGACCGGGCGGCCCTGGCCGCGAAGCGGAAAGCAGCGGCCGCCGGACGAAAATAAGACTTGACTCGCGGCTCGCCGAGGCGGATACTTCAGACATGCCCACCCGCAAGCCCCGCCCCGCTCGCTCGCTTCCCACCTGCTGTGACCCGTCGACGTCCTGCGACGTCGCCCACGTCGACGCGATCTGCGCGCCGCCGGTGCCCGACACGTGCCCCGACTGCGGGATGACGGCGGACGACCACGAGGGGCGCCGCCTCGAACATCCGTGGTGCATGGTGCACGCGGTGTTCGCGTCTCGGTTCGAGCGCCTGACCTCCCGCGGGACGTGGGCCTATCGATACGACCGGATCGTCCGCGACGGTGAGGTCAAGTTCGAGTCTCGCTTCTGGCGCGACGCGTGCCACGTCAGCACGGGTCGCGCGTATGGACTGCCGCGGGCCCGCGAGTTCATCGGGCGAGCCGCGTGCTCGCCAGCTCACGAGCAGGTGACGATCGACCCCGTCGACGGCATGCGCCTGTCGCTCGTCGAGCCGCCCGCGGCCGCGAAGGTGCTGCCGCACCTGTCGTTCGCGGCGCTGCGGGCTGCGCACCGCCGGGCGTTCTCCGGGCGCCGACGGGTGTACGGCCGCGGTCGCCACGTGGCGACGCTCGGCGAGTACGACGCCCGGGCGTGGCGCGAGGCCCTCGCGGCGCAGGCGCGCCCGCTGTCGACGAAACAGCTCGCGGCGCTGCTCAACATCTACGCGAACGCGGGCATCGACGTGACCCCGTACGAACGCCTCGGGTGGCGGGCGGATCGTCGCGTGTACGAGGCCGCGGTCATGGCCGCCCACGCGCGACGCAAGCCGTACTACGATGCGTGCTGGTCGGTGCTCGGGCATCGCGGCATGCCCTATGTCAGCATCGGCGGCCGCGCGACGAGCGGAGGCCCGGCGATCGCCAAGGCCCTGCGCGAGCGCGGGCTGCTCGGCGGGCCGCGCCGCGAGAACCGCAACGAGATCACGCCCGAGGGCCGCGCCTTGTGCGAGCAGGTGATCCCGGTCCTGGCGGTGTGCGCCTTCGTCATCGATGTCGCCACACCGTGGACCACGATCCGCCGAGAGAGGGTGGCCGCGTGAGCGCGTCGACGAACGTCACGATCTGGTGTGACGGCAACCCTCGCACGCACGACGGCCGCTGTCATCAAAGTGACACGGCGCCGGGCAGCTGGACCGCGAAGGATCTGCGCGCACAGCTGACCTCCCGCGGCTGGCGATGCGGGGTGCGCGGCAAGGACTACTGCCCGGAACATGCGCGGGAGCTTGCGTCGCGGCCGAACGTGCCTATGCTGATAGGATGAAGTTAGAGGAAGTCCGCGAGAAGCTGCGTGCGATGCCCGAGGTCACGCACGTGTACGCCGACGGGCATAACCCCGGCCACAGCAACGTGATCATCGAGGCCCGCGAGGAGTGGACGTTCGACATGCTCTCGCGCGTCGCTGACCTGCTCGGAGTGCGGAACATCGACCTGCGCGAGGTGGAGACAGATATCATCCCCGTAGGATCACTCATCGAAAGGAACATGGACGGCTGCTCGACGTGCGGTCACGGCGACAGCATCATCGTCCGCGGGGTGCTGACGTGACGCCCGGGTTGCCGTGGCCCTGGCGCGCCTGCAGGGGTGGCGTGGTGCGCTGCGCGACCGGTGAGGTCGTGACGCGATGCGAGGACCGGCGAGCGGCGAAGGCCCTGCTGCGGGACATCGAGCCGTGGTTGCGCAGCCTCGTGACGTCCGCCGCGCGTCCGTCGTCGCCGGCTTCGCGGATCACGGGCCACGACGAGAGCATGGTTATCACGGTCAACGGCCGGGCCTACACGTACTCGACGGCAGGCGTGACGGCAGCCGAGCTAGCCGACCGTATCAACGCGACACATCCCGGTGGCATCGTGGCACGAGCTAGTGACGCCGGACGCATCACGCTCACCGCGTGTTGACTTCACGCGACGAGCATGCGAGGATGCCGACCGATGTCCGGCCCCACCACGAACCCAACCGACCCGGCCTCGCGTCCGTTGCCGCGTACGCGCCACCACGCGACGACCAGGCTCGCGCAGTGGGGATTGACGCCACGCACGGG
>ERZ650308.704-NODE-704-length-18043-cov-4.495553_pt1 | contig 18043 bp, 29 predicted proteins | sample MGYA00376244_ERZ650308 | MGnify/ENA primary metagenome ERZ650308 (study PRJEB26733, sample SAMN07839295) | wastewater metagenome | biome: small river; feature: stream; material: water | place: USA: North Carolina | collected 2016-04-26 ... | reverse complement strand
TGATTGGCGTCATGTCCGAAGGCCGCTTGCACCAGTGGGACGATGCCTACACGCTCTACCACCGACCCGCCACGCGTTTTGTCGCCGAATTCATCGGGCATGGCGTTTTCACCCCCGCCACTCTGCAAGAGGTCAACCGGGACTCCCTGTTGAAGAAGCTGCAAACGTCATTCTATCGCATCAAGGATCCAGAGGAACGAGCTCGCGTGCAGGACGCCGTCTATCAGCATTTGATAGGGCGTCGTCTACGGTATGAGGTTCCATCGTTCATTCTGAATATCATGACATCTGATCTTACCGCTCGCTTTCGGCAGGCCATCAAGTCTGCTATCCAAAGTGGTGACGTGGATCTGGCCGCAGAGGAGTACTCCATAGACAGATTTGAGATCGCATTTGTGCTGGCAAAAACTCGCCCGCGCAAGAATCGTTGAGTCTTTACAGATTGTAACTCTATCCAGAACGTTCGCTCGCTGCGCAATTTTATGCTCGCTTCTTCGATGATTTTCATCGTGTTGAGTTGTAGCGAGAACGTCCTGTGCCTAAGATCCTGGAAGGATCGTCAGGAGAGCAAAAGCTGGGCTCTCGCCGAACTCCGTCGGCGATCAGCGTGTCTCTACTGATTGGGTTGGGTTTAACGGGATGAGTGGTCCCCGTTAAGATCGTGCTCGCCGATTGGGGACCTATTTTGTTTCACTCCATAGGCAGCAGTAAAGATGTATAGAGTTCCAGTTGACACTCGAGTCCTGCTCATTCTGAAATCTCGAGAAAATCCTTACGGAGGATCAGGATACTCCGGAGGATCAGGCTCCTTGCTATCGAGCGGACTGCAGAATTCCGCATCGTTTATTGTTAGGATGCTTCTCGATTTGGGCATCACCGCAGAAGCTGTGACTGTTCGAGACAACAACGATATCGATCGAGAAGTCACGAAATTCAAACCCACGCTGGTCGTAATCGAAGCGTACTGGGTTGTTCCAGAGAAATTCGATGTCCTTAAGAAACTCCATCCGACTGTAAAGTGGGTGGTTCGGAATCACTCCAAGAGTGAGTTCCTATCGAACGAGGGAATTGCTTTTCAATGGACGGTCGGATACCTGCGCAAAGGCGTCGGAATCGCGTGCAACAGTATTGAGGCAACTCGCGATATCCAGTATTTGGCTCAGGCTGCGAACGAGGATCCTCGCCTCGTTCACTACCTGCCAAACTACTATCCACTGGAATCAAAAGATGTGTTCCAGAATCGGCGTCCTTACCCAGGAGATTTCATCAACATCGGATGCTTCGGTGCTATCCGTCCGTTGAAGAATCAGATGGTGCAGGCGCTGGCGGCTATCCAGTTTGCTGAGCATCATTCTTTGCGCCTGAAGTTCCACATGAACTCGTTCCGTGTGGAGAGCAAAGGCGACAACGTTGTGAAGAACCTAAAGGCGCTATTCGCGTCTGTTCCGAAGCATCAGCTCGTAGATCATCAGTGGCTCGACCATAAAGATTTTCTGATGCTGGTGGCCCACATGCACATGGTTCTTCAGGTCAGTTTTAGTGAGACCTACAACATCGTATCTGCGGACGCCGTGTCCCAGGGAGTTCCGATCGTGGTGTCGGATCAAATACCCTGGGCACCGAAATGGACTATGGCTGATCCTAACGACGCTGCGTCAATTAGGAAGCACATGGACACCATCTACACTGAGTGTAAACCATTCCATCTTCTGCGTCTTCGCTGGCAACAGCGTTGTCTCAGAGCCTACAACAAGCGCTCCAGCTTGAGGTGGGCGGAAGCCCTGTCCGAGAGAGCTGCTCTCGGGAAGTGTGAATAGATCCACTGTGGTGGGTCCTTGAAAAGGAAATCGCAATGATTCACGACGCAATGGTTTTTCTGGCCGGTGGCGCCGTTTCGATTCTGGCGTATCGCTATCTTTGGTTCAACACGTCTTGGGGACAATCTTGGATTGCCGCTCAAGCTGCTAAGGTCCAAGATCTGAAGCATCAAGCCCAGGACAAGATCAACTCTCTAAAGAACGATTGATCTCTAGGCTGTCTCCGCGGAGCCAGAGCCGGTGGGAAGTCTATACCGCGACCGGCACCTTTCTAAGCGGATGTAGTTCAGTGGCAGAATACCATCCTTCCAAGTTGAAGACGCGGGTTCGATTCCCGCTATCCGCTCCATTGTAATCCGGGATTTAGCGCAGTCTGGTAGCGCACCTGCTTTGGGAGTAGGTGGTCGCAGGTTCGAATCCTGCAGTCCCGACCAGAATTCGAGTTGAACCACGCCGGGAGTCGTCCCGGTCTGCCGTCTCGAACTATGTGATTCACAACGACGGTTGAGAAAAGCATAGAGATCAAAGCGAGTAGGAGACGAATCGGAAAGACGATACCATTCCATGATAGCTCAATTGGTAGAGCTCCGCACTGTTAATGCGGCGGTTCCTGGTTCGAGACCAGGTCATGGAGCCATATACTCGGATACTTAGCTCAGAGGTAGAGCGCTCTCAGGGCCCAACATGCGAGAGGTCGATGGTTCGAATCCATCAGTATCCACCCTTTCATTAGGTTGCACGTTCTAAGCCGAGAGCGCTCGGCGATGTGTGCATTCGTGTAGGCTGATCGGCTGTTCACGCCTTTCTAATGCCGAGGTAGCACAGGGCGATCGCATGCGGGTGAATCTTCCTTGATCGGAAGCCAGACTGCGATGTCAGATACCTTGAGCGTGCAACCTAATGAGATGTTGTAAAGAAATTTGGAGACTTGGCTGAGCGGTTGAAAGCGTCGGTCTTGAAAACCGAAGACTCTTAATAGGGTTCGTGAGTTCGAATCTCACAGTCTCCTCCAATATTCAGGCTCTTGTAGCTCAGTGCGTGCACGCATTTTCTATCTGCATGACGCGTCAAACGTGGGCGTTGATCGCAGTTTTGAAGATGATGTGTGACGATCGCGCCGAAAGGCGCTGAGTAAGTGCGATCGTAGAGCGACCGGAGACAACCGGGGAGTCGTTCGGTTGGAGTCCGAACCAGGAGCACCATTTCTATTCCACGTGTTATCGCGGCTGCTGAACCTCGACAAACTACGGGCCATGAAATGAGAAGCAATAAATCAATCTGGTTCTTTAGAGCCAAGCGTCTACGTATCACGAAGTCAGGCACTCTGACAGTAGAAGACGCGCGTAAAATCTGTCCACACACAGAAAAGAAGATCTTTCAATCCGGAGCACGCCGCGTCGTAAAGCGGATGCTACGAAAGAAGCGCAGGAACCTTAGCTGGGAGGTCCTGTACGAATGAGTTTCACAGTTCTGCAGCCTAGCGGTGGCCGCCCCGGAAGGTGGTCACTGCTGCAACAGCAAGAGCGACTCCGGGTCCCCAATCTCCTCCCTCCTCTCTCAGCGGTGGACCCTTTAGCTGCAGAACTCCTTTACAACGGAAGAGTCATGCGACACTGACGATCCAAACATACGTGGTCCACCCTTGAATTGTGCGGTAGACGATCTAATTCATTGCACATATTCAAGGAACACATCATGTACGCACGCAAAGACGGAAAAGTCACCTCCACAGTTCTAGATCGCCGCGAGCAGCTTCGGGTGAAGCTCAAATCACTGGCCGAGGAAGCCCGCATAATCCGAAAGGAAGAGCGCCGGATCTTCGGTCAACTGCGTGAGGAGCTCTATCGACATCGAATCGGTATTGTACGCTTCGAGGCACGTTGTTCTCATCTAGCCTACGGATTCATTCGCGGCTTGACTCTGGAGCAGATGGAGCCTCGGCGCAACGTGGACATACCAGAGTACGTTGCTGAGGCAATCGATAAGGCGCTTTTCAAAAGAGTTCAAGAGCTTATCAAGAAGTACGGCCCCAAGGACTCGCTAGCGCCGGAGGTGTTAAAGAAGGCTGCTTGATCCTATAGCTCAGCGGTAGAGCACCGCGATTGGTGATCGTCGGAGGTTCTGGGTTCGATTCCCAGTAGGGTCGCCAACACAAGGAGTTGAAATGACAGCATCGACCGTGGTCGAAGAGGGCTTTCACGTTAACAAGGTCTCAGGTATCGTCACATCCGAGGCACCTGAGTACTACGATCCAGAGAAAGTCAAGCCTCCTCTCGGAGTCTTGCTCTGGGTCATGACCACGGGCGGTGTTGCCATACGCGCTCACTGGAAGGACAACGCCGGATTCCTGGCGTGGTATCCGCTGCCGAGCTCACCAGCTTGGCTTAAAGACAAGCTATACGCATCCTATCGAGGAAGGCTATGATCAGTCAATCAATGCTGCCAGTTGTGACCGAGGACAACAATTACCTCGGTTGGGTAACACTGGATTCTCCGACGACCTTTGTCGGGAACGAGACCACGAAGTCCGTGGCATCCAAAACTCTGCCCATACAACGCTTCACGTACAAGAGAGTCCACGATCAGGTGACTGTGGACTTCATGGGGATCTATGTCTCTTTGGCCTCCGTTCGTGCTGGGAATTGGAATACGTTTCCAAACTTCTCCGAGATGGGGGCCAATGTTGCCTACAAACCGTGGCAGATGACTGGATCTCACGTGTACTCACCGCAACACGGTGGTGGTCTTAACCTAAACGTATTGCAGACTTTCCTGAACAACCCCTCATTCTGAGTATCGGCCTATGGAACTTGTTTTTCGCAAGTCAATCCTTCTGGAAGACGGCACCACGCGCAATCCGCTGGTGAGCTTCCCAACCAAGGGCACAACCGGTCACATCGTAGTGGAAGACAATTGCTACGTCGTGTTCCTGGACAACCCTGCCGGAAAATCTGCTCGCTCACCTTGGCTCTCATCAGAGGCATGTAGTGTTCTGAGTAAGCTACCTCCACCGCAAGAGATCAAGAAGACTGAGAGCCAGTTGACTCTAGCCGTTAGACGTCTGATGCTTTCAAGTGGCGAGAAGGCTAGAGAGTTCGCTGACGAGGTATACCGAGTGATGCCTCATTATCTGCGTGAAGAGTTGTCGAACATCGTTGTCAATGGACCAGTCTGGGACGGTGACGTTGTAAGCAAAAAGGGTCGAGACGAACTTCTGAGTCTTGGTCTGATCTTCAAGACAGTCGGCAAAGATGGAAGCGAAGGTTATCAGGCTGCTAATTGGGCCGGGAACTTCGTGCATTTCGCCCCGAATCGCGCTCTTCCTGCTGTAGCCTAGGACTGGCGCGGCTTTACGGAGCCCCTAAACTCCTTGCGGTTTAGGGGCTTTCGGCGTATAATAGGGGTGTGGGGAGGTGTTTCTACTACCCCAAATTCGGGCTTAAGCGGACTGCCCAAAAGTGCGCTCTTCCATCCGGAGAATCCTCCATCGCTATGCGCTACAAAACCACCACTCACTTGAAAGTCTTGCAGGTCAGAACTGGTCCCAAGACGGGCTCCGTCATCCTGGACCTTTCTGACGGCACCTCTAAGGTTCTCTCTAGAGAGGACAGGATTCGCACTCTCGCTGGGAACAGCATTCCAGCCGGTGAGATCCGCGTCGGTACCATCATGAGTCCAACTGGAGCTAGAGCATGAACGTCTACAGCCTCTCCAAAGAGGAACTAGCAATAAGGGGTCGTGACTTGGCGTTGGAGTTCCTTAACGTGAACGATCTGAACCCGCCGGAGTACATGATCCGTAGTATGCGCCACCTGATCGGCGGCAAACCGAAGGGTTCATACGGATGCGGTTTCTACTTTCCTAACTCGCATCGCATCATCGTTTCCGCTGACGACTGTTCTCTACCGTCTCCGGGTTTGCCGAGGCGTTGGTCTTTTCCTGGCTACATCACCGATCGTACCCCGATGGGTGTGATGGCGCATGAGACGGGCCACGCGGTTGACAAGTTGATGGGCTATCCATCCAATCACGGATTCTCTTGTAAGGCCATTCGTGGTGAACGACTTACCTCGTATGAGCCGAACAGCAGCGAGAAGTTTGCCGAGACCATGCGTCTCTTCATTCTGAATCCTGGGCTCCTGCATCAGGTAGCTCCGCAGCGCTACGCCTTCGTGCGCCGCGAGTTGGGTATCAAGCCACTGTTCAAAATCGGCGACCCCTTGAAGGTCCTCAAGTCACGTGGCGCTACTGGGAAGATCCTTGACGCAGCCATCAAGAAAGCGAGCCAAGCATGAGCGCTAGTCCAAGCATGAATCTGTCGTACAACGCCGCGCTCACTCTTCTCTACGAGATCTTGGGTTGGAAGACTGAAAAGGCAAAGTTCCTGTTGAGGACGGAGCTCAATGCTCCAGAGCCTGCCGATCGTGATGCACCTGGACTAGTGCCGGTCACGATTCTAGGGCGGTACATCCACCAGAACTACTGTGATCGCAACAATCAGGAATACTGAAGACTAGCTTCTAAGACTATAGAGAGAGGACATCATGGAGAACTTTAAGAAGTGGATGCGTGAGGCTTCGCTCGAAGAAATGAAGGGCGAGTATACTCGCGCCCGTGACGCTTACTACAACAGCGGCAACACGACACTCACCGATGATGAATACGATCGACTCGAAGAGACGATTCGTGAGAGCGTCCCCAATTGGTCCGGCCTGAAGAAGACGGGCGCACCAGCCAAGCTAGGCAAGAAGCAGGAAGTCAAGCTCCCGGTTCCCGCCCCGTCGCTGGATAAGCTAGTGGCGGAGAAGCCGGAAGGCGTCATGCGCTGGCTCACTAAAGCTGGCAAGAACTATGGTGCGGACTTCCGCCTGTCTGAGAAGATCGATGGCTCTAGTGTGATCGGCGCTTACCGCCGGTCCTCCAAGATCAAGAGCACGCCGCTCAAGCTGTCGCTGCTGGCCACTCGTGGTGATGGCGAGACAGGTAAGGACATCACCTTCCTGGCCCCCTACCTAACGATTCCACAGGAGATCGCTGACTCCGATCTCCCAGACGAGATTGTGATTCGCTTCGAAGCTGTCATGCCGGTGGCGGTCTACAACAAGCGCTGGGCCGGTCAGTACGATACCAATCGTGCTCTGGCCTCTGCGGTTCTCAATCGTCAGGACGCGGCTCCGGCGCTGAAGGATCTGCATTTCGTAGCTCTTCAAGTCCTCAAGCCCAACTGGCCTTTGGACGCAGGTCTTGAGTACCTGGAACAGAACGGCTTCCGCGTGGCGGCCGGAAAGGTGGTGGACGTACAAGAATTCACTCTCAACAATTTGACCAGGACGCTGGAGTACTTCCGCGGCAAGTCGCTGTACGAGTGCGACGGCATGGTCATCTATTCCAACAGCGCCAAGTTGACGCACACGAACAAGCGCCCAGATCATGGCCGTGCCTTTAAGCTGAACGACAGCGAGAACGCTCTCGAGACCACGATCATCGACATGGTCTGGAAACCCTCCGCGTTCGGCGTGCTCGTGCCGAAGGCGGTGATCTCGCCGATCAAGATCGGCGGTGCAACGATCCGCAACGCTGCCGTTCACAATGCCAAGTGGGCCACTACTCGTGGAGCAGGCATCGGTGCTGTTGTCCGTGTACTCCGTTCCGGTGACATCATCCCGAAGATCGTCGAGGTTGTGAAGCCAGCGAAGTTCAAACTTCCCTCCCAGAGTGAGTTTGGTGCCTACTCCTGGGACGAAACAGAGACGGCGCTGGTTCTAAACAGCAAGACGGAGAATCCGGAAGTGCTGGCGCGCATGTTCACACGCTTCTTCGAGACTCTAGGCTTGGAGCAGATGGCGTTCGGCGTTTCCAAGAAGATGGTCGAGGCGGGCTACACGAAGACATGGCAAGCACTCCTGATGAAGGAGAACGATTTCCGTAAGTTGGGCATCAAGGCGCGTGCTCCCGAGTTCGCCGCCAACATGGAAGAAGTCCGGGGCGGCTCCTGCACGGTGATTCGCTTGATGGTGGCTTCCGGTGTATTCGACAAAGGCTTGGGCAAGACTCGGTTGCAGACTCTGCAAGAAAACTACCCCAAGGCTTTGAAGGTTGACGCTGTTCCGCAGTCTCAAGAGGAGGCTGACGCGCTACGAGCACGTATCGCCAAGATCTCCGGATGTGGACCGGCTTTCGCGGAGATCTACGTTCGCGGTCTGAAGAAGTTCTATCGGTGGGTGGACCGCTGCAACGTGCGATTCAAGCCGATCCGTGCGCCGAAGGCGGTGCAGGGTCCTCTAACTGGCCTGTGTGTGAGCTGGACCACCTACCGTTCTGAAGAAGAAGAGGAAACTGTGAAGAGTCTGGGTGGCGAGGTGGTTCCGTTCGGCAGTCGCACGAACGCGCTCCTGTATGATCCGGACGGAAAGGCGAGTAGCAAACCCGAGAAGGCCCGTGCCAAGGGCATCAAGGTCTTCTCTTCATTCGAAGCATTCAAGAAGGCTACACGAATATGAGCAGTACATCCAAAGACAGTAGAACGGTCTTCGGTGTCGTAGCGGGAAATACTCTGCTCTACGGCACCCTTAAGTCCAATCCAAGCAAGAGCCTCCGCTTCTACGATCGAATGGGTCGAGAAGATCGAGCGATCGAGCTCGTGCGCTTTAGTATGCGCAGAGCTCGAAAAGCCGGGGACGTGTCCGGTCTTCATGGGTCCTCTCTGAATAGAGAGCCCTACATCGGCCCCATGAGGTAACGTGAACATCCTCCAATCTTTGCGGCGTTGGACATTGCCCGCCTTGTTCTGGATAGTCTTTTTGTTGATGGTGGTCTGCGCTATCATAGGTGTGCATCTAATGCTGATCGATGGTCTAAAGATCAGCTTTCTTCCATCCGTGATTTGCTTCGCCACCGCCTACATACTCGGCAACGTGCTGAGAGAACTACTGCATCTGTGGAATGAACATCTTTGCATTGTCGAACGATCCAGAAGAAGCGGCGCGCTGGCACGTGGACCGTCATGTGGTGAAGATGCCGGTGGAATCTGCACAGATGATGAGTTCAGCTGTCAGATTGGCTTTCTCCGAGGACGACCTGCGACACATGAAGAAGCGTGGTATCCGATTGATCGGGGACTCCAACCCGAATCACCCGTCCACGAAATGGGTGCGAGAAAGCGTGCTCAACTTCATGTGGCTACGCCACCTAGCTCTGGCTCTGGTGGCGGAGCACCGATATCGGTATGGACTTCATCGAGTGGAAATGGAGACTCTGATACGCGAGATGCCGGTTCCACCTCTTTCCTCTATTGGCCGAACGCCATTCTACATGGCGATGCCGGAGTGGATAAAGAGCGCAGGACTTGATCCGGTGATCGCTTACCGCGTCTACTACGCCAATGACAAGATGAATCTCTTCAATTGGAAGAGACGCAACATTCCACCCTGGCTGCCAGACTCGGTTTTACCACCTCGTCTGCGCGCTATGCCCCGTGGAAAGATACATGAGGGCATAACTCCCAAGATTAGAATATGATCCTTCAAATGATCACGCAGATAGAGCGTCGAGCTGAGCTCTACCTGCTTGAGGAGATTGAACCTTTTCTGGCTCGACTAACGCGAGAAGCCAACGCCGTGGTAGCTGACGAGCTTCATCGCAATTCCGAGACTGCTGCGGGCACTGTGCTGGGAGACTTCTACATCATGACTCGTAGCATTCGGGTTGCCGAAGAGCGAGTGCAGAAGATCATCAGCAAGAACTGGGGCCACACACAACTAGAGATTAAGATGGAATGGATGGGTCAAGATGCCATCCATCTTGGCGTTTCACTGAAGCCCGAAGCTACGGATCCGTATCCTGGGTCCAACACTCTACGTCATTGATCACAGACAAGGTAGTCAAGATCATAGCGGCCCGCATTGAGGCCGCCTATGAACTGGCAATGAAAGAAGGCTCGCATCGTGAGGAAGTGGATCCCACTAGACTCACTCGCTTGCGAGTATCCGCCTTTCCATTCTGCCAGATACAATGGTTCTTAGGACTGCCCAATAACGCAGTCAAAGCCAGACATCAATCCAGCTCGTCTCGGTACTTCACGCGTGTCGGCCATGTGCTTCATGACACCGTGCAGAACGCTCTCACAAATGTAGGACTGGAAGTTCACGATCTGACCTTGATCGGGGACTGGAAGTGCCTATCATGTAAACGGATGCATACCATCCGTAAGAAGCCTTCACGCTGTAAGAGATGTGGAGGCTCGGAGTTCAAGTACTTAGAGATCAGCCTACACTCTGATGTGGTGACAGGTCACGTTGATACGGTGTTCTCCTTTCGCCTCAAGTCTGGTGTTCCAGGCTATGAGAATCAGGAGTTCTGGATCGTCATCGACTACAAGACCTCTTCCACTTACAAAACCATTTCCACTTCCTCGGGTATTCCGTACATAGGCAACGTGCGCCAGATCAGTGGCTACGTGCATGCTCTGCATGAATCGGGTTATCCAGTCTTGCCATTGGCGTTCCTAGTCTACGTTCCACGGGACAATCCGTTTCGACCGCGATTGGAACCAGTTCGTGTCAATCTAGATGACGAGGCCAGAAGATTGCGCATCTACACAAAGCGCTATGTGCAGATCGCCTCTGCGCACAAACTCTCTGATTTAGAGAAGGCCGTGGACACGCGACCCTGTAGGCGTGAACTCGTTGATGACTTTTGCGAGTGCCCGAATTCGGCGCGTTGTGCTGGACCGGACAATCGGGAGGGCATCCTGGAGGAAATGGAACGTATACGCCAACGCATGATCAAGAAGCTTCCAATCCTAAAGGAGTCACCATGAACTGCCTGACTGATACAGTAGTCATACCTGTCTGTGTTCTGAACGATATAGCGCGTCAAGCTAACAAACTCGGTCGCGACGGCCACTACGTATTCGGAGTGCAATGGTACCCACCCACTTCCGGCTCCGGAGACCCTAGAGGTGGTTTGATCTTTGACTCCAAGCCGATTTCCTCCTTCACCGGTTCAACGATGCCTCGGCAATGAAGATCCTAGTGTCAGATGGCAATTTTCATCTTCACCGAGGTTGGTCTACTGTAGGATTTAGAAGCTCGGCTCCAATGGAGCGCGTTCCGAAACAGGTACTGAGTTGGTTCTGCTCTTATGCTCTAGAGCTAGACTGTGATGCTGGTCTCATAGCCTTTGACGGCAGTCAGAACTTTCGACATCAAGTGTATGCCAACTACAAGGCCGGTCGTGCTGGAGCGACTGGAATGGGCGCCAAGCTCGTTGAGGATGGACCATTTGAGGGGAGGACGCATCACGAGGCTGTATACGCTTCGCTCAAGCCGACGAAGGAACTATTCCGTTCTCTAGGATTCAAGGTCCTGCATCCTAAGACCTTTGAAGCCGACGATGTTCTGGTAGGCGCAGCTTACAAGCTTTCTAAGCTAGGTCATCACGTATACCTGGACACTAACGACAAGGACATGGTACAGGCCGTTTCTAAGAACGTGAGCATCTACCATGCTGAGATGACGAATCGTCCACGAGAGATCCTGACTCCTGCCAATCTGCCCGCTATGAAATTCGGCCTCAGCCCCAAACAGTTTCTAGACTATCAGACACTAATGGGGGACGAGGTGGACGGCATACCCTGCGTGTCCGCTATGACAAAGTCCACGGCTCTAGAGATCCTGCGAGAGCATGGATCTTTGGAGAAGTTCTTCGCCACAAAGAAGGGTGACTACTTCTACCGATTGCGTAGAACAGAGTTGCATCGCAATCGTAAGCTTGTCCGTATGGACAAAGATGCATTTACGTGCTCGTTAGAAGAGATGCTATTCAAGAATCTAAAGGGTGAAGTGGCCGTCAAAGCCTTCACTGTGCTTAGAGATCAACAGCGAAAGGGGTCGCTGTTTGGATAGGAGACAATATGAGGAGACCGTCAAACAATACCCTCCTAAACGCTATCATGGTGTTTGCTTTCACCGGGGGCTTGGGAGTTATCGTTTATGACACAGCCTGGATAAAGCAATTAGAGTTGAGAGATGATGTGAAAGAGTGGTTTCAAATGTGTCGGAAGATGAACGGCACACCTCATCTGACTTCAGGCTTCCTAGACACAAACGGCACGATGCAACACCATCTAGAGTGCTCGATAACTTACAGGAGAATCCTTTGATCAAACCCAACTTCAGCGTCTCGGTACACAAGATACCGCTTGCGGCTTCAGAGCACTCTCTCATCGGGGTGAATGGATACCCACCGCATACGTGGGCTAACTACTTTAGCTTCTATGTGGAGGGGGTTTCCGGACTGGAGTCAGGTTCACTGCGATGTCTTAATTTCTGGTACGAGAACGCTCAAGGGGCTATCTCGCGCTTTTGCAATGACAGATTGATACGTGTCCGAGTCTGGGGATGGAAGACACCTAAGACTTCGCTTCCATGTCGCGTCTGTATTGTGGATGATGCTCGGATTCCAGATAACTGGTACTACAACAAGTTGTGTTTCACCGGATGGGGTTACCCTCCGACCGATGTGGTACGAGACATCTACAATCATCTCGGTGATCCGACCAATGAACTGGAGCGCTTTACCAATCCACTCAAGTATCATGAGAGGCGAGGCGGTGTTTACAACGAGAAGACGGGTACCATTCATTACAAGATCACCAGTGACACGAGCAAGCTGGTGACCAATCTAAAGGACGGCGGCATCAGAATCACAAGTCTCCCAATCGCAACTGTTTCTGATGGTGTTGACTGTCTGTCACCTTCTATGGCGGCCGTCGTCAACAAGTCTATCCAAGATGATATCAACAAAGGAACAGAGAATGGCTCCGACACCTGAGTCCCTGATGAACAAGATCACATCCGTGCTACGCATCAAGATACATTGCGCGGACACCCTGGATCGCCTGGAGTACTTACGTCAAACAGAGTTCCGGGATAATCCTCCCACCCCGAAGGTCATGTCCGGCCTGAAGGAACTAGTCGAAAGTCATTACACCGAGATCGGCGCACACCCAGCTTTCCCGTGGACCTGTAGGTTTTGATATGACGACTCAATCCTTGAAACTGTGGCTAGTCACCTGTCGCGGAATGACTAGCTCTGGTATCAGTTCTGGCGATCGTCAGCGTGGTATTTGCTACGTGATCGCCCTGGACCCGACGGCCGCCTACAATGCTGTTCGCGAGTATCTCGACAAGGAAGACCTCGGTTTCCGCTACGAACGTGAGCTCGAATCTATCAAACTGATTGCGGACACGTGTGAATACGCGCCAGGTCCTTCCCTGTTTTTAGCAGATAGGTCGTCGTAAGGGGTCTCTCTAGGGGACGTCAAAAACCATGAGATGGCGAGTCTATATACGACTCAAAATTCGTCTCTAGGAGCTTTGCCTTGAACTCTAGGCGCTCTTCAAAACGCCTGAGAAAACAGGACTTCTAGAGGGATTGAATTGGAGAAGGAAATATGAGTGAAATTGATGAGCCTCGCGAGAGCGATAGTCCCGCGGATCCACCGATGGTGGTCAAGCTCAAACGAATGATTCAGGCGTTACCGAAGACCGGTGCCGAGATGTACTCTGATGAGTTGAACAGCGTTCTCACAACGCTGCAAGCCACTCCAACGGAGCGACATCTTCTGATGGCGCGTCGAGTCACAGACTCGCTAGCAGACTTTCTCATGGCCGTGCGTCGAGAAGAAACGATGGACGCTTGGAAGAAGGAACTAGTCAACATCTGGTTCAGCGACAATCAGGTGTAGAAACAATCACGGGGCCTCTAGGGCCCCGTGATTGTTTGTGGGAACGATCAGGCGCACATGGCGAAGCGCCAGTCACCAGAGTTGTAGACGTTGAGCAGCTTCTGGTAGCTGTCCGACGTGCAAATCGAGACAGGTGTATCTGCCTTGATCTTCTGGCTCTTCATCCACTTTTTCAGGTACTCCGTTGGATCGGAGCCGTCTGCGAGTGTGATGCGGCCGTCTTCCGTAACTACCAAGTTCCGTGGTGCTTCGTACGCGCTCATTCCATTCCTGCTTGAAGTTGATCGAGAACTGCCCGCTTCTCGTAAGGTTGAAATAGACTCACGCGCTTGAGATCTCCGTACAGCTTCTTGCCATGGATCTTTTCGTAGTGACGAGCGAAGATCTGCATAAGACGCGTGAGCATGTAGGCCCTCTCATCATCGATCTGGCCGAGCAGTTCTGGATTGGTCAGATTCAGACGGAAGGCCTCCGCGAAACATTCGGTCTGACTGGTCTTCCCGTACTCACACCAGAACCTGTCGAGTTTCAGTCGATTCCAGTTGGCGAAGATAGCCGGTACCTCCGGATCCAGCCGACCGATCTCCTCCATCGCCCACTGGAAGTGGTGACCCAGCTCATGCGCCAGCACGCCAGTTGGGCTGAGGTCTTCTTGCGTGTTGCGTCTGTAGAGCTCACCATCCTGCATCCAACGTGTGGAGTGGTTGAGACGTATCAGCACGAAGCCGTTTTCACGCTGAGAGGCCAATCCACGCAAACGTGGATCGCCTGATAGCAGATGAAGACGGCGGACACCCAGCGCTTGCCAGAACTTGACATTGAAGAAGGCCGGTGGGCCATGACGGACCAGATCAGCCTTCACGCGTTCCTCGACGGCGGACATCGAGGTTTCCACTTCCAGCACATCTCCGGTGTGCACCGGTCGCTGGTTCAAAGAGTAGCGTCCCATACTGGCTCCTAGTTTAGTTGCCGCACTTCCCAGGCATCATTGAGCCCAGTCTTCTTCGCGGACTTTAGCCACTTCTCGGCGTCCTTCTCCTTGCCGAACTGCATGGCGTCCTCTTCGACGTCGGTGCGTTTCACGTGATAGGTGCCATCCGATTTTTCGACGCGTGCTCTCAGGAAGACATCTTCGCCTTCGATCTCACGGCAGATAGCCCAGGTGGGCCTTTCCACTTCTCTTGCACCAGACCCTTTCTCCGCAGGCTTCTCCAAGTGTTCGGCCATGAACTTGAACAGTGCCGATAGACTGTTCAACTCGGCGACCACTTCTTCCTTATCTGCTGGCACTTGAAGGCTGATGTACGCTTTACCCGGCAATTCGCGGCCGTCCTTGCGCTGGTGGAACTTGCGCACGCCGATGAACTTCTTGCCGTCTGGCGACGTGGACAGTTGAGCACGCCAGAGTGCGCTCTCACTGATCTTGATCTCCTTCAGCGACTTCGACTTCCACTCCTTGGAATCATCCGAGGATGTGTCCTTTTCCTTGCTCTTCTTTGCCATTTCATTTCTCCTTCTCTCAGCAAATGTACGTATCGCCTCAGATAGCGGCCCGAGGCTGACTATGTCGTTTCGTTTGCGTCTCACAGAATTTCTACGAGACGCTCCAGAGGCATGTCGGCGGGTGAAGTCCACTCACCAGGAACGATACTGCGCAGGAATACTTCCGCTAGAAGATGAAAACCACCTCCGCGAGCGTGCTTCCACCATACGAACGTCCCCGGATCGAGCAGGAATTCGCGGGTCATCAGTTCGGAAGTGAGTCGACCACGCGACCAACCTCGACCGTAGAACTCCCTCAGCTTGCTATCGACATCTGTCGGCCGTGTCCAAAGCGCGGCAAACTCCGTCGGTAGATGGAGATCGTCGATCCGAGAGACATCGATCGGTGGCAGCATCTGAGGTGTGCCAACGTGCAAGTCCAGAGGACGAATGCGTAGAAAATCCATGCTGCTCTCCTTTTAGCTCACGGTTCCATCGCCCAGTCGGTGACCCACCGAATGAAATTCGGTTTGGTCTCGAGTTCTATCGCGTACTGTGGATTATAGTTGTGAACATAGAGCGAGGAGTACTTTTCCCCACTACCCGGTAGCCCCTTGACCAGTGCAATACGAAACATCCTGGCTGGCGGTGGGTCCATCAGACAGCAGAAACTGAACACCGCGAAAGACTGTCGATGTGCTTTCATCAGCCTTTTCGCCTCCATACAGGCCCCCTCAACGGATGGATGCATGACTGGATGCAACGAGGGATGGATTCGCACCCCACCCGATGGGGTCGCCTCGACACGAGCCACGATAGACTTGTTCTTCAGATACTCTCTCATTCTCTTCTCCTATGTGTGGGTTCTTCGACGGCTAGTCCTGGCCTGCTTCTTCCAGGAACTGTGCGAGCAGTTGCGGATAGCTGATGCGATTGCTCATCAGGATGCCCTTCAAATACGTCTTGGCATCCGAGTCGCGTTGCGCGCCGACAAAGTCCCGCCATTCGGCGCCAATGGGTGTCTTCGGCAGGTACCTGTTCATCACCCATTGGCCGAACGTGACTCGGAGATTGGAAGTGCAGTACAACTTGTATATCGCCTTGACCAAGGCTCCAATTGGCGGATCATTCTGCTGCACTCGGCTGCGTTCCCATAGCAGCACGTTGTGCACGACGTTGGAAGCTTCGAACGAAACTGGGCCGATGCGCTCGTGTGTGTACCACTGAACCCAGTCCTCCAATTCGTGTACGCTGAGTTGCTCCACCGTTTTCTGCTCCCAGGGTTTAAGCCTTGTCGTGTTCTTAGAACGATCTGCGGATGCAGAGCCACCGTGGAGGAAGTACTGTGCTTCAGTAATGGTGTCGGCGTAACCGAATATCTCGTAGGCCAACGTGCCATCAGCGAGTTTTGTCTGATCGATACTTGGATCGTTCCTGGTGATGAAACGATTACCGTGCTCCAATCCACGCAGCAGAATGTATTCCGCGGTCTTCGCTTTGTCTGGGTTGTGCATCTCATTCCCCTGTAGTCCGGAACCGATCAGATGAAGGTGCCTGGCTCGCGGAGCCAGTGTTGTTCGTGGGCTGCGACGCAAGCTTGCCGCAGGATCTCGCACTCATCGCGCGGACCTGTGTGCCAGCGAAGACGACGCACACCGTCTACCAGTTGATACCAGCAGATGCGCCAGTGATTCAGGACTTGATTCCTCTTCATGTTCAGACTCCTTAGCGAGCGATCTTGCGAATGACCTTCTTCGTAGCGCGTGCCTCGGCCCCGGTCCAGCGATTTAGATACAGACTCATGTACAGAATCTGCATTTTCACGCCCTGAACACCGTGCTCGTCGAACGCTCGTTCCATCGCGTTAGCGTAGGTCCAGCCGGTGACGTCGCGCTCCGCGGTGGCGTTGATCATCGCCAGCGCGAGGGCATCGATGTGCTCCGTGGAAAAGTGAGGGGTCAGCTTGGCACGGAGTGCGTCCGACATGCGAACACCTCCTGGCTGAGGGATGGACATTGGTCCTTGAACGATGGTGGTCATGGGAGGTTTGCCTTTCAGGCAATAGGAAGGCGCGTGTAGCCCACGCACAAGGCAGGGAGTTGTTATGGTCTGCTCCCTAACACCATTGTACTCCTATGCGAGCGTTTTCGCAAGGAGTTTTTATCGTCCGCTAAGCCCCGCGGACAGGACTTGTGCGGACGATTGCTCATTTTGAAGGCAGTTTTGTGACGCCAAGCAATCATACCTCCAGCCAGCTTGATCTCGCGAAGAAACTCTTTAGTGGCCTTCTCTATATCTCGAAAGGCGAAAGGTCCATCGAACACACGCATGTCAGTGTCCAGTAGATCCTCACGCCGTTTCGAGGACAGAGTCCCATCCGCGAGTTGAATCAGGACTCGGGGTTCAATCCAGACCAAGTGCTTTCTTGATACGGGCAAGTTGTTCAGCCGGTGAGGTAACAACCACTCCAGTCGGGTGAGCCTGAACGACTTCTTCAATGTCTTTGACCTGCCGCTCATTGTTACTTCTCAACGCTTCGTAGTCGGCTTGGGCGAGCTGGCCGCGGATGATGGCGTTGTCAGCAGCTTTTCCCACTCGGACAAGCTTTTCTGTACATCTTCCGAGAACGTCGGTGAGTCTGTCTGCAGCGCTTCCGCCGGTAGAGAGGGTATCAGTGCTGGTTTGACAACCACTGGAGGCAGAGAGGGCGGAAGCGGCGCGCAACAAGCGCTCACGAGCAGTAGCGGCAGAAGCCGCGGCAGCCGCAGCTCGTTGAGAGATTCTAAGAGCTTCATCAGCGTTAGCCTTCTGTTCCTTGAGTCGGCGATCTGTTTCCTTGAGACTGTCCTCTGCGGCTGAGCGTGCTGCGGACTCCGCTGCTTGCTTCTCATCGCTCCGCATTTTCTGTTCTACAGCTAGATCCTTCTGTATCTTATTGATACGAATCTGCTGGACACCGCAGTAGCCAACAACGCCTGCTGCGATCAGTGCCCCT
>ERZ650308.700-NODE-700-length-18075-cov-14.253718_pt1 | contig 18075 bp, 20 predicted proteins | sample MGYA00376244_ERZ650308 | MGnify/ENA primary metagenome ERZ650308 (study PRJEB26733, sample SAMN07839295) | wastewater metagenome | biome: small river; feature: stream; material: water | place: USA: North Carolina | collected 2016-04-26 ... | reverse complement strand
GTCGAGCGAAAGATTCGACCAACTTTTCACGAAACCTCGGCGGACAAAACTGAGTGGCGAAGCCTGAAAAAACGGATCAAGGACGCGCGCGCGCGCGCAAAGCGGACAAGGGCGCGGACAAGCGCCAGGAGCCCGCGGACACGCGGACACGCGGCCAGGTGCTGCTGTCCGCCGTGGAGGGCACCGTCCGCGAGGTGGCGGCAAAGGCTGGGCTCGGCCGGAGCGCGATCAGCGACTGGAAGACGGGCAAGAAGGTGCCCGGGGACGACGCCCGCGCCACGCTCGAGCAGGCCTTCGGCATCCCGCGCCGCGCGTGGGACGACCAGGTCCAGCCCGACACGCTTCCGGGTGAGCTGGGTGGTGATCGCCTCCGGCGCCTCTCCCGGGCCGCGCAGGCGGCGACCGCGACGCCAAGCCCGGGAACCGGCAAGGCGAAGCCGGCGCCCAAGGGCAAAGCCAAGAGCGCCCCGCCCCCCGACGTGCTGGAGGTGCTCGAGCACGACGGCCTGCCCACGACCATGGCCATGGTGGACGAGCAGCTCACCCTGCTTCGCAAACGCCAGGCCGACACCAATATGACCATGAGCGAGGGCATCCGCCTGGCCGATGCCATCAGCAAGCTCACCGCCCAGCGCAGGCGCTTCGAGGAGTCGGACATCGACCTGGACAAGCGCCTCCTCACCCACCCGACGTGGGTGCGACTCAAGAACCTGCTGCGCCGGTTGCTGATGCCCCACCCCGCCCTCCTGGAAGAGCTCAACGAGAGCCTGCGCGCCTGGGGAGACGAGGGCTGATGGGCTCGCCGCTGCTGGTCGACGTGACCGACTGCCTGCGCCTGATGCTGGCCGAAGCGACCAGCGTGCGGCTCCCCAACGCGCGGTACCGGCAGGACCCTGTGTCGTTCTTCCGAGAGGTGCTGGGCATCGAGCCGTGGAGCGAGCAGGTCAAGGCGCTCGAGGCCCTGCGCGACCACGACCGCGTGGCGTGGAAGTCGGGTCGCCGCGTGTCGAAGTCCAACACGGTCGGCGGCGCGCCCCTGTGGTGGTACAGCTCGGACGAGACGCTGCAGGCGCGCGTCATCGTCACGGCGCCCACGGCCCGCCAGGTCGACGCCATCATCTGGCGTGAGCTCTCCATGCTCCGCGCGAAGGCGGGGCGCTGCATCACGTGCAAGGAGCAGGACCCATTCGGCCGCAGGATCACGGCGCCGTGCCCGCACTCTGCGCTCATCGGCGGCGAGATCGGCGAGCTCGCGCGCACCGGGCTGCGTGCGAAGGTGGAGGGGGACTTCCGCGAGGTGGTCGGGTTCACAGCCCGCACGGGCGAAGCGTTCCAGGGCTACGCGGGCCCGGACATGCTGTTCCTCGCCGACGAGGCATCGGGCATCGGGCAGGCCATCTTCGACGTCATCACGGGCAACCTGGCCGGCGGCGGCAAGCTCATGCTCACGGGCAACCCGACGCAGAACTCTGGCGAGTTCTATGACGCGTTCCACTCCCGGAAGCTCGACCTCAGCGACCCCGAGGGCATCGGGTACTTCACGATGACCACGTCGTCGGAGCAGTCGCCCAACGTCGTGGCGAACAAGATCGTGGTCCCCGGCCTGGCCACCGCGCGGTACATCCGCGAGCGCGAGGCCGAGTGGGGCCGCGACTCGAGCATGTTCAAGATCCACGTGCTCGGCGAGTTCGCGGAGAACGAGGAGGGCCGCATCTTCTCCGTCGCGGTGATCGACGCCGCGACCCGTCGGTGGCAGCAGCGCATCGAGGACATGGAGGAGCTGTCGGTCAAGACGCCTGCGAAGGTGCCCGACTACCTGCGCGCGCTCGGTCGCCTCTACGTGGGCCTGGACCCTGCTGGCGCGACGGGCACGGGCGACGACACGTCCCTCTGCTTCCGCCGCGGCGACCACGCCTTCAAGTTCGAGAAGCGGCGCGGCCTGGATGCTGAGCAGCACCTCATCCTGCTGCTCGCCCTCCTGAGCCAGAAGCGCCTGCCGCGCGAGGTGCCCGTGGTGGTGCTCGACGCGTCGGGCTCCATCGGCGCCGAACTCGCTGGCCGCCTGCGGGCTCACGCCGAGATGCACCCCGAGGACTTCAAGCTGGTGGCGCTGCGGGCGTCCGACCGAGCGGTGCGGCAGCCCCATGTGCACGACCGCATCCGCGACGACCTCACCGCGAACCTCGAGGCCTGGCTCCGGAGCGGTGGCGAGATCCCCGCCGACTCCAAGCTCCCGCAAGAGATGTACGTGATGGAGTGGGAGACGGGGGCCAACGGCAAGCAGAAGGTCACGGCGAAGACGAAGATCAAGAAGGAGCTCGGGCGCTCGCCGGACGGCTACGACTCGCTGGCGCTCGCCTGCTGGGAGCCGCTGTCCATCCGCCAGGAGGAAGCCGCAGCTGCCGAGCCGCCCCCTCCGGAGAACCCACACGAGGGACGCATCGACCCGTACGGCGGCACGATCGATCCCTACGGGGACGGAGGCTTTCGATGAGGCACGACTCCACCGGCCGCCGCCTCCTGATGCGCGTGCTGCAGCTCCACTCCCACACGGCCGTGGCGCGCATCTGCCGCGTGTCGCAGCCCGCGGTGACGAAGTGGAAGATCGGGATCACGCGCCCGTCCGAGGAGAGGCGCGCCATCCTCGAGACCCGCTACAAGATCCCGCACTGGTCGTGGAACCAGCAGCCGAGTCAGCCGCAGGGCCGGCACATCGGCGTGGTGCCCGAGCAGGAGTAGTTCCCGTTCCCGATGGCGTCGCGCGCGCGACAATCATAACCAAACGGTTATAGGACCTCTGGCAGCCATGGAGTCGTGGCATCGCTCCGCGCATCCATCGCTGCGATTCTGGTGAGCCTGGGACTCTCCCGGGCCCCATCGCCGCTCGCGCAGACGTTGCCAGAGGAGGCCGTCGCGCGCGTCCGCGAAGAGCGCGGCGGCAACATCCAGCTGATCCCGTTCACGCAGACGCGGTGGTACCTCGAGCATGTCGAGACCGCGTCCGCCTCCGCTGACCTCGGCAACCTCGAAGAGGTGGCCCGCCTGATGCGAGCTGCGCGCGGTGACGGTGTCTTGTCCGGTGTGCTCGCGACGCGCACGGGCGGTCTTGTTCGCCTGCCCAAGCGGTTCCGGGGCGAGGGCGAACTGGTGCAAGCCCTCACAGGCGGCACGCACCGCGCGCGCTCCGTCTTCGCGGAGATGGCGCCCGACACGGAGCTCGCGCTGCTGGCAGCCGACGGCGTGCTCATCGGCGTTGGTGTGGGCGAGCTGCTCGAGGTCGAGGGTCGGATGCACCCGGTGCTGGTGCGCCTCGACCCCGAGTTCCTCCGGTTCAACTGGGCCGAGAACCAGTGGTACTACCGCAGCGCGGCGGGCCTTCTAGCGATCACGCCCGGTGACGGTCGCTGGGTCCTGCACACCCCCGGTGGTGCGCTCGCTCCATGGCAGCACGGCATCTGGCGGGCCATCGGGAAGGCGTTCATCCGCAAGGACCACGCGAGCATGCATCGCGACAACTGGGAGGCGAAGCTCGCCAACCCGGCTCGCGTGGCCACCGCGCCCGCAGGTGCGTCCGAACAGCAGGCCGAGAGCTGGTTCAAGCGCGTCCTGGCCTGGGGCAAGAACACCGTGTTCGGGCTCGTCCCCGGCTACGACGTGAAGCTCCTCGAGAGCAATGGCCGCGGCGCCGACAGCTTCCCGAAGACCATCGAAGAGCAGAAGCAAGAGATGGTGTTGGCCGTCACCGGGCAGACGGTGACCACCGACGGTGGGGCAGGGTTCAGCAACGCGGACGTCCACCAGAGCATCAAGGCCGACATCATCAAGGCCGATGCGGACGCGCTCGCCATCACGGTGAACACCCAGATCCTGCCCGCCTGGGTCATCGCGAACTTCGGCGCCGATGCGCTCCGGGCCGGTGGTGTGGTCCTCGAGTGGGACGTGACGCCGCCGCGGGACCGCAACATCGAGGCGAGCGCGCTGGTGACTGCCTCGGCGGCCATCAAGGGCCTGACGGAAGCGCTCGCGGCGCACGGCGAAACGCCGAACGTTCGCGCGCTCTGCGACCACTTCGGCATCCCGCTCTCGGTCGAGAAGCCCTCTCCTGGCGCCCTCCGTCTGGTGGCCAGCAACGGCCAGACCACGACTGACCAGCCGGCGGTGGCGGCATGAACACGCGCCGCTACGACCGCACCGGCATCCTGGCTGTGGACCCGCAAGCGTTCACCATGCTCTTCGCGGACTCGCCCTCGCGCGACACCGTGGACATGGGCGGTGTGCCAGTGCTGACTGTGCGCGGCCCGCTCGAGCATCACGCCGGCTTCTGGTGTGACAGCTACGACGCCATCCTGAGCCGAGCGAGCGAGGCACTGTCCTCGGGCGCGCCCGGGTTGGTGCTGCGCATCGATTCGCCGGGCGGCTTGGTGTCGGGGTGCATGGAGACCGCGCGGGCCATCCGTGCGCTGGCGGACGGCTCCGGCAAGAGGCTGGTCGCCTACGTGGACGGGAGCGCCTGCAGCGCGGCGTACGCGCTCGCGTGCGTGGCCCACAGCATCGTGGCGCCGCCGAGCTCCACCTTGGGCTCCATCGGCGTGCTCCGTGCCCGCATCGACGCGAGCGCGGCCATCGCGGCGGGTGGCATCGCGATGCACCTGATCAAGAGCGGCGCGCGCAAGGGTGACGGCGACCCTGCCCTGCCGATGGGCGCGGACGAACTCGCCGCGATTCAGGACAGCGTGGACACGCTCGCCTCGATGTTCTTCGGCCACGTCGCGCAGCACCGCGGCGTTGCCCTCGACGTCGTGCAGGGGCTGCAGGCCGGCGTGCTCCACGGAGAGCGCGCTGTCGCGCTCGGCCTGGCCGACCTCGTCGGCTCCCTCGATGACGCTCTCGCGATGGCGCGAGGCACCTATCAACCCGCGGCAGCGCCGCAAGGAGACACCGCCATGGCAACCATGGATGAAGCCGTCGAGGCTCTGCGGGCTGCGGCCGAGGGCGACGACGAGAAGGAGGCGGCACGCGCCAAGCGCATGCTCGCCGCGATGGAGGAGGACGAGTGTGACGGCGCCTCGGGCGACGACAACGCCCCCGCGGACCCGCCTGCCGATCCGCCGCCGCCCCCGGCGAAGAAGGACGACGAGGAGGACGCCAAGGCCATCGCCGCGCGCGCTCTCGCGCTCTCCGAGCAGACGGCGCGCGCCCAGATCCTGGGGACCCGCCCGGACCTCACCAAGGAGGCCATCGCGAACCTGGCGCGTGTGCCCACTGACGCGCTGGCCGACGCCCTCAAGGCCATCCCCCGCACGAGCGTGAAGCCTCCCAAGGTGGCCACGCCGACGCTGGGGCAAGGCCAGGGCGGGACGCAGGTCTCGCTCGGCGCTCGCACCTTCGCGCCCAACGAGGAGTTGGACCGCGCGATGGGCATCACCACGAGCACGGAGCCGCCCATCAAGCGCGGCGCCACCTACACCGAGTTCGGAACGCTCTCGCGGGCGCAGGCCGACGAGATTCTCAACAAGAACGGAGGTGCGCGATGACCGCACTCAGCGCAGCCAAGCGGCTCGACCGCTACATCATCGCGGAGTCCGCGACCTTCACGCTCGCTTCGGGCCAGGTGGTCTGGAAGGGCGCGGCCATCGCCATCAAGCTCGGCACCGGCACCGTCGTGGAGGCCACCGGAGCCAGCGACGAGCTGCTCATCGGCACCGCCAAGGAGAGCGTGAACGCGTCCGCTGCCGCGAAGCAACTCGCGGTGCAGTTCGAGACGCCGGTCCACTGCCTCTTCTTCGCCAACGGCTCGAGCATCGCGGCGACGGACCTCGGCGCCGTCTGCTACGTGGCCGACGACCAGACCGTGGCCCTCACCCCGACGGCGTCCGGCGCCAGCGTGGCGGGTCGCATCTGGGCAGTGGACGGTCGCGGCGTCGCGGTCGAACTGATGCGCCCCCTCTCGGTGGGTGGCGGGCCCCTCGTCGAGCGCGCCCTGCCGGCCCACGTCAGCAACGACGTGATCGTCCCGACGGCGCTGGCCATCCACGGCAGCCTCTTCGACATCGCCACCACCGCGGCCAACAGCACCGTCACGCTGCCCGCGACCGCCACCGAAGGCACGGAGCTGACCTTCGTCGCCGACGGCACGAAGAACGGCCACACGGTCCAGTACCGCGATGCGACTGGCCCCGTGAACCTCACCGCGGCCCTGGCGGCGTCCAAGCGCCATCTGGTCAAGGCCGTCTACCTCAACGGCAAGTGGTGCGCGAGCGCCCACGTCAGCCCGTGATCGCTGGACGCAAGGAGAACTGACCCATGCCACTTACCCCACAAATGCTGGTCGGTATCGAGGACCGCATCACCGTCCTCGCCGAAGAGGGCGCCGCCCTCCGCTCGCGCAACCTCTGGTGGACCAAGGTTGCCACCGAGCGCACGAGCAAGAGCCGTCGTGAGTTCCTCACGTGGTTCATCAACTCCGTGGTCATCCGCGACCTCGGCAAGAGCGCAGGCAACCTGTCGTACAGCGACCTGGCCGCGGTCTACACGGAGATCGAGAACAAGTTCGCGGGCGAGGGCTTCAAGGTCGCCAAGGCGGATCTCGAGGACGCCGACGGGGGCGGGCTCAACGCCGCCGCCACGTGGGCGCGCGCCATCGGCGCCTACATCGCCTACTGGCCGCAGAAGAAGGTCTCGCACGCGCTCAAGAACGGCGAGAGCGCGACCCTCTACCCGAGCTACGACGGCAAGGCGCTCTTCGCGCTCGACCACCCCATCGACCCGACGAACCCGAGCTCCGACACCTTCCGCAACATCTTCACGGGTGCCGCGGACGCCGAGTACCCCGGCGCGTGTCCGGTGCACGCCTCCATCCCCATCGACACCGCGATGGACAACCTCAGCAAGATCCAGGCGTACATCGCCGGGATCCAGATGCCGAACGGCGAGGACCCGCGTGGCCTTCGCGGTGTGCGTCTGCTCGCTGGTCCGCGGCTGTTCCCGCGCCTGGTGCAGCTGACCAACGCCAAGTTCCTGGCGCAGGCGGCGAGCAGCGGTGGCGGCACCGCCGACACCGAGGCCTACATCGCGGCGCTGGGCTACGGGCAGCCGGAGCAGGTCGACGAGCTCGCGGGCTTCGAGAACGACACCACGTTCTTCGTGGTGGCCGAGGGCATCGCGCCGACCGAGCTGGGGCCCATCGTCTACCAGACGCGTGAGCCCTTCCGCATCGACAACTACGGCCCCCTCACGGACCACGTGCTGGGCCGCATGCAGGAGCTCGAGTGGCAGGCGCACGGCCGCAACACGGTGGCCGCTGGTCACCCGTTCCTGATCTTCAAGTGCAAGGCGACCTGATCCCCACCTCGCGTGCGGCGTGATGTAGTCGTCGCACGCGAGGTCCGTCCCCAACATGGCGTACCTCTCCCCAGCCGCGTTCGCGAACCTGTCGGTCATCCCGCAGGAGTACTTGGACGCGGTCGAGGCGGCCAAGCCAGGGTGGCTCGCGGCTCAGCTCGAGGCCGAGTCGTCGCTCATGGATGCGCGCTTCCGCAAGCGCTACGCGGCACCCTTTGCGGAGCCTGTGCCGGAGGTCGTGAAGCTCTGGCTCGCGCGCATCGTGACGCTCACCGTGTACCTGCGTCGTGGCGTCGATGCGACGGACGAGCAGTACCAGGACATCCGGGAAGCGGCGGCCGTCGCGAAGAAGGAGATCCTCGAGGCGGCCGACTCCAACGTGGGCCTCTTCGACCTTCCACTCCGTGCCGACACCACGAAGAGCGGCGTCGTGCGAACGGGCCCCTTCGGCTACTCGGAACAGTCCCCCTACGCGTGGATGGACGAGCAGGCCCGCGTGGGCCGCGACGAGGACCGCAACGGCGGAGGCACCCATGGGTAGCAACGCCGTCGCGTTTGCCAAGCTCGGCCGCCACCAGCTGCTCGTCGAGGCCCTTGGCGAGGAGTTCGTCTCCCGCACCACCGCCGAGGCTGCGGACTTCGTGGAGCGCCAGCTCAAGAGCGACCTCGACTCGGGGAAGGACGCCTACGGCGCCCCGATGGCGAAGCGCAAGGACGGGGAGCCCGCGATGGTGGGCGCGTTCGACAAGCACGTGCGCGTGGATGCCATCGGCAACACCGTGCTCATCCGCCTGCGCGGCAAGCACGCAGTGCTCCACCACCATGGTGACGGCCGCGGCCAGGACACCAAGCGCCGCATCATCCCGGTGAACCTCATCCCCATCCACTGGCTGCCGAAGCTGCGTGGCGTGGCGGTCAAGAACTTCAACCGCATCCTGCGGGCAGGAGGTAGCGGTGCCTGAGGTACTCGCCCTCCCTATGCTCTTCGACGCCGTGCAGGCGCGCTTCGAAGCCGAGACGACGCAGTGCGGCCTCCACTTCGGCTGGCGTGAAGTGGCCCGCCAGGTGACGGGCCCGCGCATCGTCATGGTGCCGGGCGACCCCACGGGTGTGGCCGGCGAGATCGGTGCAGCGAAACAGCCGGGGCGCAACCCCCGTCCGCTCGCCAACTTCGACGAGGTGTTCACGGTCTACGTCAGCGGCGCGGGGGACGCGACCGACCTGGTGAACGAGCGCAAGGCCTACACCGCCACGCGGCTGCTCTTCGACGCGTGGTACCGCGCCGCCTTTCTGTGGGCGGGCCTGCGGATGAGCTTCATCTCGACGTCGTGGATGGTCGACCGCGTCACGGCTCGCTACGCGACCACCCTCGTATTCGTCGGGGCCATGGACGCCATGATCCCCGACCTTCCGCTGACGGCCACCGAGTGGCGCACGCGCGTGCTGCTCACCGGCGAGATGCTCGACCACAGCGAGGAGAGCGAGATCAACCCCTTCGTCGTGCGCATGAGCGGCGACCAGGCGGGCAACAACGTCGCGACCAGCGGCGACCAGGCGGGCCACTCCGAGGAAATGAACCGCGGCTGAGCCGCTCGAGGAACCATGACGACTCCTTCTGTTGAGACCAACCAAGTCGACGGCGCCCTCGGGGTCCTGCCGTCCAGCGCCGGCCGTCTGTACGTGTGCGTGGGCACGAGCTCGGCAGGTACCCCGGCGACCCCGGCGACGTTCGCGCGCCAGTCGGATCTCGTGACCGCCAACGGCCAGGGTCCGGCCATCGAGGACGCCTGCTACCACATCCAGCGCACCGGCAAGCCCGTGCTCTTCGTGAAGGCCGCCACGGTGACGGACGGGGGCTACGGGACGCCCGTCGATGGAATCACCGGCACGTCGGACGTGGCGGTGGCTTCGGCCGTGAAGCCCTACGACATGTACGACTTCATCTTTGAGGTCGTCACCGGAGGCACCCGCGGAACCCCGGGCATCACCTACCGCTACTCGCTCGACGGGGGCGAGAACTGGAGCCCCATCACCGCGCTGGGAACCGACGTGGCCATCACCACGCCGGAGGGCAACGTGGGCCTGACCTTCGCGGCCGGCACCCTCATTGCGGGCGACCGCTACTCGTTCCGCACCACGGCGCCGGCCTACGACAGCACCTCGCTCCTGGCGGCCCTGACGGCGCTCGGGCAGTCGTCCATGCCGTGGCGCCTCGTCCACGTCGGCGGCGCCGTGAGCGCCACGCTGGCGGCCGTGATCGAGACGTGGATGACGGGACTCGCCTCGAAGTCCAAGAACCGCGCCTACATCTGCAACACCCGCGTCCCTACCCCGGGCGAGAGCGAGGCGACGTACGCGAGCTCCATCGGGACCGACTTCGCCAGCTTCGTCACCAAGCACGGCAAGGTGTGCGCGGGTGCCACCGACCTCGTGAGCGGCGTCTCCGGTCGCTACTACCGAGCGCCCTTCTCTCGCGGCGTCGGCTCGCGCGCCGCGGTGGTGGGCATCCAGATCAACATCGCCAACATCGACGACGGCGGCCCCATCGCTGGCGCGCGCATCCGCGACGCCCTGGGCAATGTGAAGCACCACGACGAGACGGTGAACCCGGGCCTCGACGACCTGGGCTTCTGCGTCGCCCGCACGTGGGATGACGAGCCGGGCGTCTTTGTGAACCGGCCGCGCCTCAAGTGCAGCCCCTCGTCCGACTACCAGCTGATGCCGCATCGCCTCGTGATGAACGAGGGCCTCGACATCGCGCAGAGCTTCCTGCGCAAGCGGCTCAGCAAGGACATCCTCGTGGACCCAACCACGGGCTACATCAGCGAGCTCGACGCCGTGGAGATCGAGCGCGCGGCCACCGCGCTGCTCACCACCGAGATGACCAACCAGCGCGAGTGCTCTCGCGCGTGGGTCGTGCTCAGCCGCACCGACAACATCCTCTCCACGAAGTCCATGCGCGCTTGGTTGCGCATCGTCCCCCTCGGCTACCCCGAGACCATCTACCTCGAGGCCGGCTTCGTAAACCCCGCCCTCAACGCGGTCACTGCGTAAGGAGTCCCCATGCCCGATACACCACGCATCAACGGGTCCGTGACCTCCTGGGCGGACCTCAGTGTCAAGGTCGCGGACGAGCGCATCCATGGCATCACCGAGGCCAGCTACGGCCCGAAGCGCACGGCCACGCTGACGTACGGCGCGGGCGACCGGCCGCGGGGTATGACGCGCGGCCGCATCGAACCCGGCGAGCCGTCGATGACGATGGACCTCCACGCGTGGAAGGCGCTCCGCGACCGCCTCAAGGCGCTCGCCCCCGACAAGAAGACGTACGGCCGCACCGAGTTTACGTGCTTCTTCCAGTACAGCTACGACGATACCGGCGAGGTCTTCTCGGATGAGCTGCGCCGCTGCCGCGTGACTGGCCGCGAGATGTCGCCCAGCGAGGGCTCAGACGCGATCACGGTGAAGGTCACCATGATCTTCATGGAGCTCGTCGAGGACGGAGAGGCAACCCTATGAACGACGAAGAGAAGGCGCTCCGCGCCAAGCTGGCCGAATCGCGCGCGGCGACCGCCACCAAGCAGGCCGAGGCCGAGCAGAAGGTGGACCTTGAGCGGCTCAAGCACGACGTGATGGACGAGCCGCACATCGCGGTGGCCATCGAGGAGCACGGCGCCGTTGGCGTCGGCATCCAGGTCCTGCGCACTCCCATCGGCTGCATCATCATCAAGCGCCCGAAGAAGGCCCTCTGGCGGCGCTTCTCGGACGCCGACAAGGTCACGGGACAGCAGACGCTCGGCCTGGTGACCGGGTGCCTCGTGTATCCGAGTCCGCAGCGCTTCGAGGAGATCATCGCAGAGTTCCCCGCCGCGCTCGAGCAGGCGGGTGGCATGGCGTGCCTCCTGGCCGCCGCAAGCGACAAGGACGCGACGGGAAAATAGCCGCGCTGTGGGTGGACGCGACCAGGTCCCCCGCAGCGCTCGCTCCCTGCCTACTGGCCGCACTGCATGCCCCTGACGAGCACCAGGGCATCCCGGCCCACGTGGGCGCCATGGCTCTCGCGAGAGCCCTCATCGACCTCTCCACCCTCCGCAGTGCCCTGACGAAAGACGCATGACCGACTCTGCCAAGTTTGGACTCGAGCTCGAAGATGGCGTGAGCCAGGCTTCGAAGTCCGCGTCGGCGGCGCTGGCGAAATTGCGCGAGGGACTCGACCGCAACCAGAAGGAGCTGGCGTCGATGAACTCGGCCATGCGCGAGCTGCGCAAGGCCGGTGACACCGAGAGCGAGGGCTATAAGAAGCTCAAGGAGCAGATCGAGAAGAAGACCAAGGTCATCGGCGAGTACCGCGCCAAGTACGTCGAGCTGGGCGGCACCTTCCGAAAGGTGAAGCCTCCGACGAAGGAGATGAACGCCTTCCAGAAGGTGGCCGAGGGGGTGCCGGGGCCCATTGGCGAGATCGCGGGGAAGCTCGGTGGACTGGGCAAGTTCCTCGCGGCCGGGCTCATCGTGGCCGGCGTGGTGGCCATCGGCGTGGCGCTGGTTGGTCTCGCGGCTGCTGCGGTCACGGCTGGCGCGGGGCTCGTGATGTACGGCATCCGCCAGGCGGACGCGCACCGCAACGAGCTCCTGCGCCTCGAGGGGCTCACCCGCCTCCGTCGTGGCATGCACGCGACGGGCGAGAGCGCGACGGCCATGCAGGCCGCCATCGACCGCGTGAGCGACAGCAGCAGCGCGAGCCGCTCCACCCTCGAAGGCTACGCCGCGCGCCTCCACCGGCTGGGCCTGCGCGGCGACAACTTCACGGCCGCGCTCGAGGGCATGGCCACGCGCGGCGAGGTCCTGGGCGACCGCTACGCGCAGTCGTTTGCTGGCATGGCCGCCGCGACGGCACGCGCGGGCGGGTCGGTGCGCAACTTGGCGAACGCCGTTCAGCACCGCCTCGGGGACATCGCCGGCAAGAAGCTGATCGCGCTCGACGTCACGATGCAGAAGCTGCGCGACAACCTGGGCAGCCTCTTCCGCAACGTGAAGATCGAGGGCTTCCTGCGCCTCTTCCGCGAGTTCGCGAGCACGTTCTCCCAGGCCCGAGTCACAGGCCGCGCGCTGGCCGGCATCTTCGAGCGCCTCTTCGCGCCCCTCGACCGCGGCGCGGAGAACAGCACGAGCAGCCTGCGACGCTTCATGACCCAGCTGGTGACGACCATCGTCCGGGTCGAGAACAACTTCGTGCGCCTCCAAATCGCGGGGCTTGAGGCGTGGCGAGCGCTGAACGACCGGGGCATCGAGGTGTATGCCGTCCTCGACAAGATCAAGGCGGGGTTGGCGGCCGTCGGCAACCGCGCGTTGCTCGCCGGGTTGGGGACGGTGCTGGCGGGCGTCCTGATCACCACCCTGCTGTTGGGGGCGGCTGTCGCAGTGCTCGCGGTGCCGTTCATGGCCGCGGCAGCGGTTGGCTACATGCTCGGGCGCGGCCTGCTGTGGGCCGTGGAGACCGGCGTGACTGCAGTCCGAAAGCTCAAGCGGGCGTGGGAGGCGTTCGACTTCAACGAGACCGTCGGCAACTGGATCGACGGCATCGTGACGGGCATCACCAGCGGCACCGGCCGTGTCATGGCGGCGGTCGTGATGATGGCCGCGCGCACCACGACGGCGCTCCGCGACGCGCTGCAAATCAAGAGCCCTTCGCGCGTCTTCGCGCGCCTCGGGCGCGAGATCCCGCGCGGTCTCGCTGTGGGCGTGGACGCCGGCGCCGAGTCCGCCAACGCATCCATCGCGAACATGATCGAGGTGGCCACGGGCGACGTCTCCGCGACCGCCCCGCGAGCCGCTGCGGTGTCGGCCGGTTCGCAGGTGCACATCAGCATCGGCGACCTGCAGTTCACCAGTCCGGCGACCACCACGGCCGCCGCGGTGCAGGACTTCAAGCGCCAACTCATCGAGGTACTCGACGGCTTGGTGGTCGCGCGCGGGGAGCCCGCGACATGAGCTACGAGCCCCTCAAGGACCCGACGGACTACATCCTGCTGGCGGGCCAGCGCTCGCCCGGCATCGCCGAGGTGCAGGGCGCCGACAGCGCGCGCGAGCTGCAGGAGCGCAAGGGCTACGGGCTCGGGGGCGCGCACGTCGTCTACAAGGGGATCAAGCTCATCCACCCGAAGGTCGTCATCCGGCTCTCGACGGACGAGGATTGGACGGCGTGGCACGAGTGGAAGCCGCTGCTCGAGCGTGCGCCCACGGGCCGCCGCGCCCGGGCGATGGACATCTGGCACCCCATCCTCGAGGACCAGGGCGTCACGTCCGTGCTCGTCGAGAACGTCAGCCAGCCGGTGAAGACCAACGACTCGGGCGAATGGTCCATCACCATCGCGTTCTGCGAGTACCGCAAGCCCGCCCCCGCCCTGTCGTCCCCGAGCGGCAGCGACACCCAGCAGCTGACGCCCGAGGAGCTCGCGCTCACCGCCGAAGAGGCGACTGGGCGTGAACTGCGCGCCCAGCGCGACGCCCTTGCCGGGAGCGTGCGATGAGTGGCTTTGCTACCATCGGCGGCGAGTTCTGCGAGCGCGTGCGCCTCTTCTTGCCTCAGCACGGGGTCTGGTACGCGGATGTCTCGATGCTCGGCGACCCCGAGTTGAGCGGGCGCGTCATGCTGAACCTCGGCAGCCTGCAGCTGTCCGGCACCGTGCAGCGACCAGGCACGCGTGGCGAGCAGTCGTTCCTGCGCATCGTGGGCGGCGCGGGTGCCTGGGGCACCACGCTGGCCGCGAAGTCCTACCACAACGACGCAGGCGTGAAGCGCAAGCTGGTGGCGGAGGACGCGGCCCGCGAGGCGGGCGAGACCCTCGAAACCCTCACCACGCAGGAGAAGCTCGGCGCCCACTACCTGCGCCGGTTTGGCATCGCCTCACGCGCGCTCGAGTCGGCCATCGGACGCGCCTGGCACGTGGACTATGATGGCGTCACGCGCGTGGGTCCGCGTGGCTCGCACACGCCTGCCGACGGCTCCTACCTGGTGGTGGACGTCCAGCCGACGGAGGGCTGGGTCTTGCTGTCCATGGACGACCTAACGTCGGTGCGTGTGGGCTCGGTGCTGCGCGAGGGCCTGGACGCCGAGGTGGTGGTGCGCGACCTCGAGGTTCGGGTGGACTCCGACCAGGTGGAGGTCATCGCGTGGACCGCGGCCGACGACACGCAGGACCGTCTCGCCGCCTCGCTCGAGCGCCTGGCGCAGCGTGCCCAGGGTGACCGCATCTGGGGCAAGTGGCGCTACCGCGTCGTCGAGATGGACGGCGACCGGGTGAAGCTGCAAGCGGTGAGCCGGGCTGCAGGCCTGCCCGACGCCCTGCCGATCTCGATGGGGCCCGGCGTTGCCGGCGCACACGCCGAGCTCACGCCCGCTTCCGAGGTGCTGGTGGAGTTCATCGAGGGCAGTCCCTCCATGCCGCTCATCACCCACTTCGCGGGCAAGGACGGCACGGGCTTCGTGCCCATCAATCTGCTGCTCGACGCCACCAGCGAGATCAAGCTGGGCGCTGCGGCTGCGCAGTTCGTGGCGCTTGCCGATGACGTGCTCTCGGAGTTGAACGACATCCGAACGCAGTTCGACGCGCACATTCACGTGACGACGGCGACTGTTGGGGCGAGCGCAACAGTGGGCGTTCTCTCGCAGCCATCGCCTGGAATGGGCGCGGCCGGAAGCGTCGCCGCCTCGAAGGTGAAGGCCGAATGACCGACGCTGTCCGAGACGCGATCGCGGCCTCCATCGCAGCGCTCCCGCGCATCGTGGCCACCCCGCGCGAGCCGTACGGCTACGGCTCCGACGTGTCGTGTGGCACCGATCTGGACGAGGACATGAAGGAGCTCGACGGCTTCGACCCGCTGGTCATGAAGCAAGCCATCCTGCGGCGCCTCGACACGCCGCGTGGCTCGCTGCCCGACGACCCGAGCTACGGGATCTCGCTGCGGTCCATGCTCAACGCTGGGGCGGACCCGGAGCGCATCGCGTCGTTCGGCGGCATCATCCGCAACGAGGTCTGCAAGGACGACCGCGTGGCAAGCGCCGTGGCGGTGGTAACGCCGAGCGCGTCCTTCGATGCGTTCCGCGTGGCGCTGACGGTCAACCCCGCGGACCCCTCGCTCGGCGGCTTCTCGATGACGCTCGCCGTCACGTCCGCGGGCGTCGTGCTGGAGGCCATTTCATGAGTGACCTGGACGAGCTCACCCGCCCGCTGACGGCCGAGGAGATCAAGGCCTTCATCTACGCGTCCATCGCGGCGCAGGGCGTCACCACCACCAGCTGGAAGCCCGGCGCGCCCGTGCGTACGATGATCGCGGGCGTCGCCATCGTGCTGGCGCCCGTGTCCCAGCTGATCGCGCTCATCGCCCGCAGCGGGTTCCTCGAACTGAGCGAGGGGCCGTGGCTCACGATCTGCGCCCGGTACATCTACAACACCGAGCGCATCCCGGGGACCTTCGGCGCCGGCGTCATCCTCGCGACCAACGCGAGCGGCGGCATCTACACGCTCGACCCGGGCGACCTGATCGCTAGCAACAGCACGACGGGCGTCACCTACCGCAACACCGAGATGGTCACCATCGGCGCGCTCGCGGTGGACGTGCCCATCGCGGTGGCCGCTGACGTGCTCGGCAGCGCCGGCACCGCGCTGGTTGGGCAGATCGACGGCCTGGTGACGCCGCTCATCGGCGTGACGGTAACCAACGCTGGCGCCATCGTGGGCGTGGACGAGGAGAGCGACGAGGCCCTCCGGAGCCGGTCGCAGGAGCGCTCGGGCTCGCTCTCTCCCTTCGGGCCACCGGATGCCTACCGGTTCTTCGCTCGCAGCGCGAAGCGGGCCGACGGAACCGCCATCGGCGTCACGCGCGTGAAGCTCACCCCCGACGGCTACGGTGGCATCGAGGTGCTGGTCGCCTCCGCGAGCGGCTTCGTGTCGGGAACGCAGGGCGACCCAGAAACGGACCTGGGGGCCATCCACGCGACGCTCGAGCGGAACGCGGTCCCGAAGGGCATCACGCTGACGACCGCGAGCGCCACCGCGCTTTCCTTGGGCTACGCGGCGACTCTCTGGGTCAACGAAACGCTGGCGCTGGACGACGACCAGATCACGGCCGCCGTCAACGCCCGGCTCTCCCCCCTCGTCTCCTCGATGCCGATCGGGGGAGTCATCCTCGCGCCGGCTGATGGGAAGGTCTACGTGCAGGCGCTCGAGGCGGCGGTGACGGACGCGCTCCCGAAGGGGACGCTACTCAACCTCACCACCACCACGCCCGCGGCGGACCTCGACGTCACGAGCAACCAGGCACCGGTGTTTGGTGGCCCTGCGGTGCTCCTCATCCACCGGGTGGCGGCATGAGCTGGGAACTCCCCTTCGCCTTCGGCGCCGAGGTGACGCCCACCTACGCGCACCGCATCACGCAGCGGGTACCGCCGTGGCTCCGTCGGCGCGTGGGCGGGGCCATCCTGCGCGCCATCGGCGAGGTGCTGGACATCCTGATCGCGCGCACGGGCGCGGGCGTCGCGCTGCGGTTCCCGTCGCCGGAGGTTGACGCGGGCGCGCTGGCTATTGCCGGCCGCGAGCGTCGCATCGTGCGAGGCCTCGGAGAGCCCACGTCCACGTACGCCCTGCGCGTGCAGCGCTGGCTCGACGCCCACCGCCACCGCGGCAACGTCTACGAGCTGCTCGAGCAGTGGGACGCCTACAACGGCACGCGCCGCGCCATCGACGTGCTCTACGCGTCGGGCACGCTCTACAAGCTCTACGAGGTCGTGTCCCCCATCGACCGCGCGATCATCTTCTGGGGGCTGTCGAACTCGCCGCGCTGGGCAGAAGCCTGGTGCTTCCTGTACGAGGACGCCGACCCGGGGCCACTGACGGACGAGCAGGTGGCGCAGCTCACCTTGATCCCGCGTCTGTGGAACGCGGCGCACATGCTGCCGCTCCACGTGATCGTGGCGTGGCCGGGCGCGCGCCTCTGGGGCTTCCCTGACTGGGGCCTCACCTGGGCGGAGCAAGAGGCGGCTTACACGTGGGCGGAGCTGGCTCCGCGGAGGGCAGCATAGTGCCAACGAACCTTTCAGAGTCGGATGCGTTCACGGCGAACGTCCAAGTCCCGGAGGACAGCGACAGCGCTGGCCTGCAGTTCCTCCTGACCGCCTTCCAGGCGCTGGCCAACCGCACCAAGTTCCTGAACACGCGCGGGCCGCTCGTCGCAGAGCGCACGTTCGTGATCTCGCCGTTCGCGGCGAAGTGGTCCAGCGGGTGGACGCCGGGCGACACGTCCCTGCTGGCCACCACGAACAGCGCCACGCTGCGGCTCCCGCTTGACTTCCTGCCGTCGGGGTCCGTGCTCAAGCGCGTCCGGGCGCTGGTCACGCCGGGCGCCCCGGGCGTGCAGACCATGACCATGGACCTGTACACGCGCACCGTGAGCTTCACGGGGCCGAGCGCGGGCAGCAACGTCGGCATCGAGCTCGGCGTCGCCAGCTCGAGCAACTCCCTGCAGGTGCTGACCACGTCGCTGCTGAGCGAGACCATCAACCGTGTCGGCGGGAAGAACTACGCCGTGCACCTGACCGCGTGCTCGAGCGCGGGCTCCAACAACGACACGTTGTGGGGCTTCCAGATCGTGGCCGACGTGCCGGCCGCGGGAGGGGTGTTCTGATGGGCCTCACCTCCCTACCGAAGCGCGGCGAAGGACAGGTCCTTGGCCCTATCA
>ERZ650308.699-NODE-699-length-18080-cov-9.831678_pt1 | contig 18080 bp, 19 predicted proteins | sample MGYA00376244_ERZ650308 | MGnify/ENA primary metagenome ERZ650308 (study PRJEB26733, sample SAMN07839295) | wastewater metagenome | biome: small river; feature: stream; material: water | place: USA: North Carolina | collected 2016-04-26 ... | reverse complement strand
TGCTCCTGCTCCTGCTCCTGCTCCTGCTCCTGCTCCTGCTCCTGCTCCTGCTCCTCCTCCTGCCCCTGTTGAACCTCCACGTACACGGCTAAAGGGAGATGGAGCCACTAGAACATCTCGAGTTGCTGCTGCTCCCGCTCCTGCTCCTGCTCCTGTTCCTACTACTCCTCCCACTGCCGGACTAATAGAGGGGGCGGATAAATCAGGCTTTGGAACTCCTTTGTGCCTTGAAATAAAATCAGGTATCGAAGCTCCTTCTACTGCATCTTCTCGGCGAGCAACCCATCCATCTATCCGTCCAAGCTCAACGTTCAACGCCTGTTGAAAATCATCATTTCCAACACCTTTTAAGAAGGCTTTCATGGGACCCATGTGTCGACTCTTAAGGCAAGCAAGAACGACATTTTCCCAGGAGGCCTCTTTTAGAGGAAGTTTGTGGCCATCACAGTATTCGTGGTAGGTCGATCGGTCCTTTGCTCCAAGGGCTGCAATGTAGTGAGCGGTCTCTTGAAGTTTGGGAGTCAGTGTCGTAATTCCATAGAGAGCTTTAAGACGCCCCTCAATTTGAGGTCTCAGGGCATTTACACCAGCTGCATCTAAATTGCCAAGATCGCTCACCTCTGCAAGAACTGCTTCTAGGGCGAATAGATTAATCGCCTCAAGCTCTTTTTTCTCCTCTTCTAGCTGCTTTAGATGACGGTTTGTCTCTAAGGTAGGAATCGGAGTTGTTTTTAAGTCTCGAATTTTCTCATCTAAAAAGCCCTTCATAGATTCAATCATGGTTTGAACCGCTGAAATCCTTTTTTTTGCTGAAATTAGAGCCGCGTGAGCCGCAGTAGCCTCTAAAAGCTTTACCGTGCCCTCTTCGAACTGAAACTTTTTGATTGGATCGTTCGAAACAAACGAAAAAGCCCTCCCTCGGACCTTCTCCCCGTGCACCCCAGCCCTGCACTTTGGAAAATCTGCCCCACCGCCAATTGTCCAACTCCCAATCGCCTTCCCTAATTTATTTACAAGGGGGTGAAACATCTCCTGCTCGTCCCCTTGGCTAAAGTCTATTTGCTTTTCATCCCTATTTGATGAATCGTCTACCCAACATTTAATCACCCTCCGTTCAAAATCAACCTGAACTCGAACCATCTCACGAGGTTTACCTGGATACTTCGTTCGGGCCACCTGCTCACGGAGTGCTTGAAGGGCCGCATCTGCCGCTCCCCTCTCACCGGGAGCGAGCTTCACTTCCATCCAATTCCCTGGGCTAATCTCCTTCCAACACTTTAACTCTGAGCTGTCAGGCTCCCCAACAACCGCCCTAACCACAGAATGACCACCTCCAGCTGCAGAAGCTACCCCTAATCCAGCTTCCAAAGAATCAAGCACTGAACGGCTTGCATCATCAACTCGTCCTGCAACATCCCTTACTGTCGCTTCTGCTGCTGCTCCTACTCTTGCTGCTGCTCCTACTCCTGCTGCTGCTCCTACTCCTGCTGCTGCTCCTACTCCTGCTCGTGTTCCATCCATAATTTCCCCCTTATTCTACTTTGAGTAACAAGATTTTAGAGTTAATAGGCAAACAAAAAAATGCCCCGCATCGTTTGACGCAGGGCAAAATTCTAACATTAAAATAGTTGTAAAACGGATTATCTGCTTGCAATCGCTTGTCCCATTTGGCTCTCTTGACTGAAGAGCTGTTTCTGAGCATCGATAGCTTGCTGGTAAAGAGAAGCTTGTGATTGAGCCGCTTTATCATCTTGAGCTCCACCATCTTGAGCTAACTGGCTCTCCATCTGAGCTTGAGCCCTATTAGCCTCCTCTTTAGCCTTAAGTGTATCGGCATTAGCCGCAACACCTGCATTACTTGCTTGGCTGATCGAATTAGCTGCAGAAACCGCTGTCGAAATAGCATTGATCATATGATCGTACCCTTCTTTTGCAAGGGCTCTTGAATTTTTAAACCCATTTTTAAATTTAGTAAGCTCTTTTTCGCTCGTACAAGAGTTGGCTAAGTCACTTAATGTAACTGCGTTTCCATTATCATCTCTAGCTACAACGACTGCACCTACATTATAGTCTTTATTTTTACTTTTTTGAGTTTTGATCTCCTCATGCAAAGTACTAAATTTTTCCAGACTAAATCTTCCATCGCTAATTTCTTCCCTTGTTTTTTTCAAGAGTGCAATCTTTTCAGGAGTCATCGGGGTTGTTACAGGATCACTTGAATCTCCTGCAACAGCTCTCACTGCGCCACTTGCAAGGTGAGGATTTGCGTGCTCAAGCAAATCTTCCATATTTTTTACCGGCTTCTGAACCTGAAAAGAACTTCCAACACCCACAATTCCGACACCAGCTGAGATACCAGAAGTTACAGCAGCACCTATTTGCATGTTTTTATCCTGCTCAACTAGGTTAGCTGCAGCGGTACCTGCATCAATGGTTGCTTTGCCGACGGCAAGTGTGGCTGCAAGCTTTGCATTTGCAGTATCGACCATAACCTCAGTCTCCCCTTTTCTGAGATCTGTAAGCTCGTCTTGAACTGCTAACATCGCTGCCATTACAACAGCCATCGTTCCGAAATAATTCGGCTGATTTGTGGAAGAAGACGGCCCAGATCCACCCGTTTGTCCAACGTCTTTTATACTTGGATTTTGCATAACTTCCCCCTTAATTTATAATTTATTAATCTTATTATATGATTACTTTTTAAAATTACCCTGCTGCTAATATTTGGTTTACTGCACTTGCAGCTCCCCCAGCAGCGCTAGCCATTTGATCCATCTCTTCGTTAGTCCCTTCCAAAATATTGGATCCTGTACTATTTAATTTACTTGCAGCATCTGACATGGTATCCATATTTGTCAGAGTCATTTGTAATGCAGCCTGAGAGTCTGCCAATTTTTTAGTAAATTTAGCCTCAGTGCTTAAATATTCAGCTCTTTTTATTGCAAACCCTACCTGCACTGCATCCTGAGCAACTTTTGGAAGCTGAGCCCCTACTGTAAAGGCTCGTCCAACAGCTCCAAATTTTTCGAGAATATTTTCTCTAGTTACACCGCTCATGCTTGTTGCCTTAAATCCTGAATAGGCAGAAAGAATTGCCATTACAACATCTAAGATAACCCCGAGCGCTGCACCTTTTTTGCTTTTTGCAAAATTAGGATCGCTCGACTCCATCATGTCAAACACTATCCCAGAAGAGGCAAGAGAGGCAAGTCCCTCTGAAACCCCTGTTCTCCAAGTGCTTCCCCAGCCGCTTGAAAGTTTCGAGGTCCAAGAATTTGCAGCATCTACCCCAGCTGTTCCAGCTTCTTCAGCAGCTGTTGTAGCAGCTGTCGTAGCTGATGTTAAAAGAGAAGTACCTGCAGAAGCTCCCATCGAAAAGATAGCAAACATCACAGCCACTACAATTTTACCTACTATGTTCGCAACAGCTTGTTGCTTTTCAGCAGCAGTTTCATTTGAATCTTTTCCTTGTGCGTTTACGATGTCTGTTGCAATCGCAGTTGCAATGTCTGTTGAGACCGGTGAAGCCATAATGCCACCGATTAAAAGTGCCAAAGCCATTGCACCCGCACCCCCAGTCGCCCCAGCAAGTAGAGCGCCACCAAGAACTGCAAATACTTGTATCGCAATCATCCAAGGAGGTTGCTCTGCAGCCTTTGCAGCGGCTTCAAAAGCAGCTTGAATTTGAGTTACAACGCTCGTTAACTGGTCTTGTGCTACTTGCACAGATTGCTTATTCACTTGAGCTAAATCGTTGTTCTGATTTACCTGCTGCTGAGCAATCGTTGTCTGAAATTCTTGCAAAAACATAAGTGCATTCCCAAGTCCTCCATCAGAAGGCTGAGAAGAGTTCTGGTTTTCGCTCCCCTCTGTTGAACACTCTCTTCTCTCTGTCATTTTCTTCAAAGCTGGCAGAATCGACTCTTTCAACACTTTTTCAATATTTTCAGAGCCAACCTTTTTTACATCTTCACTAAATTGTAAAAAAGCTAACCTTGCTGCTTGTTGCTTAGGATCTTCCAGAGAAGCCTCCGCCATACTTTCAATATAACCACTATCGTTGATTTCAGGAGTTTTCTGCTGAACATCTTTAAGCAAATCTTCAATTCTGTAAAGAGATGCAGCTAAAGCTTTAGCGCCTTTTGTTTTCATCTCTTGTGTCAATAACGATCCGTCAATATTTGAAGAATCTACTTTAATCGTTTGAGTCATACATAACCCCCCGCATTTTGTATTATATTTATTAAAAACCTAAAGATAAGCTTAGCTTGCCCAAGCTTTAACACACTGGTCTACGCCATTAACAAAGTCTACTGTCGATTGACAAAACTGTAAGACGAACTGCAACTCAGGAGTCTCATTAGTAACAGCTGTACCTAGCCCACTAACCCCTGTATTATAGTCGTTGTTCCTATTAGATACGATTGTCTGTTGCACGTTATAAAAAGTCGAAGCAGAGGTCATCTCTTCAGAGGCGCTGGATCCTGAAATTCCAGCCATCTGATCAGCCAAATGCTCTAACCAATCGTTCTCACCACTAATTGCCTGAGAACTTCCATTGGCCAAATCTTCCAAAACCATACTTTCGTGAGCCTGTCTACTCGTGATGTCATCAGCCGTCTCTATTTGTCCTTGCAATAAGCTGACAATAGGATCTTTCTGGCCGTTTAAAAAACTTAAATTTGTATCTTGCGTCATAAAACCTCCTTATTGGGTTTTCATTTGACCTAATATCATTAAATATAAAGAGTATAACTTCTTCATAAAATTATTAAACGCATCTTGTTCCGTTGTCGTTAAAGAGGTGTCGTACTGCGTTTTTGCTAATTGCCCTTTATTTACACCACCTACTTGACTTGACAACATTGTCAAGGTACTAGTCACCGAATTGATCCCTGTAGGGTCGGAAACTCCTGAAGAGGCCGATCCTGGAGATTGGGCTCCATTAGGACCCCAACTCCCTTTATACAAATCCCAAAGTCTCTCTAGCCCCCCTGCCACGCTTGCTAATCCCGAAAGAGAAGAGAGACTAGACAAAATTTGAGTCTTCATTGCGGACTGACCAGGTAAGGAAAAAAATGGATCAGAATTCAGTTCATTATAAAAGCTTTTAAGGTCGTAAAGAAAGTCTGAAGTTCCCCCTCCAGCTTGCCCACTAGTAGTCGACGCATCTTGATTCGCCTCATCTAAATCTTGATTCAACTTGTCCCCAGCTCCTATGTAGCTGTTGAGTTTGTTTTGTATTTCAGAATCAAATCCTACAGTTTGCTGTCCGTACGTGCTCATTAAGGAAAAAACTGCCATCAATGCACCCTGACCCAAATGCTGTCCTGCTCCTAATGGGGTATCGAGTATCGATCTAATCGCCTGTTGAATTTTCCACGGATCATAAGTACCCATGCCCATGTCTGTATAGATTTGGTACGGATCATTGGGATCTCCATACTGACCCCCAACGCCACCTCCGTACCCCGGTCCACCTTGAGGTCCATAGTCACTGCTACCCGATGTTGAATCTGTCATGCACACCTTTCCTTACCCTTTATTATAAAGGAATTTGTTTAAAAAATCAAGTAAAAAACTCTTTATTCATCCCCAAACCCCTAAAAATCATGCGTTTGCATATTAAGGATATATTAAGAGATTCTCTAACTTCGTATCCATTTCTGCTTAAGGGGCCTCTTTTTCCGAATCGGCCCTTCGTCTAAAGCGCCCCCTTTTTGCCTCTTAAGCTCCTTAATTGTTTTATTTAAGCGAACCTGCTCTTTGAGCCAAAGATCTTTCATATTTTGTATGTGGGGGGGGAATTTGCATAAATCTTCTCCGGAAAGGTCATTTTTAGAAACCCTCTCCTTTTCCAGGATCGCCTCTTCGATCTCCTTAATACTTTTATTACGATCGACAAATTTATCTATAATCGTAATTTTATCTTGAATCTCTCTAGCCTCTTCTATGTTTTGATTGACAGAGTAAAAATATTTCCAGAACTGGAAAAAAATCATCCAAAAGTCTTTTTGCCCACTTTTTACATTGGTCTCAAGGGTCTGGTTCAATGCAGAAAAAACTTCTTCTAAATCATACATAATTTCAATCTTTGACTTTAAGTCTGTTTTCCATTTTTCTCTTTCTCGACTTTTTTGAACGGGGCTTGACTACTTCCCTTCTCGTCTTCTCTATTAAAGGCTCCAACTCTTGCTTCATCACCAAGATCTTATCTTTTATCTCTCGATACATCTCTCCTGCAGGCTCTTTAGACTTTAATACAGCCTCCATAACCTTTTTAAAATCAATATGAGTTTCCCCCTGAACTTGATCAATATACTCATTCATTAACAATTGAAAGCTGTACATTGACTCAATAGCACTCTTTTTTGCCCCCGGCGGGCACGTCTCCAAAACTTCCCTAAACCCGTCATACAATTCGTAGACCATTTTCACAAACTCTTCTTGTGTAGGGGCATTGGGAATTGGTTTTAAGATTTTATCCATTTTGATTTCCTTCCTGTCGCCTTTTTTTTCATCTTGGCCTTAAGCTCAAGCTCCCTTTGCTCCTTCTCCTGAAGCATCATTTTTTTATCCTCTTCTCTCTCTTTAAACAATTTTTTTTGAGTCTCTTGAAGAAACTCCCATTGTTCTGGGGTAAAATTTTTCTCCTCCTGTGAAAGTTTTTTCACCTCCTCAGGAGTGAGCCCCATTCGCCTCTGTGACTTTTCATTTTCCTCTCGAATTCTTTCTCTTAACACACTCATTTTCTGAACAATAACCTCTTTTTCGTCTTTTGTACCTGCGGCTAAAACTTGATTATACCGCTCAAAAAAAGCTGTACACCCCTGGAAAATCTCTTCCAGTTTTTTCTCCTTTTCCTCTTCGCCCTCAGAAAGAAGCTTCATAAGTTTGTCAAATTCATCTTCCATCATCTATAATGATTTCCTTCTTTCCATTATTTTACGCAAGGGTTAAATAGAAGATATGTTAGAGATAATTTTTCATGAACTAGAGAAGCATTTGGGCCTAGTGGTCTCAAAAGATGAGAAAGGGGTGCTAGGACCTTATTCTTTGACTATAAACGAAGAGATTATTGTTTATGTTAAAGAACTTAACCCTGGCATCACCTTTAAAAGTGTTATTTACCCTCTTTTTTCAAGCTCAGATAGGGAGGGGTTATTTAGCTATTTAATGAAGGCTAATTATATAGGTCAAGGGACGGGTGGAGCGATTATTGCCCTTGACCCCGATGAGAAACTCTTGACTCTCTCTCTTGTTTTGTCTTATGAAGTAAATTATAGGATTTTTAAGGACCGGTTAGAAGAATTTATAAATTATTTGGAGTATTGGAAATTAGAACTGAAGCGATTGGAAACTAGACAAATAGTATAAATTTAGGTATTCTATCCACGACCTCCTATTAATACAGACGGGAACAAGGGGAATTCAGTGATTGGTTATTTAATTTGTGAAGATGGTCCGCAAATAGGGCTCATTATTCCCTTAAACAGCGGGAATGAATGGATTATAGGGAGAGACCCTAACCTTTCTGCAATACTGCTAGAAGATCCCATGGTTTCAAGAAAACACGGGATCATTAGATTAGAGGATGGCCATTTTGTTTTAGAAAATCTTAGCGAAGTTAATCCCATTAAAATCAATGGGGAAGCCCTTTCAACTTTTCAATTAGAAGAAAATGATACCCTGCAAATAGGGAATAATTATTTCCGCTTTACCCTTTTAAACCCTGATAAAGAAGAAGCTCATCAAGAGGCCCCAAACGAAATCCCTAGCACCTTACCATTCACTATTACATCCCCCTCTCGGTTTTTCATAAAAGTTCTTTCTGGTCCCAACCAAGGGGCTGAATTTGGAATGAATAGCGACTCCTCCTATGTTCTAGGAAAAGATGCTTCTGCAGACATTGTGTTTCAAGATCTAAGTGTCTCTCACCGACATGCAAAACTCGTTATCAGTGATGACGGAAGTGCCACTATTGAAGATTTAAACAGCCGTAACGGAATTATAATTAATGGATTAAAGATGGAAGGGAGTTGCGCCCTTCAAACTGGGAGTGTCGTCTCTATTGGCACAACTGTCTTTTTATTTGTAGATAAAGAGGCCTCAGAGCAGACAATTTATTCCCCTTCTCCAAGATTTTATGAAGAACCGGCTCTTGTAACCACAGAATCGACGTCAGAAAAAACAGAGGTAACCGAAAAAAACTGGAAAGAGACTAAAATTCCAACAAAGCATTTAGTATTAGCAAGTTCTCTATCTGTTTGCTTTATCGTGGGTCTCATTGGATTGATCTCTCTGTTTCACAGCCAAGAAATTATCCCTCAAGACTTTGATCCAAATCAAAAAATTCATGAAAAAATTGCCCACTTCACTAATGTCCAATACTCGTTTACCCCCTCATCAGGGAGCCTCTTTTTAATCGGGCATGTTCTCACCGATGTTGAATACGCAGAGCTTTCTTATTTACTTAATTCTCTACCCTTTATTAAGCAAATCGAAGACTCTGTTGTGATTGACGAAGGGGTATGGCAAGAAATGAATGCATTAATCTCCAAAAACCCGAATTGGAGAGGGATTACCATGAGTGCAACAGCTCCTGGCAAATTTGTCTTAAGAGGCTATCTTCCCACGGAAGCAGATAACATCCCCTTGCAAGACTATATAAACTTGAATTTCCCCTATTTGAATCTTCTTGACAATCAAGTTATTATTGAAAATACTCTCCAAACGCAAGTAGAAACTCTCTTGCTAGAATACGGATTTACAAATACCGATTTGCAAATGGGAAATGGGGAAGTATTGATTTCTGGAAAGGTGTTACTGAAGAGAAAACCAGAATTTCTTGAGCTTCTTGGTGAGATTCAAAAAATTCCAGGGGTGCGTCAGCTGAAAAACTTTGTCGTTTATGTCACTGAGTCTTCTTCTCTCATTGATTTATCGACGCAATATAAAGTAATGGGATCTTCAAAATTAGGAAATATCCGCCAATATGTATTAATCGGCGGCAAGATCTTAGCAATTGGAGATACGTTAGATGGGATGATGATTACAAACATTTCAGAGTCCGAAGTACTATTAGATAAAGATGGCGTTAAATATAAAATTGACTACAATCCGCAGTAATTGTTATGCCATAATTATAAGAACACTATTTTTAGGGAGCAAGCGATGTTTGGTTTAAAAAAAGATACAAAGCCTAAGATTTTTGAGTTTGATCTGGAAAAGGATTTAAAAGATGATGGAAAGCAAAAAGCTGTTATGCAAAAAGCTGAAAAACAGGTACTTACCATCAAATCCCAACTGCGCGAAGGCTCCGACTCCACCTCTTTTGAGCATTTAGGCCTACTTTTGCACGGCTATTCTGCATTATTAAAAATCGTTTCAAACATAACCAACAATAAGTAGGGGAATTATGCAACATCCATGGGCAACCATTTCATTTAGAACTCTGATTAACAAATACGTTGCGATGCAAAGCGCCGTCACCTCAATGGTCCGGTCAGTTGCAAGCCGTATGAGTGCTGCAACCCCTGGTAAATTTTTACTGCTTCAATTTGCCATGGCTCAAGTAGCTCAAATTGGAGAATCGATTTCTAACTTACTTAGCCAAGTAAACTCAGTAATCGGTAATGCGATTCGAAACCAAAAAACAGGTTAATCAAACTAAGAGAAGGGGAAAATTATGTCTCAGGAAGCACTAAAAAACTACAAAGAAGACTTTCTACTTCTTTTAGAGGCAGGCTTTATTGCTGTGAATGCAGCCGATGAGGACTCTGCTGTTAAACTATTTAAAGCAGCAGAAGTTTTAAAACCTGAAAGTACTTTTCCAAAAGTGGGCTTTGGGTACATGCACCTTTGCAAGCTAGAGCTTAAGCAAGCAATTGCTGCCTTCAAGGAGGTTCTTGCAAGAGAACCCGATAATGAAATGGCAAAAACTTTTATGAGCATTTGCATGACTATGATTCCCAATGAAGTCAGTGCTGGCGAAAAATCGTTAGAAGAGCTATCTAAATCAGATGACTCTAATATTAAAAAGCTTGCAACTATGGCTCTCGACTTTGCAGAAAAATTCATAAAAAAAGCCCCCTCCCCTCTTCAACCTCAACAACCTAAACAAAAAACAAAGTAGAAATGTATGTCTGAAAAACTCCCTGATATTGATAAAATTGACCGTGTCAACGAAATCCAACCAAAAATTACTGAAGAGATGCCTCAAGATGGCAAATTTGCAAGCTTGATGAACCAACCTTCAGAAAATGCAGTCTCAAACAACCCGAGCCAACCCTCTCCCATGGAACTGTCTGCACAAAATACAAAAGCTGCAAGTGCACCTCCAACCTTAAGTGAGGTCCAGTCTCAGTTTCAATCTGTTGGAAGTTCCCTTGCCGATATAAAAAATCAACTTCATACTAAAGGTCTTAAGCTTAAACAATCTGATAAATATCTACTCCGCAGCAAACTCGCCTCTGCTAATGACAACATCCGGAGTGCCGTGCAAAATTCAGGAGCTCCTGTAGGACCTGCCCCTGACCTCTCCCAAAAGCACAACCCTATAGCTAAATTTCTAGAAATGGTTACCGATGGACAAAGACAACTTGCATCTGCAGCAAATGAAATCAATACCCTTAACGCCTCTGGAGACTCTATCAGTGCAGGGAAACTCCTCCTTGTCCAGGTAAAGCTTCAAAAAGCGCAACAAGAACTAGACTACAGCTCTACCATCCTCGGAAAATCGACGGAAATGATCAAGACCCTCATGAACGTCCAGATCTAATATTGGGGTCAGGCCTGACATTCGGATATTTGACTATTTTAATATCCGAATGTCAGGCCTGACCCCAAAACATGAAGGAAAGAGATGAGCGAATTTGATTTTGTAGTAGGAGATTTGCAAGAAGGGCTTGATGAGATTGAACTTACAAGAGTCCACGGCAGAATCACGGAAGTGATCGGAATGTTAATTAAGGCAATCATGCCCCATGCTCGAATGGGTGAAGTTTGCATGATTAAGAGGGACGGCCCACCTCTACTCGCTGAAGTTGTAGGTTTTACAAAAGATGAAGTTTTTTTATCCCCTTTAGGGGAAATGTCAGGGATTAACCCCTCTTCGGAGGTGATCCCCTTAAATAGTTCCCTTCGAATTAAAGTAGGTCCTGCCCTTTTAGGCCGAGTACTCAATGGACTGGGAGAGCCCTTAGATGAGCTAGAAAAAGGACCTCTTAATTTAACTGAAAGTTATCCGGTAATTAATTCCCCCCCCGACCCCTTGAAAAGAAAAAAAATCACAAAGCCCCTATCAACAGGCGTTCGTTGTATTGACGGTGTTCTTGCCTGTGGGGAAGGGCAGAGGGTGGGGATTTTCGCTGCTGCAGGTGGCGGTAAATCTACCCTTCTTGGAATGATTGCAAAATTTGCGCGGGCCGATGTGAATGTAATTACCTTGATCGGTGAAAGGGGTCGAGAGGTTAGAGAGTTTTTAGAAAATGACCTTGGCCCCGAAGGGCTTGCAAGATCCGTGATTATTGTATCGACCTCTGATCAATCGGCTCAACTTCGAATTAACGCAGCCTATGTAGGAACTGCAATTGCAGAGTATTTCCGAGATCAAGGGAAAAAAGTGATCCTAATGATGGACTCGGTCACCCGTTTTGCGAGGGCTCTTAGAGAAATCGGCCTTGCTGCTGGGGAACCCCCCGCAAGAGCTGGCTTTACCCCCTCGGTTTTTGCGATCCTCCCAAAACTGTTAGAGCGCTCCGGAAATTCTGATGTTGGCTCGATTACCGCTTTCTACACGATCCTTGTTGCAGGGGACGATATGAATGAGCCGGTTGCAGATGAAGTAAGATCGATTTTAGATGGTCATATTATTCTCTCAAGTGAACTAGCTAGACAATACCACTACCCTGCGATTGATGTCCTCTCTTCTGTTAGTAGGATTTTATCTCATGTCGTTTCAAAAGAACAACTTGAGCTTATTGGTAAGATTCGAGAAGTGCTTGCTAATTACAAAAAAAACGAACTGCTTGTGAGAATCGGAGAATATAAACCAGGTTCTGACAAAAATGCTGACTACGCCCTAAAGTTTATTGATAAAGTAAATCGATTCCTCAAACAGAGGGTCGATGAAAAATGCTCTTTAGAAGAGACCCTCCAACAATTAAATATGTTGTTTAGATAATGGCAAAATACCCTTTGGAAGAACTCGCCCAAATCAAACAAAAACGACTCGAGGAGGCTGAAAAACTTTTAAAAGAGAAAAAAAGGCTTTTAGAGGTGGAAGAGGAAAAGCTTAAAAAAGCAGAAGAGAAGCGCGATCTTGTAAAAAAACACAGACAAGAGAAACTTAAAAAATACCTCGATGAAATGTATGAAGGGACTACTTCTGATAAAATTATGACCCATGAAAGGTATTTAAAAAAAGTGGTAGATGAGGAGCTAAAAGTTGAAGAAAAAAAAGTGCTCGATCAGAAGAAAATAGTAAAAAAAGCTGAAGAAGAGGTGGAAAAAGCTCGCAAGGAACGTCTTCAAAAAAATTTAGATGTAGAAAAGCTAAAACTTCATAAGGTCGAGTGGAAAAAAGAGATCGCTCTAGAAGATTTAAAAATAGAATCGAGCGAAACTGATGAAATGGGATCAAGTACCCACTTTAGGAAGAAGAGAGAGAGGCACTAATGACAGACGCCCCAAGAATTGATGGTACCCCAGATCCTAGAAAATCGTCTCAACTAAAGAGCGATGATCCTATTGATGCAGAAAAATTTAAACGGATGTTAAAAGTAGAAGACACTGATGAGGCTCAAAAACAACACAAACGGCGAAAACCCAAAAAAACTGAAGAAGAAGATGAGTTAGAAAGTGAAGAAGCCCTTCGTAACACCCCAAAAGAGGCGACTTTCGCAGCAATTTTTGGAGCTGGGAAAGCAAGTGAGGATATGTTTGCAAAAAAAGTGGGAGAAAAGCCCACTACTGCAGTAACAGGGACAGAGTTTCCCCTTTCCAATGTAATTTTAAAAGTTAACAAGAAATCTCCAAAGATTTTTCCTACACTAAATCTTCAAGACGCACTCCCCCAAGCATTTATACATAAAAACAACCCAATTGAGCTAAAATTGCTAGAGAGTCTTAGCCCTCCAGAACTTCCTCTGATCCAAGCTCCTAATCCGATTGCTGATCCCCACCCTTCTGAAAGAGAGTTTAAAGGAACCCTCTCTATTAAGGAGGAAGAGACCCAAACAGCTTCAGCAATTTTTCAACCCGACATCTCTCCCCCTATTATTGCAGGCCCCCCTTTACTCACTGCAGAGTCGCCAACCTATACGGGGCTCTCTCCAGAGGTGTTTGATCTGTACGAAAAAATGATTGGCCTCTTAATGATTGAAGAACTTAAAGGGATCTCCATTACAACCATTAAACTCTGTATGCCGGGGTCGGTATTTAATGAGTGCGAAATAAAATTAGAACACTTTGACACAGCTCCTCACTCATTTAACATCCAGCTGTTAGGCAACCCTCTAGCTGTCGATCTATTTAATGCAAACTACTCTAAACTCGTAGCCTCATTCTCCGAAGGGAATTATAAATTCCAAGCTAATATCCGCAGGCCCATCCTCCTTGAATCGTACCAAAAGCTCACTAAAAAAAGTCTTCCCCAAGAGGAGATCTCCGAGGATGAAACAGCCATTTAACATGATCCTTCCTGCATTTCACTATTTAGCAGAAAATGCCTTTGAATCTGATCTTGAACGGCAAGAGATTAGAAAAAAGGGGGAACTCATGCAAAAAAATAGAGAAATTAGCGAGGAATCTCTTTTGTTAGGAGCTCAATACATTCCCTCAACACCAGAAATGTCTCCCCCCCTATCGATTGAATGGATAAATAACGAGATTGGGTATGGAGTTTTTACTACCACCCTTATCCAAAAAGATTCTTTTGTATGTGAGTACGTAGGAACGATTCGAAAAAATGACTCCCGAAGATATTTAGAGCCTCTCAATGATTATTGTTATCAATATCCCATCGTAGATGAAAGAGGGGTCAATTACATCATAGACTCAACCTCTGGCAATCTCTCCCGTTTTATTAATCATAGTTTTAGCCCTAACTTGCGCCCTGTTTACGCATTTAAAGAGGGGTATTTGCATCTTATTTTTTTAGCAATCAAAGACATACAGCCACATACTCAACTTCTGTTCAACTACGGAAAAAATTACTGGTACCTCCGTGGTCAACCCTTCCCTCTCTAAAATTGCAGATTTATTCAAAACCTGCGATAGTCGTAATAAATAATTTCATAATAAATAAATGAAAAATATAAAAAAACTATTTATATTTCTTTTAGCGATAATTACGTTTTATTATTCTGGCGTTTTTTTTGGAAGAGTTTCAAAAAAACAAGACACTATCTATTTAGATCTGGAGGCAAAATATTTTTCTACACAGGAATTGCTCTCCAACATTTTGAATTCGTGTGAGGCGCTTGCTGGTCAAGTAGCAAAAATCACAGATCGCGATCTCTTGAAATCTCAAGTTTCAGGAAATTTAATGGCCATCGCCGTTTTAGATGAAAGTAAAAAATTTCTCTACGGCTGGGAAATGGATACAGATCAACATGAAGGAGTTAGCCCAATTACATCAAGTTTTCTCCCTGAATCTAACTCTGATCTCGGTTGGGTAAATATCGACCTGAACTCTAAACTCTATACCTGCAGGGGCTATTACATCGTTCAAAGAGAGGACAACTCTTATCTCCTCCTTACTTATAGCCTTATCCCTGCCATCGATGCTATGGGTTTTTTAAGTTTTGGATTTGATAGTTTCTCCTACGTCGCATATAACTCCTCTAAGAGTTTAGTCACCTCCCTAAATTTTTCAAAACCTAGTCTATTTGCTAGAGTATTAAATTCCTCTATTTTTCTAGAAACTCAAGTGACCTCTAACTGGCTCCTTCTATTTTCAGGACACTGGTCCGATCTATACCCCTACTCAATCGAAGAAATCCATTATATTTTTTATACCCTTCTCCTTTGGGGAGCCTTATTAACTAGTGGGACTGCCTTTGTATTAAAAGCAAACACGAAAAGACCTAAGGCCCTTTGGGCCACCTCATTTGTTTTTTGCAGCTTTTCCCTCTTCCTTATTATTTTTCTATTTTTAGACCTCCCTTCCTTTTATAAAGAGACTGAAGAACGGACTCTCTCTTTTCGAAAACTCCAAGAATTACCAAAAAATAGGGCGATTTTAATTCCCACTGCGTTTTATCTTGAGTCCCTAGGATTCCCCAACGATTCCTCATTTGTAGTTTCAGGATTTATTTCTCAAATTTATCCAAAACACACTCCACTAGAAATAGGGTTTATATTTCCCAATGAATCAATTGTTTATCCAGCTACAATTACAGAAATTTCAAGATGGGAAAATGCAACTTCTTTTACGATTTTATGGCACTTCTCTGTTGGCCTCAATAACTCCTTTCCCCCCCTATTTTTCCCTTTTGATTCTCGGACGATTCCCATTAATCTCTGGCCCAAAGAGATTCATAAAGACCTTATTTTTTTCCCCAATTTTTTAAATTACCACAATGTCTCTATGCAAAATTTACTCAGTATTGACTCAAACGTAAATCCTGTCGGATGGCAAATCGTAAATAGCACCTACTTGCTCATTGACTCCGAAGCTTATGACTTCTTTGGCTTCTCTCATCTCCCCATCTCTTTTAAATATACAGTCTCCTTAGAAAGAGACTTTCTTGGAGCCTTTTTATCTAATATTCTAGTGCTTACACTTTGCATGCTGGTTGCTTTTTTAGTCCTTTTTATCCCTCCCAACTCTCTTTTAAACTCCCTTTTTGCAACAATTTCTATTTTTGTTGGGCTAATTTTTATTGCAGTAACCAATCATGCGGCCCTCCACACCAATTTGCAAGCATCCTCTTTTGCGTATTGCGAGTATTTGTTTATCGCATTCTACGTCATTATTTTAGCAATTACCATCGACTTTATTTTTAGAATTGGAGATCCCAATCCCAAAAAGGATCTGCTACTCATTCGAGCAGTCTCCTACTGGCCCCTTCTTCTTAGCTCATTTATTTTTTGCATGGCCGCATCTATATTATAATTACTAGATGTGAGAGTATAATAATCATGCAATTATAATTATAAATAATATGAAAAAAATAATAATATTTCTTATTTTCGTTATAACTTTATCTCTTACGACCTATCAATATATTGAAATGTCTAAGAAGCAGCATGCCATCCTTGCAGAACTTAAAAACAATCTCCTCTCTCAAAGACAAACTATTTATCAAACTCTTAAAAAATTTGAGTCTGAGGCCGCAGAATTAGCAAAAGTGCCCGACTTTAGCCTATTGCCTACAAAATTTTCTAAGCAGATCCTCTCTATTTATGTGTTAGATATCAACAGAAACTTTTCTAAGGGGTGGAAAAAGGATCTTGATAATCATGTTTTCCCTGTAGAGAACTTAATTCCTCCCGCATTCATACAAAAAAATGGGTGGGCAGACATAGAGCTTAACGTCTCCCTAAGAACTTCCAGAGCCTTTCTGATAGTCCCCACTCTAAATGAATCTTGTTTGCTAATCGCTTTCAATCTCAGTCCAGCAATGAATTCTCTACGATCCCTTTCTTACGGTTTTACAAGCTTTGCGTTTGTAGCTCCAAGCTCTAAAAAAATGGCTCAAACCCCTTTAAATGAATCCCCTTTTGCAAGGCTCCAAAATAAAAACATTCATCTTGAAGTCTCTATCGATTCTAATTGGATCTTGATTTTTGATGGGAACTGGGGCGATGTCTATCCTTATTCAAATGCAACTTTTAACATATTTTTCGCTCTCATTATCTTATGGGGGATGCTTTTTATGTCTCTTACATTCGTTGTATTAAAGAGTAAAATTACCCGAGAAAAGCTGATGTGGACTCTCTCGTTTATCTTTGACACCTTCTGTATACTACTTGCAGTTTTTTTATTTTCAGATATTCCTGACACTTCCAGCGAAACTCTAAACCGGACTAATTCTTATAAAAAAACTAGAGAATTTTTTGAAGCTAGCCATCCCATTATATTGATCCCTACAGCAGTTTATGTCGATTCTCTCTCATTCCCCGATGACACCTCATTTCTAGTTTCTGGATTTATCTCACAAATCTACCCGGCCGATACCCCGATTGAAATGGGATTCCTTTTTCCCTACCAATCGACTCTCTATGATGTCACCATCAAAGAAATTTCAAGATGGCAAACAGCGGAATCCACTACAGTGCTTTGGCATTTTGGGGTAGGACTAACCACTCCATTTTCTACAAAATTTTTCCCCTTTGATAAACGGACTGTTGAAATTACCCTTTGGCCAAAAGAGCTGCACAAAAATATCGTTTTTTTTCCCGATTTCCTTAACTATTCGACACTAAATACGATTGCAAAACCTGGTTTTGATGAGTCTGTAAATCCTATAGGTTGGTCGATTCTCAACAGCACCTTTATCCTTAAACACACCTCCCCCTATGAATTTTTTATCCCCTCCCAGACAGATGCCCTTCTGACATATGTATTTGCTATTTTTCTTGAAAGAGACTTTTTAGGCGCTTTTCTATCAAACATCCTTGTTCTAATCCTCTGCATTTTTGTTGCATTCCTTATTTTATTCATTCCTAGAGACTCCCTCCTTGATTCCCTCTTTGCCACCATCTCGATCTTTGTGGGACTTATTTTTATTGCTGTTACAAACCACTCCTCCTTAAGAGGCTCTCTTGAAATCTCCTCATTTGCCTACGTTGAGTATCTCTTTATCTCCTTTTATCTTCTCCTCCTCGCAATTACCATCGACTTCATTCTCACGACCACCACCAGCTCTGAATCGAAAAAACTAGATCGCAACTTCCTCCTTGCCCTCCTTTACTGGCCTACCCTTCTCGGCTCCTTCATCCTAATGCTCTCCCTCTCCATCTTCCTCTAATTTCTGAATTAGCCATGTTCCAAAACTCAAATAGAGAAATATACCGCTTCCAAATGAATGTTACTCAGATTTCTTTACATGCGCTTCATATTTAAATTAGAC
>ERZ650308.698-NODE-698-length-18084-cov-14.333185_pt1 | contig 18084 bp, 17 predicted proteins | sample MGYA00376244_ERZ650308 | MGnify/ENA primary metagenome ERZ650308 (study PRJEB26733, sample SAMN07839295) | wastewater metagenome | biome: small river; feature: stream; material: water | place: USA: North Carolina | collected 2016-04-26 ... | reverse complement strand
AGGATTTTTATCGAAATCAACCCATCACCATAAAGCTGAATTCTACGTTGAGCCCAGCCGCGAATGCGGAGAATTACTACCGGAAGGCAAAGAATTTCAGCAAGGAATTGGCGCATTGGGAAGAGAATATTGCACGCAAAAAGCAAGAAATAGCTGAAATTGTTGAAAAATTAGAAGCCTTAGCCTCTGTCGAAACCCGAAAAGGCTTGAAGCCTTTTTTAGCTCTTGCAACGGATAAAAAATCAGCTGAAGAATTGCCTTTTAAGCAGTTTGAGGTAGAAGGATGGGTGATTTGGGTAGGTAAGAATGCGAAAAACAATGATTTGCTGACGCTGAAATACGCGAAGAAACAAGATATCTGGCTTCATGCAAGAGATGTCTCCGGCTCGCATGTGATTATTAGAAATCCTCAAAATAAAACGGTTCCCGCCTTTGTCATCGAAAAAGCAGCTAGTTTAGCGGCCTATTTTTCCAAAAGACAAACAGAATCCCTTTGCCCTGTGATTGTTACTTCTAAGAAATTCGTTCGAAAAACGAAGGATTTACTTCCAGGGATGGTCATCGTGGATCGGGAGGAGGAAGTTGTTTTGGTTAAACCCGAGCTTTGGAATTAGTACATTTCCGATAAAAATCTTAATTTAGGCAATTCAAGACCTTAATTAACTTTAAAACTCTATGCAATCAAACGGTTTACAAACACTTGACTACCTCGTATTTCTCTTTTATTTCGTGGTAGTTGCCGGTTACGGCTATTGGATTTATAACAAGAAAAAATCCGAATTATCTGATTCAAATGACTTCTTTTTAGCGGAAGGTTCTTTAACCTGGTGGGCGATTGGAGCTTCATTAATTGCCTCTAATATCTCTGCAGAGCAGTTTATTGGTATGTCAGGAAATGGTTTTAGACTGGGTCTAGCCATCGCTACGTACGAATGGATGGCAGCTGCAACGCTTTTAATCGTAGCGATTTTCTTCATGCCTATTTATTTGAAGAACAAAATCTTCACGATGCCTCAGTTCTTGTCGCAGCGTTATTCTCCTACCGTTAGTTTAATTATGGCCGTTTTCTGGTTATTATTATACGTAGCGGTGAATTTGACATCGATTTTGTACTTAGGAGCTTTGGCAGTAACCACCATCTCCGGAATCGACTTCACAGTATGTATGATCGGAATGTCCGTTTTCGCGGTAATTATCACCTTAGGCGGTATGAAAGTAATCGGTTTTACAGACGTAATTCAGGTATTCTTCCTAATCTTAGGTGGTTTAGCAACAACCTATTTAGCTTTACAAATGGTGTCTGATCACTTCGGTGGCGATGGTGTGATGAGCGGTTTAAATCATTTGATGACCAAAGCGCCGGAGCATTTCCACATGATCTTAAACAAAGACAACGCGAATTATCCATCGCTTCCTGGCCTAACGGTATTAATCGGTGGTATGTGGATTATCAACTTGAACTATTGGGGATGTAACCAATACATCACGCAACGTGCCTTAGGAGCAGATCTTCCAACCGCGCGTAACGGTATCTTGTTCGCTGCTTTCTTAAAAATGTTAATGCCTATCATCGTGGTTTTACCAGGTATTGCAGCGTATTTATTACACAAGGATGGCATGTTCCAACAAGAGATGTTGAAAGATGGCGTAATCAATCAAGATAGCGCTTATCCAGTATTATTGAACTTGTTACCTGCAGGTTTGAAAGGTCTATCTTTTGCGGCTTTAACGGCAGCGGTAGTGGCATCTATGGCGGGTAAAGCGAATTCAATCTCTACGATCTTCACTCTTGATATCTACAAAAAGTATATTAACAAAGAGGCGAATGAGAAGCAATTAGTGAATATCGGACGTATCGCTGTGGTAGCTGCGATGGTATTAGCTATTGCGATTGCTCCATTCATGGGTATCGACAAAAAAGGTGGTTTTGAATTCATTCAAGAGTACACAGGTTACGTTTCTCCAGGTATTTTTGCCTTATTCATTATGGGCTTCTTCTGGAAAAGAACGACTTCAAACGCTGCCTTATTCGCAATGATTGGCGGTTTAGCTTTCTCTATCCTAACTAAATACATTCCTGCTTGGACAGGCGTGAACGATTGTATGTTCTACACGGCGTTCTTAGATGGCGATGTCTACATGATTCCATTTATGGACCGTATGGGTTGGGTATTTATCTTCTGCGTGGTTTCTATGGTGATTATTTCACTAGCTGATCCAGAAAGTAAGAACAATCCGAAAGGTCTGGAGATTGATGCCAAAATGTTCAAATTGGAGCCTTCTTTCATCGCTGGAACAGTGATCGTGGTGATGGGGATTGTGGCGTTGTATACGTACTTCTGGTAAAACTTTCAGCTAAGGGTTTTAAAATTTTGCTACGCAAATAATTTTGTAAACCCTTACCTAAAAGTTTTCTGTTGACTTTTTGACTAAGCTGCGAAGCAGCGATTTGAATAAAAAAAGGGATCGAATTTCGATCCCTTTTTTTATAGTAGCCAGTGAACAGTAGCCAGTGGTCAGTAGTCAGTGGACAGTAGCCAGTGGACAGTAGTCAGTGGACAGTGTTCAAAGTTCAAAGAGCAAAGTTCAAAGAATGTATCGCCGCAGGCGATTCCATCTTTATGCTTTGTGCTCTATTCTTTTTGCTTTAAATCTATACTCTCTACTCTATAATCTCTAATCTAATGCGAAGCTCTTTTACAATGCTCCGCTGATAATCGATTCCACCACACTCGGATCTAACAACGTCGACGTATCGCCTAAGTTAGAAGTTTCACCTTCCGCCACTTTACGTAGAATCCGACGCATAATTTTGCCGGAGCGGGTTTTGGGAAGGCCAGTCACGAATTGAATCTTGTCTGGTTTAGCGATAGGTCCGATGACCCGTGTAACGGTTGCTAATATATCCTTGCGGGTTAAATCATCATTAATCGTCGGGTGTTCACATATGACATAGGCATAAATTCCTTGGCCTTTCACATCATGTGGGTAACCTACAACGGCTGATTCAATAACGCCTGTGTGCATATTGATGGCATTTTCTACTTCTGCCGTACCGATGCGGTGTCCAGAAATGTTCATTACGTCATCTACGCGACCGGTGATTCGGTAGTAACCATCTTCATCTCGCATACATCCATCACCAGTAAAGTAAAGTCCTGGGTAGGTAGAGAAATAGGTAGATTTGCAACGCTCATGATCACCGTAGGTGGTACGGATAATGGATGGCCATGGGTATTTGATACACAAATTACCATTAACCCCGTTTCCTGTAATCTCTTTTCCGTTCTCATCTACCAGCATCGGTTGGACGCCAGGTAAGGGTAAAGTCGCGAATGCTGGCTTTAGCGGAGTTATTCCGGCGATTGGGGAAATCATTAATCCACCTGTTTCGGTTTGCCACCAAGTATCGACAATTGGGCAGTTTCCTTGACCTACTTTATCATTGTACCAGTGCCATGCTTCTTCGTTTAGGGGCTCACCTACAGATCCTAAAACGCGAAGAGAGCTTAAGTCTTTATTTTCGATATGTTCATCTCCAAAACCCATCAATGAACGAATCGCCGTAGGAGCGGTGTAGAATATATTAACGGAATGTCTTTTGATGATATCCCAAAAACGTCCTGCATCAGGATACGTTGGGATGCCTTCAAATAGAACGGATTTAGCCCCGTTTAAGAGCGGGCCATAAACCAAATAGGAGTGACCTGTAATCCAGCCAATGTCTGCTGTACAGAAGAAAACCTCTCCAGGGTTGTATTGGAACACATTTGCAAAGGTATAGGCTGTGTAGACCATGTAGCCACCACAAGTATGTACCACCCCTTTGGGCTTTCCTGTAGATCCTGAAGTATATAAAATAAACAAGGGATCTTCTGCGTTCATTGCTTCTGCAGGGCAATCCGCTGCCGCTTCATTTTCTTCTTGCTCCCACCAAAGATCACGGCCACCGATCATCGATACAGGTGTTTTTGTGCGTGTTTTAACGATTACTTTTTCGACCGATGGACAAGTGACTAAGGCATCATCCACGGTTTCCTTCATCGGTATCGTTTTATTGCCACGAACGGCACCATCGGTGGTGATAACTACTTTGCATTCGGAATCATTAATTCTATCGGCGATAGATTGGGCGGAAAATCCACCGAAAACCACGGAATGTATGGCACCAATGCGAGCACAAGCTAAAACCGCAATGGCTAATTCAGGAATCATCGGCATGTATATACAGACACGGTCGCCCTTTTTAACTCCTTGATTTTTTAACACATTACCGAATTTACACACGCGGGCATGTAATTCGCGGTAGGTTAAGGTGATGGCCTCATCGCCTGGTTCATTTGGTTCGTAAATGATGGCTGCTTGATCTGGAATCGTTTTTAAGTGACGATCTAGGGCATTGGCGGTAATATTCATTTGGCCATCTTCAAACCATTTGACCGAATAATCATCAAAATTCCAGTCTAGTACTTTCGTAAAAGGTTTAATCCAGTCGAATTCGTTCGCTATACCAGCCCAGAATTTTTCTGGCGTCTTTACGCTTTCTTCGTAGGCCTCATGGTATTGTTGAAGGGAGGTAATTCTCATAACAGTATTGATTAGTTTTAGCTTTGTAGGTTTAATTCATGGACTTTTTTCAATAAATCTCTATTGGAAAAAGGTTTTGGTACATATAAATCGGCTCCTGCCTGGTAGCCTCGTTCAATGTCTGAATCAGCAATTTTGGCAGAAATAAAAATGATTTTAGGAAGGTAAGTAGGTGATAGGGCTTTTGCTTGCGAGCATACACCATATCCATCAATTTTAGGCATCATGATGTCCAAAATGATCACTTCTGGCAATTCTTTTTCGATTAGTTGGATGGCTTCCTCTCCATCTCGTGCCACATACACTTGATGTCCTTCCTTTCGCATTAGAAAGTCCAAAGACATTAAGATAGCTGGTTCATCGTCTGCAATTAGTATTCTCATAGTAGGCGGTTTTATTCGATAGGTAATTTAATCAAAAATAAGGCTCCTTGTCCTAAAGAACTCTGAACATGTATACTTCCTTGTAGGTGTTCCACAATTTTTTTCGAAATGGATAGCCCTAAACCAGAGCTTTCAATTTTGCGATTGGGATTATCTACCTGTTTGAACTTTTCAAATATTTGATCATGGAATTTAGGGTCAATTCCGATGCCATTGTCTTCAATTTCCACACAAATGTGGGTGGCAGATTCTTTTAAACGAACAGTGATTTTTCCGATTCCTGGTTCCACATTTTTGATGGCATTAGAAATTAGATTGATGACCACCTGAACGAGTTTTTCAAAATCACCGATTACTTTTCGTTGGGTTCTTTTTTGGCTTAGATCAATAAGCAAGCTGACGTGATTTTGTTTAGCAATGGCTATGAAATTTTGGGCCGCTTTTTCAATGACCTCCTCTAAAAGGATGGCTTCTAGTTTGAATTTCTGTTTCCCCGCATCTAATTTTTCTAAGTCCAATACCTGGTTAACTAATCGGCTTAAACGATCTGATTCTTGAATAATGGTCTCTAGGAATTTTTTACGATCCTCTGGATCAATATCCTCATGGTCTACCATGATCTCAGAAAGTGATCGAATGGAGGTGATAGGGGAGCGAATTTCATGCGTAACCGTAGTTAGGAACTCATTTTTTTGTGCGTCCAATTTGCGCAGATTCAAATTGCTCTGTTGCAAATCCCTTGATTTTTGTAGTAAATCGACCACCTCTGAAACTCCGATATTCTCTTCTTTTGCAATGGCAGAAATAATGAGGCGAGCGGAAGTGGAACCGACGAACCCTGCTAGCATTTTCTCTGTATTGTTTACTATTCGAGGGTCAGCATAAGTCTCTTGCAAAGAGATTTGATGTAAGGCAGCAAACTGTTTTAAATTGGTTTCTGCTTTCAGCTTACCCATAAATCCAGCTAGGGCGTTTTTTAAATCCTTTAATTTCGCTTTCCCTCTCCACAAAGTCGCATCTTCTAAGCTTTGGGTATATTCAAATACGTTGACAAAAAGGTAAGCTTGATTGGCTTCTTTGGCAGACTGCTTCGTTAAAATAGAGACACTGATGAAGGCGAATGTATTCAGACTTAAAGACCAATAACCGGCATTATTGATGGGATTAAATCCAGGAATTCGAAAATTATCTACAGAAATCCCAAGGCTAGGCAGTAATAATAAGGCGCAACAGATCAAAAAGCCCACTAGGATGCCAGAAAGTGCACCTAGGCGAGTCCCATTCTTCCAATATAGGCCTAAAATAGTGGCTGGCGCAAATTGAGCAACAATCAAGAAAGAGGTCATACCGATGGACACTAGATTAACGAAATTCTCATTAATTCGGTAATGTGCATAGGCCATCCCTATAATAATGACGATAAATAATCGCCTTAAGTTATGAATGATGGATCCCAGTTTTTCTTGATTTCTTTCGACAAACGCTTTGCGCTGTAATAGTAAAGGCATAAATAAGTTGTTACTGATCATCGAGCTGATGGCAATAGTCTCCATAATGACCATACCAGTGGCAGCGGAGAAGCCTCCGATATAAACAATGACAGCAAGTGTTGTGGATGAAAAGTGTAGCGGTAATCCTAAAACGTATAAATCTGGATTTAACCCGGAGCTATGTAAATACGTATACCCTGCGTAACCTAAAGGAAGGACGAACAGGTTGATTAACACCATGTAGAGTGGAAAAATCCAAGAGGCTTGTTTGAGGTTTTCTTCTTCATTTATTTCAACGACTGCCACATGAAAAACACGGGGTAGAAATAGAAAGGACACACTACAGATAACTAATTGGATGAACCAATTGCCATAACCGCCTTGATTTTTTAGCGAGATAGGAGCAATAGAAGCTTGATCTACTATGCTCGACCAACCCTCCTGGAAATAATAAGTAAGGATGAAACCTACCGCCAAGAAGGCAATTAATTTAATGATGGATTCGATGCCTATCGCAAAAATCATTCCTTCGTGTTTTTCCGAAGAATCGAATTTGCGTGGACCTAAGACTAAGATGAATAAGGTTAAGGCAATGAAAAGGAGGAAAGAAGGGTCTTGATAAAATGTACCCTCTGGTGTACTATGTGTGATTAGGTCGAAACTTTGTGAGATTGCCTTTAATTGCAATCCGATATAGGGTATACCAGCAAAAACGGATATCAAGGTTATGATTTGACCTAATCGATTATCTTTTCCAAAACGGGTAGAGATAAAATCTGCAATATTCGTAATGTGGTGAATTTTAGCAATGCGAATCATTTTGCGCACAAATCCCCACGCTAAAATCATCACTAAAGTGGGTCCTAAATACACGGTTAGGAAACTCATTCCTCCTGTACTTACTTGACCTACAGATCCGTAAAAAGTCCAAGCCGAGCAATAAATGGCTAGGGATAAAGCATATATAAGCGGATTATTAATCAGGCTTTTTGAGCGTACTTTTTTCTTTTCAGCCCAGGCAGCTAAAAAGAAAAGTATTCCTAAATACACGACCGATAAAAGGGCTATAATCCAGGTACTCATTTTTTGTTTTTATAATTCAGTATGATGCCCGTTAAAAGAATGGCGAGCACCCAAACAACCACACAATAAGCATAGAGTAGCGGAACACCTCCCACACTTTTTGAATTGTCAAAAAGGCTGATGATCGGAAAGTTAATCAGTCCTAAAAAGAGGAAAGCCACTAAAACGAGGCGATTATTGCGCATACTAGATAAAACGGCTGCCCTCTATTGCTAGAAGGCAGGCCGTTTTTGTTTGTTGATTATACATTATCAAATTCTCCAGTCAGGGAATAATATCCGAAAACGGACATTCCAATGGAGATTAGCGGAGCTAACACAAAGGTGTAGATGATCGCTGGGACTAAATCATTTCCTCCTTTTTCAAAAAGCGGTACCGCTTGAAAATAGATGAGGTAGATTCCTGCAGATACGCCTAATGCGATCCAAATCAGTCCTAATAGTTTTTTAAGAGCATTCATAATTTTTCTTTTATAGGTTATTAGGCGTGTTTTTTATCGCCTTTGATGTAAATAATACCGATGATAACACAAACAGTCACTAGAGCGATTGGGTAATTTAAACCCTCTAAATAGGGTTTCGCATAGGTAGCTGCTTGTCCTGCTTCTTCCGCTGTTTTGTTTGCATCTTTCGCTGTGGTAACTAAGAAAGTCGCAATCGCTGGCATTAAACCACCGAAGATACCATTTCCAATGTGGTAAGGCAATGACATAGACGTATACCGAATTTTAGTCGGGAATAATTCGACTAAGAACGCCGCGATAGGACCATAGGCCATTGTTACAAAGGAAATAAGTAAGAATACCATACCGATAAGGGTCCATTTGTCAGAATCATTAATCGTGATAGTTTCTTTTACATCCGCTTTAGGAGCCTCAGCTGCCTTATCCGCAAGGATCACTTGTTTGCTTACTTTTTTATACGTTGCACCATCTGTGTAAGCGCGTGTTGTGGTGATAGTTACTAAAGAATCAACTGTTGATTTCGCATTTAAAGCACGTGTTTCTTCGATTTTCTCAGAACCAGCAACCACTTCCTTATTGTTTACATTCACTGTTTGGTACATCTTATCAAAAATAGGGCGATAAGCAAAAACAGCAATGGCCATACCCGCTAGCATAATGCCTTTACGGCCGATTTTATCCGATAGAGCTCCAAAGAAAATAAACAAAGGAGTACCTAATAGTAAACCGATCACGAGGATGGTGTTCGTTTGGATATCATCCAAGTTACAGATCTTTAACAAGAAAGTTTGTGCATAGAACTGACCTGTGTACCAAACTAAACCTTGACCCATTGTCGCCCCAAACAAGGCAAGCAAGACGAATTTCAAGTTTAATTTATTGCCAAAAGATTCTTTTAACGGATTCGTTGAAGTCGTTCCCTCTTTTTTAGCTTTCTCAAACATAGGTGACTCCTCCATATTACGGCGAATTAAGAAAGACAATCCTACCATAACGATGGAAAGTAAGAAAGGAATTCTCCAGCCATACTCATCAAAAGCTTCTTTGCTCATCGATGAACGAGTTAACATGATAACGCCAAGTGAGATGACAAGTCCTACTGTCGCTGTTGTTTGGATCCATGATGTGAAGAATCCACGACGCTCGGCTGGACTATGTTCAGCCACATAGGTGGCTGCACCCCCATACTCACCACCTAAGGCTAAACCTTGTAATAAACGAAGTGTCAAAACTAAAAATGGCGCCCATCCACCAATGGTAGCATAGGATGGTACTAAACCAATCGCGAAAGTCGCGCCACCCATTAACATAAGCGTAACCATAAACGTGTACTTACGTCCGATTAAGTCGCCTAAACGACCAAATACTAAGGCTCCGAAGGGACGAACAACGAAACCAGCCGCGAAGGTGGCCAAGGTATTTAAGAAGGCAGCGGTCGGATTATCCGTTGGGAAAAACTTGGTGGATAATACCGTCGCTAAGCTACCGAAGATGTAAAAGTCGTACCACTCGATGAGTGTCCCGACAGATGAGGCACTAATAATGTAGGCCAGGCTTTGTTTTTTTTGTGACATAGTTTTTAAGTTAAGAATGGATAGATTTTATAGGTAGTTGGCAAATTGAATGATAAATTCTCCTTTGTAATCGCTGATATTATCCTTGGTAGAATAAATCGGTCTTGAAGAGTATTGTAGGGTAATTTTAGAGTTGTGGCCATCGATGTAAAAATTAGATCCGATATCGAAATAGCTACCAGCCGCAGGTAAAGCATCTAATTGTTTCATCGTATAGGCTACAAAAGGTTGTACTCTTAATTTAGGTGCATCGGAGTTTTTGGGTAATAATAAACCTGCCTGCGTATACCAGATTGATCCAGTACCTACCAATGGGCGCGCATTTCCTGCACCAGCCAGGGCTTTAGTACCCGTGAAGCTAGGGTCAGCTGCGCCAGGATTCATAATTCCGGTATTACGAAGGTAATTAGGGCCAAAGTCATTCGAATACAGCACTGTATAGGCCGTAATCGCCATGTTTTTCTTTTTATCCCCAATCGGCATATCCAAGAAAGCATCGACGGCTAAGGAATTGATAGCATGTTTTGATTTTACTCCATTCAAAGAACTCATTGTTCCATCTGGCTGGTTATAAAATCCGGCTCCGATATTAAACACGCGCTTCGTGCCTACATAGGTGCCCACCGTATAAGGTAATAAATTCGATTCTTGATCTAAGAATTGGTACATCGCATAGCCGCCAGTTGATAGTTTTGAATCCCCATTATTGTCTACTGCAATCGCTTCTGTTGTACCATTAACCGGTGCGATAGAGGTAGCAAAAGGCTTATTTATATTAACGCGGTAATCTAATTTACCCCATTTCCCCTTTGCGTACATTCCATATAAACGGGCAAATTGATCTGAATTCTCAATTAATGGCCAGTTAAATACGGGAGCGTCTACAGCTAAGAAGTTCAATGTGCTGGCAGAGGTCATGCGTGAAATGCCATTGAAGTAATGTAAACCCGCCCCGAAAGACATACTAAACTTCTTGTCCTTTGCTGGAAGAATAACCGCATATTCGCTATAAGCGTCGTGGAAGAACATTTGTGGTTTTTTGCCAGCTCCATAACCTCCTGTGCCTGAGCTTCCTGAACCTCCTCCTTGGATAAAGGATTGATTGTTTACCCCAAAATGAAGAACCACCATATAACGGGGAGATATTTGTGAGTATCCTAGCATACGGATTCGGCGAGCCCCTATATCAAACGTATTGCTTGATGGTGTACCGTTAACGCTAGTTCCTGGATTGTTGTCAATGGATCTAGCCCATATTTGATTCCAAAGGATGAAGCGCATATACTTCGAACCTTTGTCGTTAAAGTTAATTTTCATCCCTGAGCCATAATCGAGAGAGCCTTGTCCTTTCATGCCCAAAGCTGTTAAAAGTAGTGCAAACAGAATAACAGAAGGTTTTTTCATCTAATATAAGTTTTTAAGGTTTTATTTGCATTTTTTGGTTGAGCAAATATTCGCTTAAAATCTTCTGTTCTCTAATTTTGCTATAGACTTGCTAATTTTATATAGATTTTATTCTTGTCCATTGAATAACCATGAATTTATCCCCTAATTCCGTGATAATCATCCCTTTGTTACTAAGGTTTCCGGGGACGATAACGAACTCCGAGAGCTCTTTGTGGTTTAGTATACGGTAGGTAGGTGTATAGAACTCCTGTTTTGGTATTTTGATCCGGTATTTTTTAACCCAGTTCATCACAGAAACGTGGCTAATGCCTAATAATCGTTCAATTTCTCGGTAGCTAACTCCTTCGATATAAAGCTGTAAAGCCTTAATCACGTAATAGCTGTCGATACTTTTACCCATTTTGGCGACTGTAAAGTTGTAGCCACAGGATTTACACTTAAATCGTTGTTTTTCGTTAATGATGCCGTTTTTTGCGATTTCATACGACGAACATTGAGGACAAGGGGTGGAGTTTGCCATAGGTACCTATATTATTTTAGCAAAGCTATAGAAATTTACCAAAAATGGTAATTTTGTGAGAATATATTTAATTTTGTTTATTCAAACTGCTGAAAAAATGAAACAATTCAACGAAACACAACGCTTTACCCAATGGTGGTTATGGCTGATCTTGATAGGAGTTTGGTCTTCCATGGTGTATTCCATTATAACTGCACCACTACAAACAGATGCGGCTGCATACGTATCTTTTGGCATAGGTATTTTGTTGCCTTTGCTGTTTTGGCAAATGAAATTAACCACCCGTATTGCGCAGGATGGCATTTATGTGCGTTTCTTCCCGTTTCATTTTAAGGAGAAGTTTTTCGCTTGGGAATCCATATCAGCTAGCTATGTCAGAACCTACAGTCCATTGATGGAATATGGTGGCTGGGGGATTAAATACAGTTTTAAGGGAAATGGTCTCGTATATAATACCGCCGGAAATGTAGGTCTCCAATTGAATTTTAAAGAGGGAGAACCTGTCTTAATTGGCACCCAGAAAGGGGAGGAGATCAAGGCCGCATTAGCCGAATTAGGACGTTTAACCGAATCTGTGAAATAAAAGGCGTACCTTTGCGCTGCATTATGAGGATGTTTGTTATTATTTCATTGCTCATAACACATCTTTATACATTTTTATGTCATTCGAATCATTGCACCTCATTGAGCCCATTTTAAAGGCGCTCAAAGAAGAGGGTTATAGTAATCCTACCCCCATTCAAGCTCAATCTATCCCTATTGTCCTTCGTGGAACGGATTTATTAGGTTGTGCCCAAACAGGAACAGGTAAAACCGCAGCGTTTACCTTGCCCATCATTCAGCTGTTAGAAGAGAACAAAAGCTTCTCAAAAAATAAGAAAGTTCGTGCCCTAATTGTTACTCCTACTAGGGAGTTAGCGATTCAGATTGGCGAGAGTTTCCGTGCCTATGCGCGTCATACGGATTTGAAATATGCCGTTATTTTTGGTGGCGTAGGCCAAAGTCCTCAAGTTTCAGCCATCCGCAGCGGTGCTGATGTGGTGATTGCGACTCCGGGTCGTCTTTTGGACTTAATGAACCAACGTCTTTTATCCATCGCAGACGTGGAATACTTCGTTTTAGACGAGGCGGACCGCATGCTCGATATGGGGTTCATTCACGATGTGAAGAAATTATTAGCGGCTTTGCCACACAAGCGTCAATCGCTATTTTTCTCAGCGACGATGCCCCCAGAAATCGTGAAATTAGCGGGTAGCATTTTAAGAAACCCCGCATCTGTTTCTGTAACACCCGTTTCTTCTACTGTTGAAATAATCAATCAATCGGTCTATTTCGTTGATAAAGGAAACAAAAACGACCTTTTGCTCGATATCTTACAAGACACGTCCATTAAAACAGCCTTAGTCTTTACGCGGACGAAACACGGCGCTGACAAGGTGGTGAAAATGTTATTGAAGGCAAGCATTAAGGCGGAAGCCATTCACGGGAACAAGTCCCAAAATGCCCGTCAAACAGCCTTGAAAAACTTCAAAGCCCAAACAACGCGTGTCCTTGTCGCTACCGACATCGCCGCTCGTGGTATTGATATTGACGAATTAGAATACGTTGTCAACTTCGAACTATCAAATATTGCTGAAACCTATGTCCACAGAATCGGTCGTACAGGCCGTGCAGGGGCAAAAGGAGCAGCTATTTCCTTCTGTGATATTGAAGAGAAAGCGTATTTGAAGGACATTGAGAAATTAATTGGAAAGAAGATTCCAGTCGTGGAAGCACACAAATACCCGATGAAGGTTTTACACGTGGAGAAAGCGGCGAAAAAACCTCAAGGTCAATCACGCCATGGCGGTGGCTCTCGTCCAGGTGCTCCAGCGGCAGCAGCTAAGGACGCGAAACCGGCTCGTTCTTTCGATAAGGCGAGTTCAGGTCGTAAATGGTACGGAAAGAAAAATACCTATTGATAATTGAAGTCTTCGAATAAAATATTGCTCGTCATTGTAGGTCCCACCGCCGTGGGTAAGACTGCACTTTGTGTGGATTTAGCGAAGCACCTACAGACGGACATTATTTCGGCTGATTCCCGTCAATTTTACCGAGAATTGGCCATCGGTACCGCAAAACCCTCTTTAGAGGAGCAGAGTGGGGTGAAACATCATTTTATTGATTCACATTCGGTAGAGGATTATTTCTCACCTGGGGATTTTGAGCGGGAGGCGACAGCCCTGCTGGAGAATTTGTTTCAAAAACACGATGTGGTCATCGCCACGGGAGGTTCGGGATTGTATATCAAAGCTTTGACGGAAGGATTAGATGAGATGCCTGAGGCTGATCTCGACTTACGTGACTCACTGAATAATCGGTTGAAGAAGGAAGGACTTTGGGCCCTATTCACTGAATTAAAGTCCCTTGATCCGGAATATGCAGCGAAAGTGGATGCCAAAAATCCTCAGCGCGTCATTCGTGCCCTAGAGGTTTGCCTTTCTACCGGGAAACCCTACTCTGAATTTCGCTTAGCCCAAAAGCCTGCCAGACCTTTTCAAGTCATCAAAATCTGTTTAGAGCGTCCTCGCGAAGAATTGTATACGCGCATTGATCTACGTATGGATCAAATGTTAGCGGCTGGTTTGATGGAAGAAGCAAAGGCTTTCGAAGATAAACAGCATTTGTACGCACTGAAAACGCTAGGCTATAAGGAGATCTATGGTTTTCTGCGAGGTGAATACGATGAGGCAGAAATGATTCGCTTGTTAAAACGCAATAACCGGCATTATGCGAAGAAGCAGATGACCTGGTTTAGAAATCAAGATGCGTATACGTACTTACATCCAAGTACGGCATTTGTGGAGATTTTGAAACGATTAGAGGCTTAAATAGGCTTCCAATCCGCCTTCGAGGTGGTCGATGTGTGTGAAGCCTTTGGCCTTCAACAAACGCAAAGCAATCAAACTCTGCGTCCCATTATAACAGATAATCACCCAGTTTTTATCCCTAGAAATTTCATCGATGCGCCCCAAAAGCACATCCAATGGAACGTGAAAACCTCCTAAATTAAAGTCATCCCACTCTCTGGGCGTCCTTATATCTAGGAGGTTTACCTGTGTTAAATCAGCTTTGAATTCAGCCGCGGTCATCTTAGTAACCTGCCGCTTGCCACGCCATCATGCCGCCTAATACATTGCGGACATTCGTGTAGCCTTCAGCTGTTAAATAGTCTTTCGCACGACCTGAACGCGCACCAGAACGGCAGTGAATCAAAATCTCCTCATTTTTCAAATGAGCTATCTCGTCCAAACGATCCGGTAATTCACCCAAAGGGATCAACGTCGCACCAATATTGAACTCATCGAATTCATATTCTTCGCGCACGTCGAACAAGTTCAATTTTTCGCCTTTATCTAAGCGTTCTTTTAATTCTTCAATTGTTATATCCATCGTATTAATTATTTCCGTCACCTACCACCCAAACATCAATCGAATCACCCGGATGAATACTCGTTCCATCACACGTAGCACATGTTTGTTTGAATACAGTTCCTGCCTCTAAATCGCTATTAGCCTCATAGGTCACTTTGCCTAATTTCAAATTCATTCCCGCTAAGATGATCGACACCTCATCTAAGGGCTTTCCAATCAAATCAGGCAATTCAATCTCCGCATCCGCCGTTCCATTTCCGATATACAAATCGACCTCAGTTCCCTTCGGAATACTACTTCCAGCCGTTATTTTACGTCCCAAAGCCTGCATATCAATCACCTCTTTCAATCGAGGATCATTCACCTGGTGCACAATTCCTTTCTTCAAACCTGCAATCACTAATTGCTGCTCCGCACTCCGCACTGAAAGACCAATTAAATTAGGCATTCGAATCGTAGGAGGGGTTTCTGAATTAATCGTAATGTAGATTTTACGACCGGACTTCACTAACGCATTGGGCAATGGATACTGCGATAAAATGGTCAATGGCGGCTTATCAGCCACAAAAGTGCAATCCGATATTTCGTATTCTAGGTTATTTGCATCCACAGCCTCTTCCATCTTATCCATCGACATTCCTTTCAAATTAGGAACTTTTATAGTTTCGCCGTGGTGCGTGCTCCAAGGTAAATAGACGAAAAAGAAACCAAAGAAGAGTACTAAAAACAACGTCACTAAAATCGCTACGTGCAGGTAGAAGTCCTTTTTTGATTTAGTTGAAATGATCGCCATGGAAGTATTAATCTATTGTACCGCAATTTACTAAATCTTATTAAAGCATAAAGCATAAAGCACAAAGAATAAAACCAGTATTGAAGTTGTAGGAACTAAAAATAGCATAAAACATCAAAATGGTGGCTTTCACCTCCATTTTGATTCCAACTTTATTCTTTGTGCTTTATGCTTTATTTTTTCCCTTTAACACTCCACTCTGATAAACAAAAAAGGGGCTTGCGCCCCCATTTTGAAATTATCATTACTCTTTAATCTCTACTCTATACTCTCTTATCTATACTCTATACTCTATACTCCGGATTACCGACTACCGATTACTGGCTACCGGATACTGACCACTGTCCACTGACCACTGACTACTGTCTAGTACTTAAACACCTTATCACCCGCCATCACTTCTTGCGTTTTCTCATCGAAAGTAACGCGTTGTCCCGTGCGGTAAGCCGCATTCGACATGATTGTAGCGATCGAGTGTTGGTAACCAGCCTCGATAGGAGCGTTAGGCGTTTTGCGAGAACGAACACATTCCATCCAGTTTTTCACGTGGTTGAAAGTTAAGATGTCTCCACCTGTATCTGCGTCAGTCGCTACTTTAGCTCCTTCGATTTTCATCGTAGGTAGTAAGTTCGCTTGTAAGCCCATTGCTTTTGCTTCGCGCTCACGAAGACCCCCGTTAGGAGAGATCGTGTTTGTGTCTAAGTTTAATTCACCCCCATTTGAGTAGTAAATTTCTTTTGTTCCACCCGCTGAATTCGAGAAGCGAGACGTAAATTGAACTTGGAAACCTTTGTTCCCTTTGCCATAATCAAATACCACAGTCATCGTATCTGCGTTTACGCGACCATCGTTCCATTGGTAGATACCACCGTTTGCCACCACTGAATTAGGGTGAGAAAGGCCTGAGAACCAGTGAACGGTATCGATTTGGTGAGACATCCATTGTCCTGGGATTCCGGATGAATAAGGCCAGAATAAACGGTATTCTAAGTATTTACGTGGATCAAATTTGTCTGCTGGACGGTTCATTAAGAAACGCTTCCAATCGATATCTGATTCTTTCAAGATGCTTGTTAATTCTGGACGTCTCCAGCGACCTGGTTGATTCACGTTCCACATTAATTCCACCATTTTGATATCGCCAAATTTACCCGACTTGATAAATTCATCCGCTGCCCAATAGTTCTCGCCTGAACGACGTTGTGAACCGATTTGAACGATTTTACCAGAATCCTTCACCGCTTTTAATACAGCACGGTTATCTTCCATCGTTTCAGCTAATGGCTTCTCCGTGTAGGTATCACAACCCGCTTTTACAGCCTCGATGGTGTGTAAAGCGTGTTGGAAGTCAGCTGTAGAGATGAAAACAGCATCGATTCCTTTAGCAGAATACAATTCTTCATTGTTTCTGTAGGTTTGGATAGTTCCTCCTAATTCTTTCTCTAAAAATGCTTTTCCTTCATCTCTACGGCGATTCCATAGATCAGAAAGGGCAACCATTTCAAAATTCATTCCTTTCGCTAATGCCTTAAATGGAGGCACGTGTGAGGCACGGTGGCGATCTGAAAAACCGACACAGGCTACGCGAACACGGTCGTTTGCGCCTAGAATCTTGCTGTAAGATTTTGGACTGAAGGCAAATGTTCCAAGGGAGGCAACAGCGCTCTTTTGGATGAAATCTCTTCTTTTCATGTTATTGCAATTGAAATTCTGGTAAACTCATTACATAGATAGCCTTTTCTTCAGTGCTGTCTATTTTCTTTAATGTCGAAGTTTCTGTTGCGCCAGGAGTTGTAATCAACAAATCAAAAACAGAATCATTTTTTAATCCTGAAATAAAAGGAGCCACAGCTGCATACACGACTTTACACTGTTCAAGAAACTCGTTTTGAACTTGAGCGGCCTCATCTTTGAGGTTTTTGTAATTTTCTTGAGAATAGGTAGTCTGCAAAAGTTGCTCTACCTCCTTGAAAATACAAAGTATGATCAACATAACCCGCACAATTAATCACATAATCAAAGGCAATATCACCCAAAGCCATAGCTAGATCGGTTTTCTTACCAAGATCCGTATTATGATAACTGATGCTAGATGAGTCAGAAAAAGATCGCTCACGTTTTCCCAAAACTGTAATCTGCCAATCTAGTTTCGCAGCATGATGGAGAATATGAGAACCTAAAAATCCTGTTCCCCCTACTAATAAAAGATGTTTTTTTGCAGAATTCATAATAATTACTTTGTTGATAAACCAGGCCAAGAAACTTGAATTTTATCTTCCAATTCAGCTAAAGAATATAGATGAGACTCTAATGGATCATGGGGGATTGAGGCGCAATTCACTAAAAGCGCAGGCACAGTACTGATACATT